>Ga0208414_1000169_pt1 | contig 73886 bp, 60 predicted proteins | sample AntAceMetag02UKE_FD_184770 | JGI IMG/M metagenome (GOLD analysis project Ga0208414, IMG submission 184770) | Saline lake microbial communities from Ace Lake, Antarctica - Antarctic Ace Lake Metagenome 02UKE (SPAdes) (version 2) | ecosystem: Environmental > Aquatic > Non-marine Saline and... | reverse complement strand
CGGAGGCCGCCCCTATTGGGGCCTGATCAGTGCGAGCAAAGACGGAGCTTGGTTGGTCGGACTATTTGAAGCGGTCGGTATCCCCGCCATCCGCGGCTCAAGTAACTGGGGCGCCCGCGAAGCCGCCGCCGCAGTGATTCAGAAACTCAAGGACGGTGACGATATCGCCATTACTCCCGATGGCCCCAAGGGCCCCTGTTACGAATTCAAACCCGGAGGGCTCATCGTCGCTCGTCGCGCAAAGGCGCCATTGGTGATGATCGGCATGGAGTTCATGCGGTTCAGACAACTCAAGAGTTGGGATAGATTTATCATTCCATTCCCATTCTCAAAAGTCCGCATCCGGTGCCGCGCCGTCGAACCCGCCGAGCTCCCTCAGAACCGCGAAGAAGCTCTCACCAAGCTCAACTCGATCATGGCCGAACTTAATGGTCCTAGCGTCTAATCGACTTCCGCTCAGATTCACAAAAAAGGGCGCTCTACTTCGAGCGCCCCTAGAATTTCTGCTTCCTAAATCGGTAACTTAGAAAGTCGGTTCCAAAACGACCGAATCACCGGCTGCGACCTCATAGTCGCGCCCCGTGCTCCAGCTCGCGTCGTTCACGAGGAACTTCGCGACGACCGGAGCTTTCGCTCCTGCAATCGCAATCGTCCATTCATCGTCACCGGCACAGTTCATGGGCGAACCCAAATCCCAGCTCAGGCCAGGACCTTCGCCGCGCAGGAACAAAGCGTTACCAAAGCCCACATTGATCTTCGCGGTGATCACCGTCTTCGCCGCTGCCTTCTTTTTCGGCGCAGCGGCTTTCTTGGCCAGAGCCTGAGTCGCGACCTTTTTGACCGCTACTTCCTTAACGGCAGCTTTATCTACGGCCACCTTCTTAGGGGCCGCTTTCTTCGGAGCTGGCGTCGCTTTTTTAGGAGCCGCCGCCTTCTTGGCAGCTGGTTTCGTTTTGGCGGGAGCGGCCACGGCCTTCTTTACAGCCGGCTTGGTTCCCACAGCCTTCTTCTTGGTAGAAGAGGTGAATTTTTTAACCTGTGGGGCGGCAGGCGTTTTGGTCTTAGTGCTCTTTTTCATCTTAGTTTTCTTAATGTGTTGCGATCGCAACGAAGAAGTCTTTGCCGAACATCACAACCATCCCGCAACAGCAAATTTGGGACCAAACACTCAGCACGTTAGAATTTTCGTAGTCGTTACGCCTTTCTACAATTCAATCACCGGGACCAAGCGAACGCTCGTTCACAAAATTTTGCCCGAGGTTCGACCCTTCTCATGGGACGAACCAAAACTTCTCGCAGGTCAGGATGGTGGAGCTGAGGGGAATCAAACCCCTGACCTCTTCATTGCGAACGAAGCGCTCTATCGACTGAGCTACAGCCCCTTTCTATCCCTTTGGAGTCCAAGTTGTGGAAAATTCGCCTGCCGCGAGTAAACACCTTTTTCCTCCTACCTCCATTCGAGTGGCAACCCGCCTCGTTCGCCCGCCTCTCGATGAACAACGAATCGCTACCGGAAAATTCTGCAACGAAGTCATCGCCCCCCCCCTCCACTCTTTTTATTCAGCTGCTGCTTTCACGCGCTTACCTAACCAAAATCGCATAATCTTAGCACTTTCTAGATCAGCAACTACGCTCAATCACTCCCGGCGCAACGAACCCGGAGTCCGTCCCAGTTTCCGCCGGCACACGACACTCAGGTGCCGCGCATCTTGGAACCCACAGGCATACGCCACCTCCGCGATGGTGAGCTTCGGGTTTTCCTTTAACAGAATTTCGGCTCGCTCCAGTTGCTGCCTCTGCACCTCGGCATAAACCGAAGTCTTTAGCGCTGCCCGAAACCGCATCTCCAAGGACCGCCGCGACACCCCCGTCTCGCGCGCGACATCATCCACGTAAATCGCGTTGCCCAAACGATCGGCAATGTAGTCCAACGCGGCCGCCACGACCGGATCATTCACGGCCAACTTATCCGTCGATCCCCGCGCCACGATTTTTAGCGGCGGCACTCGCAATGTCTCAATCGCCAACGCGGGTTCCACGACCATATCCAGTAATCGTCTAGCCGCTTTGAATCCGATCAATCGCCGGTTGAGTTCAATACTCGAAAGCGCCACCGCGGAAAACCCCAATTGAATGTCATCATTATCCACCCCCAATACCGCCACGTCGTCCGGAATGATCATTTCCACCTCGACACATGCTTCCGATACGGCCCGAGCAATCGCATCATTAAAACAAAACACCGCGACGGGTTTGGACAGCGGTTTGACCCAAGCCGCCAAGCGCTTAACCGCCTGAAGAGACGGCGCATCCCCCTCCGGAAGTTCAGGTAAAATCGCCTCCGCCACAACGATGCCTTCGGCCTCGAGAGCCTTGCGAAACCCGTGCTGTCGCAGCCGAGAAGATCGGTGGCGCTCGACCCCACAAAACCCAAAACTTGCATAGCCTCGGCGCCGAAAGAAAGCCGCCGCCAATGCCCCCACTCGCTCATCATCGTTGACGACATTAGTGAGCTTTTCCGCCGCAAACCGACCCGAAACATTTACCACCGGCAGGCCTGCATGCGCCAATAGTTTTTCATCTTCCTTCGAAGCGATCCGGGTGATCAATCCGTCCAACTTCAATCGCCGCAACACCGTTGCTTCAAATTTTGCCGGACGGGATAGTTTCAAGACCTGAATGTTCGGCGTCTCGCGAAATCCATCTGCCAGGCCCTGTAAGACGCCGTGCCAATGCTCCGTGTCCATCGACAACATGATTCCCACTCGTTTTCGGCGCTCGTCTGGCATCAGTTGACTTCAACACTCCTGCGCAAAATGTAAAACCTTATGCGGTTTTTCGTCTGCGTGACTTTACCCCCCGTTGATACTCTGTCCCTTCATCCCCACACTTTTTATGAGCACCTCCTACCTTGAGTCCCTATTTTCTCTTAAAAACCGCGTCGCGGTCGTCATCGGTGGCACCGGCGAACTCTGCGGGGCGATGGCCGAAGGCCTCGCCGGCGCCGGCGCTGAAGTCGTCTTAGTCGGACGCAATGAGACCAAAGCGGCTGCCCGCCTTGAGAAAATCAAAGCCGCCGGGGGCAAGGCGTGGTTTCACCCCGCCGACGCGACGAGTAAAGCTGATCTCACCACCCTGCGCGAAGCCGTCCTTGCTCGCTCCGGTCGCATCGATGTCCTGATCAACGGGGCTGGCGTGAACTCCCCCACCCCGCTGCTCGAAATCTCCGAAGACGAGTTCGATCACATCATGTCGGCCAACGTCAAAGGCATCCTCCTTTCCTGTCAGGTCTTCGGCGAACACATGCTCCAAGCCCCCGACGGCGGTTCTATTATCAACGTAGGTTCCGCGTCTGCCCGCCTCCCGCTTTCCCGCGTCTTCACCTACTCCGCTTCCAAAGCCGCGATGACCAATCTCACCAAGAATATCGCTCGGGAATGGGCGACTCAGGGCGTGCGCGTCAACCTCATTGTCCCAGGCTTCTTCCCCGCCGAACAAAACCGCAAAGTGCTCACTCCCGACCGGATCGAGACGATCATGGGGCACACCCCCATGAACCGATTTGGCGAATCCAAAGAACTCATCGGCGCAACCCTCTTCCTCGCAAATTCGGCGGCGAGCAGCTTCGTCACTGGCGCGGAAGTCGTCGTCGACGGCGGTTTCCAGTCCATGACGATCTAGCCCGCGGCAACGCTCACTTTTTGCCCCGTCCCCCATCTCCTCAGCTCGACGTTATCATGTCCTCCGCGATCAATTTTTTTCTCGTTTCCAACCAACTTCGCATCGCCACTAATCCCTGCGTATCCCCCGACTTCTGTCTCGACTGGCCCGCCCTCAGCTCTCGCCTTCACGGCGGGGATGCCCTCCACATCTGGCCCCACAGCGGATTCCGCACCACCCACGGCCATTGGAAACTCCGCGAACATCTCGATACCGGAGACTGCGCCTGGGTGCTCAAACCCGATGCCCCGGGCACCGACGCCGTCAATGCCCTCGCCGAAGGTGTCGCCCTGAGCTCCGGTTCGTTTGTCTTCCCTGCTTCATGGGCCAACCTCCTCACGCTCAAGAACCACATTCTCGAGGCCGATCCCGCCGCCACCGTATTCCCCACTGCGGGAGCCAATCTCGGACGAAGCACCCTCGGCATCGGCGCCCGTTTCACTTCGCTGCATTGGCCTGCGGTCGATTGGACCATGGCCCAACTTGGCGTCGGTCTCACCGCCAACCAAAACAGCATTCCCCGCGAACTCGTCTACGATGTCGACGAGATGCTCGCCGGGCGCCTCGACACCGTCCCCTTCCCCTTCATCGGTGCCTCCGTTCCCGAAGGCCACCAAGGCCAATCCGTCGAGGGCATGAGCCACGGTTGTGTGATCTCGAAACTGAAAACCGGCTTTCATCAACGGCGCATTGCCTGGGCCTTCAACGCCGACCACCAACCTATCGGCGGCAAGTTTGATCGCCGCGAAGCCGCCCTCGTGCGGGGCTCCCTCCTCGCCAGCTACATTACTTTCGATCTCTCGCCGGAACTGGCCAAAAATGAGCCCGCCGATATCGCCGATATCGACCTCGCGCTCCAAGCCCGCATCAAATCTCGCATGACCGCAGTCGGTCTCACTGCCTCCGACGCCGAATTCAACGCCCTCCTCTGCACGGTGTGGCCTGCGATGTTGAAAATGAAACAGCGCGACGAGCTCTACCGCATCGCCCGCGAGGAAGCCTTCACGACCGATGCTGGTCGCCCTTACCTCCGCGAACTTTCGATCGATGAACTCCCCGGTCTCACCACCGCCGAAACCACCGGCATCATGCTCGCGCTTTGCGAGGCCATGGCAATGCCCGTCAACTTCATCGCCCCGGCGTTTGGTTTCCAAAAGAATATCCCTTTTCCCGACAACGACCGCCTCCGTGAGCTAATCTCCACGCAGTGGTCCGTCTGCGAGAAATTCGGCGTTAGCATCGGCTTCCACTCCGGCTCCGGAAAGTCCGCCGAGAACTACCAAATCATGGGCGAAATGACCGGCAGTCGTCTCGAGATCAAAACCAGCGGACGTTACACTTACGAGATGGGCCGCGCCCTCCATGCCTCCACCAACGCCAGTGACCAAAAGCTTTGGCGCGATTGGTATGCCTTCACCGTCGAACTCGCCGTTGCCGGCGCGTTCAGCGCCGACGCCACCGAACAAACGGCCGCGCGCCGCTTCATCAACGACAGTTTCGACGAGACCCCCGATTTAGGCGCGCTCTACACCGCCCCGGCCGATTGCCGCAAACTGGTCAACCAACTCCCGCCGCATCCCGACCGGGTATTGTTTTTCGAATACAATTTTCTCTACGTGCTGGCTGCCGGCGGGAAAGCCCACAAAGACGCCCTCGGCGATCACTCCCTCGCCGGCTACCGCCAGCGGGCGCGTTTCTACGCCATCAGTGATCAAACTCGTCTAGCCTACGCTCAACGCGTCGGAGACTACCTCATCTTCCTCGCCGAAAACACCGGTGTCGCTGCCCCCGAAACCTGCGCCTCAGTTCGCGACCGTCTCGAGTCTCTGACCACTTACTCAGACCTCCTCAACGACATCGCTCCGGTAATCTAAGTGCGCAATCGCCCGTCGCGACTTCCCGAATTCCTTAATCCAAAATCCCCAATCCAAACGAGAGATGCGCCCCTTCATTCACGACGACTTCCTTTTGCGCAACGATGCTGCTTGCGAGCTCTACCACGACTTCGCCGCCGACGCGCCCCTCTTCGACTATCACAATCACCTCTCTCCATCTGAAATCGCCACGAATCACACCTTTGCCGATCTCGCGGAAATTTGGCTCGGCGGTGATCACTATAAATGGCGCGCCATGCGAGCCGACGGCGTGGCCGAACATTTATGCACGGGCGACGCCTCCAATTGGGAGAAATTTGAGGCCTGGTCCGCCACCGTTCCCCACACCTTGCGCAATCCACTCTACCACTGGACGCATCTCGAACTAAAACGCTACTTCGACATCGATACTCTCCTCGATCCCTCCAGCGCTCAGGCCGTATGGGAACAGGCCAATGCTCAACTCCCCGTTAAGTCCGTTCACCAAATTCTGGATACCCAAAAAGTCGCCGTGGCCTGCACCACGGATGATCCGGCCGATTCCCTCGAACTGCATCAAACGATCGCCCAAAGCGGACTGAAGACCCGCGTCTACCCCACCTTTCGCCCCGACAAAGCCTACGCGATTGGCGACTCCATCGCGTTCAACGCCTATTGCGAAAAACTCGCCGTCACCGCGAACCTACCCGTCACTAATTTTGACGAGCTGCTTGCCGCCCTCGAAAAACGCCACGCCGACTTCCACGCCATCGGCGGACGTATCTCCGATCACGGCCTCAACGTGGCGCTTGCCTCCCCCTGCAACCTAGCCGCCGCGCGCACGATCTTCCAGAAAGTCCGTGACGGCGGCACCGCTAGCGCCGACGAACAACTCGGCTTCGGCTCCTTGCTCATGCTCGAATTTGGGCGCTGGGATGCCCGGCGCGGCTGGACCAAACAGCTGCACCTCGGTTGCTCTCGCAACAACAACGCCCGCAAGTTCCGCGAACTCGGTCCCGACACCGGCTTCGATAGCATCGGCGACGATCGCCAGTGCCTCCCTCTCATGCGTTACCTTTCCTCGCTCGACGACACCAACGAGCTCCCGAAGACCATCGTCTACAATCTGAATCCATCCGACAACTACATGATGGCCACGCTGCTCGGTAACTTCCAAGACGGCAGCATTCCCGGCAAGATGCAGTTCGGCACCGGCTGGTGGTTTCTCGATCAAAAAGAAGCGATGGAATGGCAGATCAATGCCCTCTCAAATCTCGGACTCCTCAGCCGATTCGTGGGCATGCTGACCGATTCTCGCAGCTTCATGTCCTTCCCCCGGCACGAGTATTTCCGCCGCACGTTGTGCAATTTACTCGGTGATGAAATGACGCACGGTGAATTGCCGGCCGACATGGATCTGGTGGGCGGTATAGTAAAGGACATCTGCTTCGGCAACGCCCAGAATCATTTCGGCCTCGAGGTGGACTCCGCCTACCGCACCTAATCCTGGGCCAGCTTTCGCACCTGATCACCCACCCGAATCGTTCCCCCTTGCACCACCCGCGTGTTAATACCGCGCAAACAAAGCGGACGGCCCACTGGTCCGTTAACAAATTTCATGGCCTCGAGGCCAAACCGGTCGATGAACTTAGCGCACCCCGTGTGCGGCTCCGCCGTCACCTGCACTATCGCCTCGTCACCGATCGCCACCCGCGTGCCCGCCGGCAAATTTTCACTGCCGATGTTCAAGTCTACATAAAGCTGATCCCCCGCCAAAGCCCATCGTCCGCGATCTCCCGCCGCCACCAGATCAGCTGCTCGAGAATTCATCAGCGTCAACTGACACTCGGGGTTCGCACTGCCTTGACTCCAGTTGTCGCCGACCAAACCCAGCGCGACTGACAGCTCCGCTTCCTCCCTCGACTCTCGCTGATCGATCGCCGGCCGCCGCACAATCATCTCAACTCGCCCCTCATCGAGTGGCGCGGCCTCAATCAGCGGCAATCCCGCGTGTAAATCGTCGTGAGTTAAATGGCGCACCGTAGTCATGATCGGAGGCAACGCTTATCACGGCTCAACGGATCGGTCGCCTAAATTATCAAGCCCTGACCAACATAATGGTCGGATCGCCTCGCCCGATTAAAATCCAATCCTGAGCTCGGTTTGATAAGACCACGCATTGTGTCCTCCCGGCAGGATTTGAAATTTCGCCCAGGGCAAAGCCGCCGCGAGAGCCTTCGCATGCTCCACCGGAATGATCTGATCATCCGCGGCACCGTAAATCTCCAACTCCCCGGAGTACCCCTGCAGTGCGGCAATATTGTCCCACTTATCCCGCATGATCAAACCCACCGGGAGATACGGAAATTTTGCTTGAGCAACCCGTTCCAATTTATCGTAGGGCACCACCAATACAATTTTGTCCGGTGGACTCGGTTGACTACCGAGCCACGCGGCCGGTCCCGTGCCAATCGACTCCCCCATTACCCCCACCCGTTTAGCCGGAAATCTTCTCCGCAGCTCGGCCAACGCTTCCGCCGCCGCCTCGTTGAACACCTCTCGCGAAGGACTGCCCGCCCGCGCCCCATACCCCGGATACTCCATGACGTAGAGCGCATCGCTTTCGCGCATCCGCGACCGCACATAGCCCCGGTGACTCGCTTGACCTCCATTGCCGTGTAACATCAGCCAAACCGCCTCCGGCTCATCTCGTTCCCGCGCAAAGCCCACCAACTCCCCGCCCACCACCCACGGTGACAGATCAGTCGGGGCAGGATCATGGCTCGGAAAATACAACAGCTTCCGATGGGCCAAACACCCGCCCACCCCCGCAACCAGCAGGACCACCCCTAATAATCCCAAGATTCGTAACGCCGACATTTGCATTTTCTACTTCGCGCCTGACCAAATATCCACCTCGAAGAATTCCTTCTTCAGCTCTTCGACCTACCCGCCCCGAAAAAAGCCCCCGAAGTCAGGCCTATCTCCTCACAATTTGTGACCGCACATTTTACAATGAAGCGCCTTGGGATCGTGGCCGTCGTAACCGCAGCCTTCGCAATGCCGAAGATCCATGGAAACTTTCTTCATCTCGCGATTCAGCTCGGCGCTGACGATTCCTGTCGGCACCGCGATGATGGCAAAACCGGTCAGCATCATCACTGAAGCCAGCATCTTGCCCAAAACTGTCACCGGAGCGATGTCCCCGTAGCCCACGGTCGTCACCGTCACAATGCCCCAATAGACCGCCTGCGGAATGCTAGTGAACCCGGTATTCTCGACTCCCCCCTCAATGATATACATCAAAGTTCCCTCGATCGAAACAATCGCCATCAGACTAAAAATAAAGACCGCGATCTTCGGGCGACTAGCCTTCATCGCATTCATCAACACATTGGCGTCTCCCATGTGTTCCGCCATTTTCAAGATGCGGAACATCCGCAACATTCGCAGAATACGGACGATTATAAAGTGCCCCGATCCCGCCAAGATAAAGTCGATGAACGTGGGTAGAATCGAGAGCAGATCGACGATCCCGAAAAAGCTGAATAGATACTTCTTCTTTTTTCGCACCACCCAGATCCGCAGGGCATATTCAATGGTGAAAAGAATGGTAAAGAACCACTCCAACCCGTACAGCAGCGTCGCATGCTTCGCGGCGACCGACTCCACACTTTCCAACATCACGACCAGCACGCTCCCGGCGATCAGGAACAGTAACGTGATGTCAAAACCGCGCGCCGTGCCCGAATCCGAAAGAAAGATAATTCTCCAAATTTTTTCTTTCAGGTCGTTCCCCTGATAATCTTTTCCTCTTTGATTGAGATCTTCCATCGTGCGGTCCGGGTCTTTATAAACGGCAAAACCCAGCCACGTCAAAAACGGAAGCAAGCCAAACGGGCGCACCCTTTACCCCGCGCCGATGCCCGCCACCCTTCCTCCGGGCTTCCTTTAGGCGAGATTCGCACTCGATATCATGACGCCACCGGGTGGGCTCGGTCGGTAAAATCCGAGCCATTTTAATGGTGCCACCTTACAACGCTCGGATAATGCCGCCTTCGGCCCGGAGTGCGCTGCCATTAACCGCTCCGTTTCGAGCGAGAAAGAGGGCCGCGTCTGCAATTTCTTCCACCGTCGCGAACCGCTGTATCAACGAGGTGGGTTCGTGCTCCTGAAAATACCCCTTGAGCACTTCATCCACCGAGCGCCCTTCCTGCTCGGCGAGGCCATCGAAGTAGCTCGCCACGCCGTCTGTCCAAGTCGGCCCCGGGAGCAGACTGTTGACGCGAACTGCGGTGCCTTTGGTGAGTTCCGCTAGGCCTCGTGAAACTGAAATAGTTGCCGACTTCGTCATCGAATAATGAATCATCTGCGGCAGCGGTTTCACGCCCGCCTCACTGGCAACATTGATGATCGCACCGTGATTGCGCTCCAGCATGTTCGGCATGAGCGCCCGGCAGAGCCGCACCATGCTCATCACATTGGTCTGAAAATAATCGAGCCAAACGTCGTCTTCGAGTTTGAAGAAATCTTCCGAACTAAAGATCCCCGCGTTATTAACCAGCACATCAACGGGACCGATGACCCCAAGCTGGGCGACCACTGCAGCCGTGCCCGCTGCGGTGCTGAGCTCCCCCCAGACGGCATGCTGCGCACCGAGACGATCACGCGTCGCTACCGCACTGCTTTCCGATCGGCTATGAACGATCGTTTGGGCTCCTTCACTCACAAAAGCGGCCGCGATGGCCCGACCAATCCCTTTCGCCGATCCAGATACAAATACCCTCTGGCCTTTAATACTATTCATCCACCCACGGCAGTTGTTATTTCCCGAAAAGCAACCGGCAAACGGATCCGCTCAGTGCCCATCCCCGTGGTGCCACGAAAGTGATTAAACCGATTTCTAAAGACCAAAAGCGACAATCTAAAGGGGGCTGTTCCGATGCACCTTGGTTCTTTTGGAAAGGTTTTCTATTGGGCAGACGGAGCATTCGTCAGCGACAAACCCAAATCCAGCTCGGTCAAAAATGAAACCGGGTAAAATCGAATGCGACTCATCCCGATTCGACTATCGGCCCCCGCTCAATTCCTCGTGTTTTGGCCTCAAAAATCGCCTAGTCCCGCACTTCCAATTTCGATTCCGCCCATCTCAAAAGCCCGAAAATCATGCGGGCGCGAGTGATTCGCCATCACGACCCGCCTCGTCCGGGTTCAGATCATTGCCCGCCCTTGGGCCGTCATCTCGGATAAAAATACCGCCAGATCACTCTTCCGACCATCCCCCGAAGAGATCTTCCCAACAGCGAGAAATATCGGGTCGATCTTCCGATCCAACGGCCAACTCAAAAGGCAATTTATCAGCCTGCGCCGTGTCATTTGCAAAAGCGGCGACCGCGTTCAATGACGACGCCATCATCGCGTAATCCAATCGACTCATATCATCGTCCGCTCGGTGATGAAAAAAGCGTCCCGCCGCACAATTCAATCTCATCAACGTCAGTCCCGGAATCCCGGCGGCGTTAAAAGGAAAATGGTCCGCATACGGCATGACTCCCTGTTCTCGACGAAAATACTGTCCTTCATTTTTAAAACAGCGAGCAAGCTGGGCATCCAATTCCACTGATCCACTGCCCGACAAGGTGTTCCACCCGAGTAAAGATCCATAACTATCCAGATTGAAGATCACCCCGCCTCGCTGGATCAATTCCTCACGATGCCGCCGCACGTAAACCGAGCTGCCCACCGAGAGCTGTTCCTCAGCCCCGAACGATATAATACGAATCGAGCGACGACGCTCCTGCGCCGCCAACCCTCGAGCGAGCTCAATGAGTCCCGCCACACCGGAGCCATTGTCATCGGCCCCCACAGAATCTGCCTGAGTATCATGATGCGCACCAATGAAGATGATCCCCGCGCTGGAATCACTCCCCGGGAGTTCTGCGACCACATTGGACGACTTGGACGGGCGCGGGCCTCCCCCCACCCGGAACCGCGCTTTGGTGGCCCCCCGTTCACGCCACTTCCAAGCGTCGAAAAATGCTACATTGAGCGACGTCACCGTGCCACAATTGGCCGCATAGGTCGGAAATATCGCGTCCGCCAAAGGCTCGGTTCCAGGAAACCGATCATCCGCCATGAGCAGCCCAACGGGTTTCGCCGCCATTAATCTTCGGTAGTTTTCCTGCGACTCAATATGACACCCAAGATGCAAAACGACATTGCCCGCCATCACCGACGAAAGATCCTCCCGCTGATATCCCGTCGCTCCCTCGAAAAACACCAATGGTGCCTCGACCCATGCTCCGCTCGTGCCGGGAGTATTCGCAAAAAGTGAACACCCCGCATCGTGCCAGGCGCCATCATAACAGAGCTGCAATTCCTGCGACTGCACATCCCGGGCATTAATCGGAAACGCTTCCTGCCATGCAGAGACGCCCATGGACTCAAATTCCCCGAGCAAGTAATCAGCCGCCGCCGACTCGCCAGGCATACCGGCCAGACGCACTCCAATCGTCTCCGTCAAATACCTCAAATGTTGCGCAAGCTTCCTAGGATCAATGACCGCCATGGAATGAAATATGTCATCACCCAGCTGCCCAAGGCAGTAACAATCGCCCCAGGGCGGCTCGGGCAATGCTCGCGGACCAATCGAAAGCGGTGGACCTCTGGTCGAGCAGTTGCTCATATTTGTTGTGCGAATTCTCCGTTCAGCGGGTGCTATCCATTCGATGACCGAGGATTCCCTACTTTTATCCCGCTTCGCCCAACGGGGTGATCAGGCCGCCTTTCGTTCCTGGGTAGATCATCGTCTCCCGCTCGTTTACTCGACCGCCCTGCGAATTCTGAATGGCGACCGGCAGCTCGCCGAAGACGTCGCCCAGCAGGTCTTTGCCGACGCCGCCGAACGCGCCGCTGAGCTGGCCTCACATCCTTCACTCCCTGGTTGGCTATTCACGAGCACGCGCTTCGCGGCGACCAAACTGATTCGTTCCCATTCCCGCCGCCGACAACGCGAACAAACCGCCGCCATGGATCCTGCTCTGAAACCGAACCCCATCGATTGGGACGCCGTGCGCCCGGTCATCGATGACGTGCTGGCTGACCTACCCGAAACCGACCGTGACGCCGTCATCCAACGCTTTTTTGAACAGGCTGACTTTCAAACCATCGCGCAACAGCTGGAACTCACTCCTAACGCCGCCCTCCACGCGCCTGAAACCGCCTCAGCGGAGATCACCCCTTTCGTGAATTTAACCGCTCGGCGTGAATCGGAACTAACCCCCTGGAAAATCGTCATTCCGCCCGAAGCCATCGAGCGCTATCAGGTCAAATTACTCGGACCGCTGACCGCGGAGGAAACCGGGGACCCAAAAAAGCCGGAGGTATAACCCTCCGGCTGAGTTTTTGGCCATTGGCCGTGAGATTTCCGAACCTCAGCTGCGGCTGGCGTTCACGATCGCCATCGCGGCGGCGGCTTGGGCCGTAATCGCAGCCCAATCACCCGCGTCGATCTGGGGACCTGTGGCCAACCATGATCCCCCGACCGCTGCCACGGTTGGCACCGCCAAGTAGTCGGCGAGTTGCGCTGCTTTGATGCCACCCGTCGGCATGAACTTCACGCCAAGGTGCGCATACGGAGCCGACATCGCTTTGAGATGGGTCACCCCCCCCGCACTCTCCGCGGGGAAGAACTTCAACATTCGACACCCCATGCCGAGCGCCGTCTCAATATCCGATGGCGTCATCACGCCGGGCGCAAACGGCAGATCCACTTCCTGTGCGGCCGCGAGGATCGTGCGATTGGTGCCGGGCGCGACGGCGAACGCCGCTCCGGCGGCTTTCACCGCTCGAACTTGCTCGGTCGACAATACGGTCCCCGCGCCAACCAACATTTCGGGCACCTCGGATGCGATCGCCTTGATTGCATCGAGCCCCGCCGCGGTGCGCAGCGTGAGCTCGATCACTTTTACGCCACCGGCAAGCAGCGCTTTGGCGAGTGGCACCGCATTGGCGGCATCATTGATAACGACTACCGGCACCACCCCGGCAGCACTAAGACGATTACGAGTTTCTTCAGCGAACATGGAAATAAGGGAGGGTTGATTAATTAGCGCACGACCCGGGCGCCGCCGCCACTGATCTGCTTTTCGACTTCTTTGCGCGTCGCCATTGAGGTGTCGCCCGGAGTGGTTGAGGCGAAGGCGCCGTGAGCCGCACCGTATTCGACGGCTTTCTTCGGATCGTTAAATTCCATGAATCCAAACTGCACGCCGGATGCGAAGCTGTCGCCTCCGCCCACCCGATCGAGAATTTCAAGCTCAGGATATTTGCGGCTCTCGTAAAATTCACCGTCGTGCCACAGGATTGCGCTCCAGTCATTTTTGGTCGCGGTAATCACGCGACGCAGCGTGGTCGCGGCGGCCTTAAAATTCGGGAATTCAGCCACTGCTGTTTCGATCATCCGCTTAAACGCCCCGGTCTCAATTTCGCTGATGTTTTCGTCGACCCCTTCGACTTCAAATCCGAGTGACGCGGTGAAATCTTCTTCATTGCCGATCATCACATCGACATACTTTGCGATCTCGCGGTTGACCTCTTGGCAACGCGCATGACCACCGATACTCTTCCAGAGGGACGGACGGTAGTTCAGATCGTAGGAAACGATCGTGCCGTATTTCTGCGCCGACTGCACGGCCTCGATCACGACGTCGGGCGTGGTCTCACCGAGTGCGGCATAAATACCACCGGTATGGAACCAGCGCACCCCCAGTTCGCCGAAAATATGATCCCAATCGACGTCTCCCGGCTTGAGCTGTGAAACCGCGGTATTCCCCCGGTCGGGCACGCCGACGGCACCACGGATACCGAAGCCGCGCTCCGTGAAATTGAGGCCGTTACGCACGCTGCGACCGATGCCATCATCTTCTCGCCATTGAATGAAGTCGGTCGCGACTCCCCCTTGCATGATGAAGTCTTCCACGAGGTGACCCACTTCATTGTCAACGAAGGCAGTGACCACGGCCGTCTTGTAACCGAAGCATTTGCGCAGACCGCGCGAGGTGTTGTATTCGCCGCCCCCTTCCCAGGCTTGAAACGAGCGCGTTGAGCGGATCCGGCCTTCACCGGGATCGAGACGGAGCATGACTTCGCCAAGCGAGACTTGGTCAAATTGGCATTCAGCTTGGGGACGTAATTCTAGGGACATGATAGTTTAGCGATTAAATTTTGATTACACCTCGACCGATTTTAGCGCGGTGGTGGACCAAGGGGTTCGGCCGACTTCAGCCGCGAGTTCATTAAAACCATCAACTTCCGCCGCACTGAACAACAGTCCGCCATGCTCAGCACTCAGACGGGCGGCTTGGGCTTCAAATTGCCCCGGCAGGATGCACTGCTCATTCCCGTGACCAAGCAGATCTCCCAGCACGGCTTTCACGTTCTCCCCTTGCGTGCGGCCGAGCGCAAAATCGCCCCCCGCCATCGCATCAGGATGCCAAACTTGGAAAAAGAAACAGCAAGAGTGCTTCTCTTCGGGCTGTTGGTCCCAGCGGCTACGAAGAGTCGGCAGTGAACCACCGATGTAAGCACCGATGAGTTCATTGATGAGCGAAAGACCGTAGCCCTTGTGCGCCCCAAAAGGAATCAGCGCCTTCGCTTTGGTCGGATCGGTTGTCGGATGGCCATCCGCATCGACCGCTGCATTCGGCGGCAACGGCAAGCCTTCCCGGGCAAATTGCTGCACGCGTCCCATCGCCACCACCGAAGTCGCCCAATCAATCACGATCGGAAATCCGACCGCGTCCGTCGTCGGCAGGCCCCACGAGTGTGGATTCGTCCCCAGCGTCGGAAACTTGCCCCCAAAGGGCACCACTTCCGCCAACGCCGCCGTGCAATTTGTGTAAGCAATGTAACCGCGCTTAGCCGCCTCCATGACATATCCACCGCCCCAAAGATAGTGAAACGCGTTATCGACCGAGACCATGCCAACGCCGAATTCGTCAGCCAACCGAATCGCCTCTTCCATCGCCGCATAGGCTGTCGCCTGACCGAGCTTACGATTGGCGTTCCAAATCTTGCTCGCGGCAAAGCGGGACGGCTTCTCTTCGATTTCGACGTTCGGGACGCAACCTTGCGAACCCGACCCAAACAGGTGATCAAGGTGCAGCGCCTTGAGGGCATTGTGAGTGCGAATGCCATGTCGTGAAGCTTCGGCGCAAAGCTTGGCGCCACTGGCCGCTTCTTCGGCGCTAAAGCCACGATGCTGGTAAGCAGCTGCCACCAGCGCGTTATGTTCAGTTTCCGAAACGATGTAAAATTTATCAGACATGTTGAGGGGAGGGAGTGGGACTGCGATTTACCGCAACTTGCCGTTAACGAAAGGGACATCAGGATTGATCTGAGCGTGGGGCTTTTCCCCTCGTGCCACCATGAGCAGGTTTTCCACCGCCTTGGTCGCCTGCCGCACCACACTCTCCTGGGTTCGAGACCCCACGTGCGGCGTGATCACACAGTTGGGCAAGTGCAGCAGCGGGTGATCAGGCGGCGGGGGTTCTTCGTCCAATACGTCTGCGCCGTAACCGCCGACGCGGCCGGTTTTTAACGCCGCCGCCATGTCAGCCGTGTGCACGATTTCGCCCCGGGCACAGTTGAAAATCTGAACCCCTTCTTTCATCTTCGCGATCGTCTCCGCCCGCACCATGTCGCGAGTCTCCGGCGTCAGGTTCGTGTGCAGTGATAGGTAATCAGCCACCGCGTAAATATCGTCCACAGTGTCGGCTCGCTTGACTTGATTCGCATCGGCAAACGCCTCATCCCAATACAGATCGTAAGCGATGACTTTCATACCGAAGGCATTCGCGCGCACCGCGACTTCCTTACCGATCCGACCCAGTCCCACGATGCCAATCGTTTTGTTCCAAAGCTCGTGCCCCGTCTTACGCTCCCAGCGCCCAGCTCGCGTGGAGTCCGTGTGAAACAAAAGATGCTTCTGCAAAGCGAGCATCAGGAGAAAAACGTGCTCCGCCACCGTGGTGTGGTTCACGCCCGGCGTGAAGAGTAAAGGGATGCCCCGCGCCGTGCAGGCCGCCACATCGATCTTATCTACCCCAATACCATATTTCGAAATCACCTTCAGTCGGGGTTGGGCTTTCGCGAGGACCGCCTCGGTAATCAAATCGTCTCCGCAAATGAACGCATCGATATCACCCATCAGCGCCAAGGTGTCCGCTTCGTTGAGGGGACCGCGAGCAGTAACGATCTCCCAGCCAGCCGAAGCCAGCAGATCGTGATGAGGACCTGAGGTGTCTTGAAAAGAGGTGGTAGTGACGAGAACGCGAAGCATAGAAAAAGGGGGATTTTTGAGGGTGGGATAGAGTGAACCGGCTGGACGTTTGTGCCGTGAAAAAGCCCGGGCGGTCTGCCGTCCAATAGTAGTCGAAAACAGCCACGCAGGTTTAGTCATAATTGCGCATCTCGATTGTCATTTTCCGCAATTCGAATTTCTCTCCTTCTTCTTCTCGAGCCAGCAGCAAGGGCCTATCAAGCAGGAAATTCTACCCCCAAAGACATACGTAATTTTTCTGCTCACCTCCAATTGACAGACCGCTCAACCAGTGCGACCTTTCCAACGTTCCCGCCTAGCAGGAACATTTGAGGCAACTCAGAAAACAAATGGCCGGTCACTTAGGGGTAGGTGACCGGCCAACTTTTTTTAAGAATCGAAAAGGGTCTCGTTATCATCTCTTGCCCGAGTTCCCGAGCCGCCCGCGACGCGGGCGCGACAGAGTTCAACAAAAGGCGATCTTCACCTCGCCAAAAACTTCGGCACCAACGACTTCCTTCCGGACTAATCGGTTGGGCCCACCAAACGTGCGAATACCATCTTACCGCCAGCGGAGGGCAAAATACTGGTCACTTCTGCCATGACTCGAGTCCCCACCAATGACCTGGCCTGCTCAACCACGACCATCGAACCATCGTCCAGATAGCCGACCCCCTGATGGTCTTCACGCCCCGTCTTGACCAAATCGACTTCGATCGGTTCGCCTGAAAGTAACTCTCGGCGCAGAGACTTGGCCAACGTGTTCAGGTTAAGCCACGGCACCCCATGAAACTCCGCCATTTTCGCTAAATTATAATCGGTCGTGAGAAGCTTGGCCTTCATCGATTGAGCCAAAAATACGATCTTCGCGTCCACCTCTTCTGCCCTAGCTTCACTCTCGTGAATTCGCAAATCTAGCTGCTTTAGCCGGCGCAGTGCCGACAAAACTTCCAATCCCCGGCGTCCCCTCGCCTGCTTGCCCGTATCGGCCGAATCCGCCACCCGTTGCAACTCCTCGAGCACAAACCGTGGAATGATGAGCGCCCCACTCAGAAATCCCGATTCACAAATCCGAGCAATCCGCCCATCAATCAAAGCGCTCGTATCCACCACCACCACCGGCGAATCAACCTCCTGCGGCACAAAACGCACGTAAGGGATCACCAGATTAAATTCGTCCTTCCCCCGCAACGCGATGACCGTGCACAAATACGTCACGATTAAAAACAGCGCCAGACGAGTGAGATAAAGCACCTGAGCATCACCTTCGATGAATAACGGTGAAGTCCCGATCAGATAGGAAATAACCGCGCCCATCCCCAGTCCGAAGGTAAGCGCCGACAATCCCCGTAAAGAAAAGCCCTTAAGCAATAAATCCACCAACACCACCAGCACACCGATCGACAGACCAATGAAGGTCGCCAACACTCGGTAATCATCCCACTCTCGGATGGTGTAACACACCAACCAACCGGTCGCCGCACAAAGTGCGATGAAAGCGACCCTAATGGGAAAGATGGTTTTATTCATTCTGGCGTGGACACAGCTTTCTTCACGAAGATCCACGCTCAGGTTTTGACCTTTGCAATTCTCCCCGTCTTGTAGAGCCGCAAGCGAATTGCTCCCCCATTCTTATGACAACCCAATACTGGCTCGTTAAGCAGGAACCCGAAAAATATTCTTGGGATGATTTCACCCAGGATAAAACCACCGACTGGGATGGTGTGCGCAACTATCAGGCGCGCAACAACCTCACAGCCATGAAGAAAGGTGATCAGGTGCTATTCTACGCCAGCGTGAGTGATAAACAGGTGCAGGGCATCGCCACGGTCCAGCAAACGGCCTACCCCGATCCCACCATCGACGATGACCGCTGGGTAGCCGTGAAGCTCAAGGCCGGCAAAGCACTGCCCTCTCCCGTCACGCTGGCCCAAGTTAAAGCCGAACCCAATTTATCCGAAATCGCGCTGATTCGCCAGAGCCGACTCTCCGTCATCCCGCTGCGCAAACCTGAGTTCGATCTGATTTTGAAGATGGGCGGCATCAAACCTGGGGCTAAGACCAAAGCTAAATAGACGGTTCTCTAGGCCCGCGGCCCAGAGTCCCGCCTTAGTCAACCGAGTCGAATTCCACGACTATTCGGAAGCCCACATGTCGCGCTCTACCCGAGCGTGGCATTTCGTTTCGAATCACGCTCTGAAGCGCCGAGGCACTGTTCAGGTAACTTCCTCCCGCAATTGGGGCAGGCACCCCTCCCGCTTGACCAGCCGGTGCGGCCAACCACTCCGCCAAATTACCCCGCAAATCAAAGAGCCCCGCCGCATTTGGCGCTGCCGAGGCCATTGCCTGGCTCTCCTTTCGATCGCCCACTGCCTCGCCCACCGTGGTGGCAGCGACCGCGATCCGAAATTCATCGCCAGTCGGTAACCTCACCGCTCTCCCCATGATCCAACTGAGTCGCTCGCAACAATTCGTCGCCTCAAACCAGTTCACCGAGTCGACCGGAAACGCCCGGCCCGGATTTCGACTCGGATTCGTTTTCATCACCTGTTGGTAAAGCGCTTGCGGAAACTCGGTGCGCAAAACTCTCAGTTCTCCCACCCCCGGCAGCGGCCGCAAACGTTCGTAAATTGCATCCTGGATCTCGGCCAAACGCTCCGCTTGCGAAGCCAAATAGCCTAAACGCAACTGCAGTTCCGGGTCCCAACGTTCTCCTCGTTTGAGCCGTTCGTAGCCCGCTCTCAAACGCGCTTCCGCCGCCACAATGCGTTCCCCCGCCAACACCGTTTGACGCTGCCGCAGCAAACCCTCGATCGCCCGATTCTCGGCCTTGATTTCCTCGATCAGCGGAACGCTCGCCGCCGTTTGCCGTTTTACCTCTAAACTCTGCACTTTTGCTGACGACAGGAACTGGCTCCGCGTAAAATCTCGATTAATCTGCGTCTGCAGTTGCCGCGCCTGTTCGAAGATAATCGCGGCGCCGGTGTAATCCTCTGCCGCCATGGCCGCATCACCCGATGCTTCTAACTCATCGACCTCTGCCGCTAGATTAGCCGCATCCAACGACTCCAGTTCCCGGTCGATCCTATCGAGCTTCAAGCGATCGGCGTAACGCGATCGCGCGAATTCGGTATTAATCTCTTGCTGAGCCTCTCTCGCCGCCCCGAAAGCCGAATACGCTTCCGCCCAATTCTCCGCCGCGACTTCACGCCTCGCCACCGCCAAAGCCTCCTGCATTTCTTCCGCCAAAGGCGCAGCCGCCAGGCCCTGAATCTTTTGTTCAAGTTCCGATTCCCGTCGAAAATTCTTCAAACTCGCCGGAGCCCCCGATCGATTCACCGCCCGTTGTTTTTCCAATGCATCCGTCCAAGCTAGATCGGCTTCCTCCAATTTTTTGACATCGTAAGCCACCCGCCCCGTCGTATCCAGATCTTTGATTAAGGCATTGATCTCACGCGCTTGCACGGCATCGAGCAACTGCTCGAGCTTCAAAAGCCTCGAAATTTCCGACTGCCCTCCTCCTTCGAATTTAGCCACGACCTCCTGCTGCAGCTCAACCGCTTCCCGCAGCGGTTCCGGATCTGCCCCTTCGCCCGCCGCCTCATAGCGTTCAGTCAGTGACTCCACTTCCTGCTGGAGAGCCACCAACGCAGGATCATCCTTTCTGACTAATACGATCTGGGCGTCCTCATCCAATTTACGAGGGCCGATCTTTGTCAGCCCCCAGAAACCACCGCCCAATACCACGCCCCCTACGAGTCCGATGACCCACCATCGCACTTTCAGCCAAACGGAATAACCACGGCGCTTTCTTTGAACATAAGGCATATTACTCACCTAACCAAACTAGCCTCTGCTAAAAAATCAACGCACCAGCCCGACGATCGTCCGCAACCGGGTGCTCGACAACTGGCCGCGCATGCCGTTTTACGGAAACCGTGGTCGATACACTTGTCATTCTGGCTCCCGGCTTGCTCGGCGGTTCTGTCGCGCAAGCTGCCCGCGCTCGCAGCACCGCTCGCCGAATTGTCATCTGGGCCCGACGTCCCGAGGTCAGACTTCAACTTGCCGGCCAAACCTGGTGCGACGAAGTCGCCGAATCTCCCGAAACGGCCGTTCGAGAGGCCTCCCTCGTGGTCATTGCGGCTCCCGTCACTCGCATCGTCGACCTCGTGCATCAAATCGCCCCACACCTCCCCGCCAAGGCCATCGTCACGGATGTCGGGAGTGTGAAAGGAGAAATCTGCCGCCAAGCTCGGACTGCCCTACTGGCGACAAACAGCACCGCCACATTTCTCGGATCACATCCCATGGCCGGGAGCGCACTGACCGGCTGGGCCAACGGCTCTCCCAATTTATTCGCCAAATGTATCTGCTTCGTCACTCCCCGAGGTGAACCGGATGCCTCAGTCGTCACGCGACTCACCAAGTTTTGGCAAGATCTTGGCAGTGAAGTCATCTGCGTCGATCCCGATGAGCACGATGAGATCGTCGCCCATATCAGCCATCTTCCCCAGCTCATCACCACAACTCTCGGAAATTTTCTGAGCACAAAACCAGTAAAATGGAGCCAACTCGCCGGTAACGGGCTCAAAGACACGACCCGCATCGCGGCCAGCGATGCCACCATGTGGATAGACATCTTGGAACAAAATCGGGACGAAGTCCTCCGCGCCCTGAACTCCTACGAGGACGAAATACACCGCCTCCGCACCGCCCTCTCCAACCGCGACTGGACCGAGCTCCGCACGCGTTTGGAGCAAGGCAAAACTTGGCGGGACTCCCTTCGACCCTAAAAGCCGAAATCTTTCTCATTCTCTTTCTCGTTCTCTTTCTTTTGAATCGGGAAACGTGAATTCACTTCCATCAATTCTGCCTATCGTCCCCTTCACCGCGCCCGCGTGCGGTGAAGTGATGTTGCCCGGCTCCAAAAGCCTCACTAACCGCGCGCTTCTCCTCGCTGCCCTCGGCCGTGATCCCGTCACGCTGACTGGCGCCCTCTTTAGCGTGGACACCAGACTGATGGCTGCGGCTCTCCGGAAGCTCGGCTGCACGGTCGATTCCGACGCCGAGAACTCCACGCTCCACGTTTCGGGCCAAGAGAACCTGTTTAAATCGGAAGAACCGATCTCCCTCTTCGTTGGTCTCGCCGGCACCGCCGCCCGCTTCCTCACCGCCTTTTGCGCCGCGGCCCCTCGTGGCGTCTATCTCATCGATGGGGTCACCCAGATGCGCCATCGCCCCATGGCCGAACTTATCAACGCCCTGCGGGCCCTTGGAGCCGACGTGCGCTGCACCAAACAAGAGGGCTTCTTCCCGCTCGAAATTCATGCGCGGGGGCTCCAAGGCGGGCAAATCAATCTCGATGCCAGCGCCAGCAGTCAGCTGCTTTCCGCTCTCCTCATGGTGGCGCCGCTCGCGGCCGCACCGATCGACATTCAGCTCGTCGACACCGTCCGCTGGACCTTCGTTGAATTAACCCGGCGGCTTATGGGTGAATTTGGCTACCAAACGCCTCCCGCCGCCGCCGGCCTCTTCAAACTTTCTCCAGGCGCCTACCACCCCGCCAAGACTTACGCGATCGAACCAGATGCCACCGCCGCCTCCTACTGGCAGATGCTCCCTCACGTTGTCGGTGGCGAGCTAGCATTCCCCGGTCTGCGCGCTCCGGGCATCGGCCTGCAAGGCGATGCGGCCTTCGTCGAGGTCCTCCAACGGGTAAAAAGCCGCCCGGCCAGAACCCTGCTCGAAGAGAACTTCCACGAAATCTCCGATACTTTCCTCACCCTTGCCGCGATCGCTCCTCTCCTCGACGGCCCGACTCGTATCACTGGCATTGCCCACACCCGAGCCCAAGAAACGGACCGCGTCGCCGGTATGGCCATCGAGCTTCGTCGGCTCGGCCAACACGTCGTTGAAGCCAATGACTCACTCAATATTACGCCCCGCCCGCTGCGCCCCGGCCAAACTATTTCGACGTATGGAGACCACCGCTTCGCTATGAGTTTCGCTATCTTGGGCTGCCACGACCTTAAAGGTGACGGCACCCCGTGGCTTTCCATCAAAGAACCTTCCGTTTGCACCAAGACGTTTCCTAACTTTTTTGAGTTGCTGGATACGGTGCGGGGAAAATCCTCGGCTGCGTGACAGAACCCTCGTTCACCATTATCGCCATTGATGGCGGGGCCGCCTCCGGCAAGTCGTCCACCTCCCGCGCCCTGAGCGAAAGGTTTAACCTCCTCCACGTCGATACCGGCTCGTTCTACCGCACCCTCACGGCTGAACTCCTCCACCAAGGAGTGCAACCGGACGATGCCACCGCGATCGCGAAGACCGCCACCGCCCTGCGACTCGAAACCGATGTCGCGGGACGACGCGCCCAAATGAAGGTGAACGGTCGAATCGTGCCCGACGCCGAAATCCGCACCGCCGCCGTCAACGCCAGCGTCTCTCACTTCGCCGCCGTCCCCGAGCTTCGCGCCGCTTTGCTCGCCTACCAACGCGGCCAAACGGACGTCGCAAAAACTCACGGCTTCCCGGGCTTGGTCATGGAAGGCCGCGATATCGGATCCGTGATTTTTCCCGACGCCCACTATCGCTTCTTTCTTCACGCCGACCCCGTTGAACGTGCTCGCCGCCGCGCCGCCGAAGGCCAGACCGATTCGATCGCCGAACGCGACCGCCTCGACACCACCCGCAAATCTGCTCCTCTCTCCATTCCCGAGGGGGCAATCGATATCGACAGCACGCATCTGACGCTCGCGCAGGTCGTCGATCGTATCTCCCAAGCCTTGGAGACGAAACTTACCCGTCGATGAGAATCTGGCGCTACACCCAATTGGAAATGTCGCCCGTGTATGCGTTATTTCATTACCTTTTTTTTAGCCTCCACCAGACGTTCTTCCGCGGCGACGTCGCCGGGATTGAGAATATCCCCGAAAAAGGACCTTTCCTTCTCGCGGCCAACCATGCCAGCCATCTGGATCCGCCCGCCATTGGCGGCAACGTACCTCGCCAGATGGCCTTCTTCGCTCGCAAAACCCTTTGGAAAGGCGGCGTCCTGAGCTGGTGGATGGACCAAGCCGGCTGCATCCCCGTCGACCGCGATGGCGGTGATTTCACCGCCATCAAGCGAGTCCTCAGAGCCCTCAAAGAAGGTCGAGCCCTCCTCCTCTTCCCGGAAGGCACCCGCTCCGACGACGGCCAGTTCCAGACCCCCAAATCCGGTGTCGGCATGATCGCCTGCCGCGCCAACGTCCCGGTCGTGCCCGTGCGTATTTTCAATTCCCACAAAGGGTGGGGCCGCGGTGGCTCCTTCAATCCCGGCGTTTCCGTGAGTATCACCTACGGATCCGCTCTCCAACTTGCCGACTTCGACGATCCCACGGCAGGGAAACAGCGCTACCAAATCGCGAGTGAGAACATCATGGCCGCCATCGCCAAACTCCGCCCCACTCCGATCACCGTGATCTAGTCACGGTTGTTTATGAAGGTGCGAAAGCCCGAACGCATTCCCCGCGAGACTCGTATTTCAAGGGAGTCGATTTTACATCATACCCACTTCGGCTAGGCTATTACTATCATGATTCCCGAAAAATCCGCCCAACTTCTCAATGAACAGGTCGGCCACGAATTCGCGGCCTTCTATCAGTACCTCGCGGTATCCAATTGGTGCGACTCCGAGGCCCTACCAGAGATGGGCAAGTATTTCGCGCAGCAAGCCGAAGAAGAACGCTCCCATGCCCTAAAAATGGTCAAGTTCCTCAACGACACTGATCGTAGAGTCACCTTTGCTTCCATTCCTGCGGCCCAATCCGAATTCTCCTCCGTCGAAGAGGTCGTTCAACTTTCCTACGATCAAGAGGTCAAGGTGACCGACCAAATCAAAGCGATCTACGACGCTGCGGCCGCCCACAACGACCGCGTCACTCAGAACTTTCTGCAATGGTTCCTAGAAGAACAGGTCGAGGAAGTCGCCGGTATGGATACCTTGCTCAAGATAACCCGCCGTGCTGGCAATGACCTCTTCCGTTTAGAAGAATATATCGCCCGCGAGGGTCACCCCGAAACCGCCGGAGCGTGAGTCCGATCAAACGATTCACCCAGTAGCCCGTAAAATTTGACGACGTCGCGGCCAACCAGCCGCGACGCTTTATATTCCCACGGCTGCGCGATCCTCAAACGATGCCGCAGTTACGCCGCGCCCGATCGATCACCACGTGGGCGACCTCACGTGCTCGCACGGCCCCTTCAGTGAGCACCGATTGCACATGATCGAGATTTTTCGAAAGCTCCGCACGCCGCTCCCGCGCTTCGCGGAAGAATTCCCAGTAGTGCTCAAATAGCGCCTTCTTCAAGTCGCCATAACCGTAGCCGCCCGCTTCGAGCTGTTGCAAAATAGCTTCGTAAGCGTCGGCCGGGGCAAAAAACTTGAGCAGCTTCACCGCCGGCAATTGATCCACGTCAGGCTTGGGCTCTTCCCGCGTGCGGCTATCCATGACGATGGACATCACCTTTTTGCGCAGCTTCTTTTCCTCTCCAAATATTTCCAAAATATTGCCGTAGCTCTTGCTCATTTTCTGGCCATCGAGGCCCGGAATCACCGCGACATCCTCGGAAATTGAAGGCTCCGGAATCACAAAAGTTTCGCCGTAAGTCTGGTTGAATTTAACTGCGATGTCGCGGGTCATTTCGAGATGTTGCTTTTGGTCCTTACCCACCGGCACCACCGTCGTATCATAAAGCAGAATATCCGCCGCCATCAGCACGGGATAGGCAAATAGCCCAAAATTAGGGGCAATCCCCTTGGCCGTCTTGTCCTTGAAACTGTGGGCCCGCTCCAGCAGTCCCATCGGCGTCAACGTGCCGAGCAACCAGGTCAGTTCGCACACTTCAGGCACATCACTCTGCCGCCAGAACACGCTCTTCGCCGGATCGAGCCCGCAAGCCAACCAATCCAAAGCGATGCCCATTGCATTCTGACGCCGCACTTCCGAATCAAAAACCGAGGTCAATGAATGATAATCCGCGATGAAATAATAGCACTCACCCAACTCTTGCGCTGCGATTGCCGGGCGCATCGCGCCAAAATAGTTGCCGACATGCAGAGTGCCGGACGGAGTGATGCCTGTGAGGGTGCGAGTGGCCATAGGTCGATTTGGAAAGACCGCCATTAGAGAACGACCATCAATAGAAGAACCAGCCCCTTTTTTGCCCCGCACCTAATCGCCCTCAACGCTCGTTTTGCGTGCTTGGCACCCTCGCCCCCCCAGAACTAGCTTTGTCCCTTATGCGGTCCCCCTCTCTCCGTCATCTCGTCCTGCTACTCCCCCTTTTGTCCAGTGTGGGTTTTGCCGCCGATATTCCCCCCCACCTTGGTCGTGCCGATACGCCCTACTACACTGACCATCGGCAAGCCGATTTCCCATTCCAAGAAACCACCCTCGACGTTCGAGGAACCGCCCCTCTCGGCAACACCAACAACCTCGCCCCTCGCGCTCTGGTCATTCAGGTGACTCCAGATGTATTCGTCGGATTCGATACCGAGCTCTTACGGGTCGTCGCCATGTGGACCGGTGACTCCATCAGCCCCTTGAGCATGTCTCAGCTGTCCTACGGCGTGCCTTTGGAAAAACTCGGCGGAGGCATCGATCGGCTCCCTCGCCCTCAAGGCCAAGTCTTCGCCGCCACTGGTCTCTACCCCGGGTGGCAGCCGGCCGACACCAAATCATTCGTCGATCCTCGACCGCGCGGTCTTGACCCCGAGGAGCTGGGCCGGGGCCCACTTCCCCGCGACCAAGGTCGATGGCTCGGCGTCCAAGATCAAGGCGACCACGCTTTGATTAGCTATACCGTCGGTAAAGCGACGGTGCACGAAATCTTCTCCCTCCTCTCCGGTGACCAAACAGGGGTTCAACGCTCGCTCTCGATTTCCAATTCCAACGAGACCATGTCTCTGGTGGTCGCCGAACTCGATCAACCCGCCACCACCGTGCCAACGCATTTCTCTGCCCTCGGCGCGAAGCTCAGTCTCTTCGACGAACGCTTTGTCATCGCCACGATTCAACCCCGGGCAGACGCCGGATGGATCACTATTTTCTACGGGAAAGATCCCAACCAGAAACCGGATACTCAACTTTCCGAGCCGCGGATTCCTCATCCTGAAAACCCGAACCGATCCACTGATGAAGCCGTCACCCGCATGGTCTCCGGACAGCTCCAAGGCTCCTACGCCGTCGATGAACTCCTAATCCCTTACCCCAATCCATGGCAGCGTCGCATCCGGCCGATCGACATCGACTTTGCCCCCTCCGGAATCGCGTTTATGGTGACTTTCGACGGCGATGTTTATCGCATCGAGGGTCTGGACTCGCTCGACGAAAATCGAGTTTCGCTCCGCCGGATCGCCACCGGATTCCATGATCCTCAATCGATTCAACTCCGCGGCAACGACGTCTTCGTGCTCAGCCGCATGGGCCTCACCCGACTCGTCGATCAAGACAATGACGGCGATACCGACTTCTACGAAATGTTCTCCAATGAATGGCTGCAAAGCCCCGAAACCCGCGCCTTCCCCCTGAGCCTGGTTTTGATGCGCGATGACAGCTTTCTCATCTCGCTCGGTGGGCAACAAGACGCCCATCCGACCCCGTATGCGGGCCGCGTGATTCAAATCGCGGCCGACGGAAAATTTCAGCGGATCTTTGCCGATGGGTTACGCAACGGTTACGTCAGTCGACTCGGCGACACCGATCGCTTGGTCGCCTCGGACCAACAAGGCAATTGGGTGCCCACCACCCCCATGCACCACATCGAAGAGGGTAAGTTCTACGGTTATGAACCCGGCACCACCCACTCTCGCCCCCCGGCACCGGTGCCAGTCTGGATTCCTCACCGCTATGCTCAGTCCGGCATCGATATCCTCGCCATCGACGATCCCCGCTCGGGTAATTTATTTGGTAGCGTGCTGATGGCCGACTTCTACAAACCCACGCTGGTCAAGATTCTCGGCGCGTTGGACGAAACGCTCACCCAAGCAGTCGCGATGCCTTTGCCGATCGATTTTGAAGTGCCATTCCTGAAAGGCGAAATGAACCCCGCCGACGGACAACCCTACTTCGTTGGCATGCAAGTTTGGGGATCCAACGCTGCCCGCATTGAAGGAATCAGTCGACTCCGCGCTGTCACCCCCACCGATGATCTACCCACCCAAGCCAGCGCCCATGCCGAAGGCATCTGGCTTCAACTCGGCGAGCCCCTCCCCGCCGAAACGGCCCTCGACCCCGCCAGCTACACCGCCACCGCCTGGCAATATCATCGCACCGAGGCTTACGGCTCGGGTCAGTATCGCTCCAACGGCGATCCCGGCGTCGACCAATGGCCGATCCATTCCGTCTATTTGAGCGCAGATCGCACCGCCCTATTTCTCGCCATTCCGAACATGGCTCCGGCCCAACAACTTGAAGTGCAATATCGACGCCAAAATGGCGACTGGCAGAAGTGCTTCTTCACTATTTACGAGCTTCCTCCCGCCACTCCTCAACAGAAATCACGGGTCGGCATCTCAGACTTCGCCGCTATCTTTGCTGCGCCCCCTTCTCCTCGTTCCGCCCCCTTGGCGCCTCCCGCGGTATCAGTCGATCGAGGACAAGAACTCTACCACACCATCGGCTGCGCCGGTTGCCATTCGGTCGATGGCAGCACCGAAGGCAAATCCGGTCCTAGCCTGCTCGGGATCTACCAAACCCGTCGCCCTCTCGCCAATGGTCGCAGTCGCACCGCCAACGCCAACTACCTGCGCGATTCATTGATGGAACCGGAAAAAAACATCACTCTCGGCTACGAAAAACAGGATGTCGCGATGCCGTCCTATCGCGGCGTGCTCCAATCCAACGACGTCGATTCACTCATTATGCTGATCGAAAGCCTCCGTCGAGATCACGACGAAAAGTGATCGAATTCGAGTCGCCGGACGACGACTCAACCTAACTGCCGCAACATCCAATTCGCTGCCGTCACCGCCGAATCCGAGGACAACATCGCCTTCAATTCGGCGGCATCACATCTCGTTTGTTCGGCCCTTCCCGCATCACTCAAAGCGAGTTCTAATTCCCGCGCCAAACTCTCTGGTGTCGCGGCCCCTTGGATGTATTCCGGATACATCAATCGCTTCAAAATCAGATTGGCTATCCCGAGATACTCCACCTTGACCAGCCACCGCCCGAGCCAATACGTGAGTAAATCCGTCTTGTAGGTAACCGCCCCTGGAATACCCGCGAGGGCACAGTGCATCGACATCGTGCCACTAGTCGTCAACACCGCCGAAGCCGCGATCGGCCCATCCCGTTCTTCCGTCTTCTTGAACTCCACCGACTCCGGCGGATTCGCCATCTGCAAATCCCACAACAACGCATCACTCGGATAAAGCGTCACCGCTTTTCGCTCCCCGCCCATTCGACTGAAAGCCTCCAACAATACCGGAAAAATTCGCTTCACCGCGCCCTTCCGGCTCCCCGGCAAAAGCAACACGGGGCCATCAGGATCATAAGCCACCGGCGGCTTGTAATCAGCCGCCACAAACGGGTGCCCCACAAACTCCACCGGCAAGTTCGTGTCCGCGTAGGCTTCGACCTCAAACGGGAAAATTGCCGCCAGCCCATCGAGATGCTCCGCCATCGCAAAACGACGTTTGGCGCGAGACGCCCAGATCTGCGGTGAGATATAATACAACGCTTTCGTCGCGCCGCCCGCCTTCGCCGAAATCCCCTGTGCAAAGAGATTTTTCGCGATCCGCAAGTTCAGCCCCGAAGAGTCCACGAAGCACACCGCCCGCGGTCCATACTGCCCCACCCAACGCACGACTTCATCGATCAATGCCCGGTAAAACGAAAGCCGCCCCAACACCGCGAAGCCAATCGTCGACTGCGCGGTCATGTCCTCCAAAAGCTGAGCCCCCGCCGCCGCCAGTGCCGGACCACCCAACGCCGCAATCCTCAACTCCGACTTCTCCGCCAACACCCCTCGCACCATCCGCGCCGCGTGCTGATCCCCCGAATGCTCCGCCGCCACGACCAGCAAATCCACGCGCCCCTCAACCGGAGCCGGCAACCTAAATGGTAACGCTTTACTCATCACAAATTCAGTTCTGCCTCACGCCCCCAACATCCGCTTTGCCTCGGGTAAGTGACATGGCTTTGCCTCTCGGCCCAAAATACAACTCCGGTGCGTAGTCGGTAGACGAAGCCATTCGTGTCCATTCGTGGTTAAAAAACAGGCTGACGGATTTCGCAGCTACTTCGCCGCCTTAATTTGCTCGGTAATCGCGATTGCCACTTCCAAGGCCTGCCGCCCCAACGCTCCGCCCACTTTGGGTTGATGCGCCGTCGCGACACTCGCCACGAAGTGCGCCAATTCCAGCGCCAACGGCTCGCCCTTTTCGAGCGGCACTGGCTCGATCGGCACCGCCGTGAGATCTGCCGGATCAACCGCCCCCGTCCGCAACTTTCCGGCATAATCCAGCAAGCCAGTTTTGCGCACGAGATGGCCCGTCTGCCGCATGAAATCGAACGAGAAGTAACCCGTTTCCTGAAACACCCGGATCTCGCGCACCTTCTTCAAACTCATCCGGCTCGTGCTCAAATTGGCCACACAACCGTTCTCAAATTCAATGCGCGCATTGGCGATATCCTCGGTCTTCGAAAGTAAACTCACCCCCACGCTATCGATCCTCTTCACCGGCGATTTCACGAGTTCCAACACGATGCCGATATCGTGAATCATCAGATCAAGCACAACCCCCACTTCGGTGCCTCTCGGCGTAAAAGGTGCCAGGCGCTCCGCCGCGATAAACTTCGGCGCGATCACCTCCTTTTCCAGAAATCCCATCACCGGATTGAAATGTTCGATGTGCCCGATCTGCACAATCCGGTCATACTGCAGTGCCGCCGCCAATACCCGCTCGGCCTCCGCCAACGAAGCACAAATCGGTTTTTCGATCATCAGATGACATCCCGCCGCCAACAGTGGCAGCGCCACCCGTTCATGCAAATCCGTCGGCACCACCACGCTCACCGCATCGCAGGCCGCCCCCAACTCCTCCAACGTGGCAAACCGCGCGCAACCGTGACGTGCACAGATCTCCGCCGCTCGCGCATCATCGGTCTCAAACACCCCCACAAACTCCACTTCTGGCAGGCCAGCATAGACTCGCGCATGGTGTTGACCCAATGAGCCGACCCCTGCGACTCCACATCGAATTTTGGTCCCAACCGATTCAATAGACATGCTGGCCAGCTCACAACATGCCTTCGATCAACGCAATCCACGAGTTCCCCCACCGCCGGGAATCCTACCCCGTGAACAGCGCGACTGATCCGTAGAATCTCCCTCCTATAAGCCCGGCGTTGACAGGGGGCACTTCGACTCTATTCGATAATTCTTTACGTCTACCGATGACGCGTCCGATTTCTCTCAATACTGAACCAAAATATGGCAGCTAAAACCACAGCCAAAAAGACCGCCCGCAAGGCAGTCAAACCCGCCGCGAAGGTCGCTAAGAAGGCCTCCGCAAAGAAGAAACCAGCCGCGCGAGCAGCGAAGAAACCAGCCCGTAAGACCCAGGCGCCCAAATACGTTTACTCGTGGGGCGACGGCCAAGCCGACGGCAACTCGACGATGAAGAACCTCCTCGGAGGCAAGGGCGCGAATCTCGCTGAGATGAGCCGCATCGGACTTCCCGTCCCCGCTGGCTTCACCGTCACGACCGAGGTTTGCACGCATTTCTACGACAACAATCGCCACTACCCAACTGAGCTCCAAAGCCAGATCGAAGTTGGGGTTCAAAAAATGGAGAAGAGCATGGGCACCAAGTTTGGTGACGCCAAAGGCTTCCCTCTCCTCGTCGCGGTGCGCTCCGGCGCCCGCGATTCCATGCCGGGTATGATGGACACCATCCTCAATCTCGGACTCAACGACGACACCGTTCTCGCGCTCGAAACCGCGACCAAGAACCCCCGTTTCGCTTGGGATTGCTACCGTCGCTTCGTTCAAATGTATGGCGACGTCGTCATGGGTGTCCAAGCCTCCGCTGGCGAAGACATTGATCCTTTCGAAGCCATTATCGATGGCCTCAAGAAAGAGCGTTTCGACAACGCTCACGCCGATGACAGCAAGCTCGAAGCCGACGACTACCGAGAGCTCGTCACGCGCATGAAGGCGATGGTCAAAGAGCGTTCCGGTAGCGACTTCCCCACCAATCCTTGGGACCAACTCCAAGGCGCCCTTGGCGCCGTCTTCGGTTCCTGGATGAACGATCGCGCGATGGTTTACCGTCGCAAATACGGTATCCCCGCTGCTTGGGGCACCGCCGTAAACGTCCAAGCCATGGTCTTCGGTAACACCGGTCCTAAGTCCGGTTCCGGCGTCGCCTTCACCCGTGACCCCGCCACCGGCGAGAAGGTCTTCTACGGTGAGTTCCTCATGAATGCCCAAGGCGAAGACGTTGTCGCTGGTGTCCGCACTCCGGACCCCGTCGCCAAGCTCGCCAAGAAGCAACCTGCTTCCCTCCAAGAGCTCGAGCGCATCCGCAAGGTCCTCGAGTCCCACTTCAAGGATATGCAGGACTTCGAGTTCACGATCCAAGAAGAGAAAATGTTCATGCTCCAGACCCGCAACGGTAAGCGCACCGGCGTCGCCGCGGTTCGTATCGCCTGCGAAATGGTCAAAGAGAAGCTCATCGACTGGAAGACTGCGGTCACCCGCGTGCCCGCCGAGCAGCTCGAACAAGTCCTCGCGCCAATCTTCGACTCCAAGGCCGTCAAAGCCGCCGAGAAGATCGCCTCCGGTCTCCCCGCAGGTCCTGGTGCCGCTTCCGGCAAGATCTACTTCAACGCCGAGCGCTCGGTCGAAGCTCACGAACGCGGCGAGAAGGTTCTGCTCGTTCGCGTCGAGACTTCCCCTGAAGATCTCCGCGGCATGATCGCTGCCGAGGGTATCCTCACCGCTCGCGGTGGAGTGTCCTCCCACGCCGCGCTCGTTGCCCGCCAAATGGGTAAGGTCTGTGTCTGTGGCGCCGCTGCCCTGCACGTCGACTACGATTCCCGCACCCTCACCGTCGGCGACAAGAAGTGGCACGAAGGTGACTACCTCTCCATCGACGGCACCTCGGGTTTGGTCTTCTCTGGTCAGGTTGCCACCGCGCCGTCCGAAGTAGTTCAAGGTCTGTTGCAAAACAACAAACGCGCCCAGAAGAGCGGCACCTACCAAAACTTCGTTCAGCTCATGGGCTGGTGTAAGAAGGTCACCAAGATGCAGGTCCGCACCAATGCCGATACGCCTGAGCAAGCCGCTCAAGCCGTCGCGTTTGGCGCGGTCGGTATCGGCCTCACCCGCACCGAACACATGTTCTTCGAAGGCAAGCGCATCGACGCCATGCGCGAGATGATTCTCGCCGGTAACCTCGAAGCGCGGGAAGCCGCCCTCGCCAAACTCCTTCCGTTCCAACGCAAGGACTTCTTCGGCATCTTCAAGGCCCTCAACGGCTTTCCTGCGACCATCCGTTTCCTCGATCCGCCTTTACACGAGTTCCTTCCCCACACCAAGGAACAGCAACTCGACTTGGCGCACACCCTCGAGATTCCGGTCGAGAAGATCATGACCCGCGTCGCCGAACTCCACGAGTTCAACCCGATGCTTGGTTTCCGCGGCTGCCGTCTCGGTATTTGCTACCCAGAAATCACTCGCATGCAGGCTCGCGCCGTCATCGAGGCCGCCATCGAGGCGAAGAAGAAGGGCATCAAAGCCAAGCCAGAAATCATGATCCCGCTCGTCGGATTCGCCAAGGAATTGGAAATCCAGGTCGCTGCAGTTCATGCCGAAGCTAAGGCTGTCATGAAGGAACAGAAGACCCGTGTTTCCTACTCCGTAGGCACGATGATCGAAGTTCCTCGTGGCGCGTTGACCGCCGATGAGATCGCCAAGACCGCGGAGTTCTTCTCCTTCGGCACCAACGACCTCACTCAAACCACCATGGGCATGTCCCGCGATGACTCCGGATCGTTCCTCGGACCTTATCAGGAGGCTGAGATCATGTCGAAGAACCCCTTCGCTTCGATCGATCAAAGTGGTGTCGGACAACTCATGGAAATTGCCATCGAAAAGGGTCGTAAGACTCGTCCGAACATCAAGCTCGGCATCTGTGGTGAACACGGTGGCGATCCTGATTCCGTCAAATACTGCCACAAGATCGGCCTAGCCTACGTGTCCTGCTCGCCTTACCGCGTGCCGGTCGCCCGTCTCGCCGCCGCTCAAGCAGCCCTCGCCGACTAAACCCGGTTCCGAAGTGGGTCGGGCGTTACTCCCGACATCCCTTTCAGCCCCGTCCTGCTCCCGCAGGTCGGGGCTTTTTCGTTGCCGACCTCCCGCTCCAATATTAATGGCCTCTCATTGCGATCAGCCAAAGTTGTGTAAATCTTGCCGTGTGATTCGCCCCGCCTTTCCCCTCCGCCCCATAACTGGCCTCATCCTCGCAGGTATTCTGTTGAGCAGTTCCTTGATCATGACGGGCTGTAGCCAACCCGAAGAAACAGCCGGAGTTGACCCGACGTCCCCCCCGGTGGAGGTCGTCTCCGCTCGCTTTGGTTCCCTTCCGCTCGAGGAGCGCATCAGTGGCACCGTCCGCGCCAACAATCAGGTCGTAATTTTCCCCGAGTTTTCCGGCCGAATCGCCGAAGTCATGGTGGACAACGGCGATGCCGTCACGACCGGTCAACCCTTGCTTCGCATCAACGACGCCCAGATTAGGGAACAGGTGCGCCAAGCCGAGGCGGGCCACCGTATCAGCCAAGCTCGACTGCGCCAGGCCGAGGCTCGCTTTGCCGAGGCGAATGCTCAGGCCCGCCGCTCCCGCGAGCTCAACCAACGTAATCTCGTTTCCGATCTCGAATACGAGACGCTCGCCGCCCAGCTCGAATCCGCGGCGGCCGACGTCGATCTCGCCCAAGCCGAGCTCGAGCAGGCGTCCGCGACGCTGGCCGAACGCACCGATATGCTGGGCCGAGCAATTGTCCGCGCCCCAGTCGACGGTCTCGTTGGCGCCCGTCGCGCTGAAGTCGGTATGCAGGTTTCGAACAATAATGCCCTCTTCACTCTGGGCGACCTCACCCAACTCCATGTGGCGGTCAACCTCACCGATAACATGGTCGGCTACGTCAAGGTAGGGCAACCCGTCCGCATCATCGCGAGTGAGGTGATTGGAGAGTCGCTCCTCCTTCAGGGGACCGTCGCCCGCATCTCCCCGTTCCTCGACGAGGTGTCTCGCAGCACGGAAGCCGAGATCAGTATCCTGACCGCCGATCCTCGCCTCCGTCCCGGCATGTTCCTGCCGGTGGACATCCTCTATGGCGACAGCGAGCAGGCCACCCTGATCCCGACCAGTGCGATCTTCATTGATCGCAACACCGGAGTCGAAAGTATCTATATCCTGAATACTAGCACGATCGACCCCTCGACGATTGCAGCCACCGAGGACAACTTGTCGGATCCGATCGCGGTCAAGCTTCGCCCCCTGAGCATAATCGCGCGCGGGCAAAATGAAGTCGCCGTGGCGAACCTCGAGCCCGATCAGTGGATCGTGACCTTGGGCCAGAACCTACTCTCCGCTGACGGACGCTCTAAGGCGCGGGCCCGGCCCGTCACCTGGGCGCACGTCTTGGAACTCCAAGGTCTCAACCGCGAGGACCTCCTCGCCGACGTGATTGAGATGACCGGTCGCCGCACCGCCAACGCCACCCCTTAACCCGACCCCGGTCATGAGCGTTACCGAAATCGCCGTAAAGCGGCCAATCGCCACCATGATGGTCTTTCTGATCATCATCACTCTGGGCACCACGGGCTTCCGCTATCTCCCGATCGATCTGCTCCCTCCGATCGAGTTTCCCTCGCTCAGCATCTCGGTCAACTACCCGGGCGTCGGACCTGAAGAGATGGAGGAAATCGTCACCCGGCAGATTGAAAACGGGTTATCGGGCATTGCGGGTATCGAACGAGTTCGCTCGCGCGCCCAGGAGGGCAGCACTTGGGTGAGCCTCGATTTTACGCGCGGCACCGATCTGGCGGAGGCCACCAACGACGTGCGCGCCGCGCTCGACGATATCTGGTTACCACCCGAGGCCGATCCACCGTCCATTTGGAAATTTAATCCCGACACCTCACCCATCATCATCGTCGGGGTCACGTCTGACGCTTGGGATCTGCAGGAGCTCACGCTCCTCGTCGATCGCGACATCAGCAAGCGGTTCGCCCAGCTACCCGGGGTGGGCACGGTGGAACTTTGGGGCGGCATTTATCGTGAAATTAAAGTCGATCTTAAACGCGATCGCCTCAATGCCAGCCGACTTTCGTCCGCCGATATCCGCCGGGCTCTCATGGATGGCAACGTCAATCTCCCAGGCGGCAACGTCATGGCGGGCGTGCAATCCCTCTACGTGCGCACGCTGGGCGAATACTCCGACCTCGAACAAATTCGTAACACGGTTGTGGACACCCATGACGGTCGGCCCATCCGGGTCGGCGACGTTGCCGAGGTCTCTTTTGGCTACAGCGACCTGAGTAGGTTGGTCAAAATCAACGGTCGTCCCATGCTGCGATTTGGTATCCAGAAACAATCTGGCGCCAATACCGTGGCGGTTTCGGAAGCCGTGCGGGCGGAGGTGGCCCGAATGACTGCCGAACGGGGCGACATCGACCTGATGGTGGTGTCCGACCAAGCCACCTTCATCCAAAACTCCATCGACAATGTCGCCCAATCCGCCGGTTGGGGCGCGTTGTTTGCCGTCGGTATTCTCTACCTCTTTCTGCGGCGGGGAGCGTCGACCTTCATCATCGCGGCAGCTATTCCGATCTCGATGATCGCGACGTTTGGTTTGCTCTATTTTAATGGTCTGACCCTCAACCAAATGAGTTTCGGGGGACTAGCCCTCGGCATCGGTCTGGTCGTGGACAATGCCGTCGTGGTGTTGGAAAACATCACGCGCATGCGCGAGGAGGGCAAAGACCGGCGCGCCGCGGCTCTAATCGGCACGAGGGAAGTTGGCGGTGCCATCATCGCCTCCACCCTCACCACCACGGTGATCTTCCTTCCGGTTGTCTTTATGAAGACGATCTCGGGCGTGATTTTCCAGCAACTCGCCCTCGTCGTGGTGTTCGCCTTGTTTTGTTCGCTGCTGGTCAGCCTCACCCTGGTCCCGATGCTCGCCAGTAAGCTGCTTCGCCGCAGTTCACCCGACAGCGCGACCGTCGGATCGACTCGCCTCCGCCGCCTAGAATTGAACTACGCCCGGCTGCTCGTTTGGTCTGTAGCCCACAAAATTCGCGTCGTCGTCGGTGCCGTGTTGGCGGTGACTATCGCGGCGCTGTGCTTTCCGCTGATTCCCGTCGAGCTCACCCCGCAGACCGACGCCGATGAGATTGACGTCGAGGTGCGAATGGCCGACGGAACCAACATCGCCGTGCTCCACCGCTATCTCGACGAGTTGGAAGCGATTGTAAAAGAGCACGTGCCAGCGGACCAAATCGAGTTCATGACCCAAGAGATCCGCGGCGGTAGTGCCGAGGTGGAAATCGCGATGTCACCGAACCGCACCTTGGCCAGCGCTGAGTTGGCGGATCGACTTCGCCGCGTCACTGCTGGCCGCATTCCCGGTGCTCAAGTCAGTGTGGATGCTCAATCTGGCCTCTGGATCATGCGTATGGTCTTTCGCGGCAGCGGCGGAAACGAAGACGTCTCCATGCAACTGCGCGGTTACGACCTCGATCAAGCTCAAGCAATCGGCCGCGAAATCCAGCGCGCTATCGAAACCCTACCCGGGGTAAATGGCGTGCGCATTAGCCGCCGCGAAGGCCGACCGGAACAAAACCTAATCTTCGATCGCGCCAAAATCGACGAGCTCGGTCTCAACATTCGCGACGTCGCGGAGACGGTGCAGACCAATATCAGCGGCAGTCGCGCCGGTTCTTATCGAGTGGGCGGCGACGAGTTCCCCATCTTTGTGCGGCTGCGACCCGACGACCGGCAAAACAGTCAGGATCTGGACAACATCCCCCTGCGCCTTCCGTCCGGGCAAACCATCCCGCTATCTGCGGTAGTCGATAAGGAAGCCAGCCGGGGGCCGCCTCAAATCGATCGCATCAACGGCCAACGCATCACCTACATCACCGCTAATCTGGAGAGCGGTGTGGCGCTCGGCGACGCCGTGGAAATGATTCGAGAGCGCGCCCGCGACGTGGCGATTCCCACCGGTTTCTCGCTCTACTTTGGGGGCGCCTATGAAGAGCAGGCCAAATCGGCCGCTGATTTCCGCCTTTCCATAATTATAGCGCTGCTGCTGATCTACATGGTGATGGCCGCGCAGTTTGAGCGGTTCCTGGATCCCTTGATCGTGATCCTCGCCGTGCCCCTGGCGCTGATCGGCGTAGTCCCGACCCTCCTGCTCACCGGCACTACCCTGAACATGCAAAGTATGATGGGACTCATGATGCTGACCGGCATCGTGGTGAATAACGCCATCGTGCTGGTCGACTACATCAACTTACTGCGGCGCGATGAAGGTTTGGATTTGATTGAAGCCGTGCAAAAGGCCGGCACTCGACGCCTGCGGCCGATTCTGATGACCACCCTCACTACGGTGTTGGGACTCGCGCCGCTTGCGATCGGAATTGGTGCGGGAGCAGAGATCCAAGCTGCCCTCGCGAGAGTTGTGCTCGGAGGCATCATCGCTTCGACGTTGGTCACGCTGGTCTTCATCCCCGTGGTCTACGTTGCCTGCCATCAATTCCTGGCGCGCCGGAAAACCGCGGTGGATTCAGCCGTCCCCGTTCCTGCCATCAGAGGCTGATCTTCGTCGAACGGACCTAAATACACCGGAGAGGACGTCTGCCATGTAGTCCTCGTTTAATCCATCCCCCCCCCGCTTCCCCGGTGCCGGTTCACGCTGACCATCGCAGCCCAATCTCGGTGGACATTAAATAAACCGGCCGCGCGCTTCGTCCCAACCCTTGCCTGCAGCACCATTGCCGGGGATGCTGTGGTGCCCGTCGCCCATCGGTATCGTCTCCGCCATCCGCGCGCCTCCCCGATTTGGTCGGTGTTTGATCGATATTGGTCCGATTACCAAGCCGCCTATCCCGAACGCGCCCACGCGGTCGAGACCACCGTGCGCGCCTTCCAGCGCTGCGGGGACTGCCAAGCGGGCTTCACCCACTGGCGCTGCGAAGGCTGCGACCACGATTTTCTCCACGCCTTCACCTGCAAACAGCGTATGATCTGCGCGTCCTGCGCGCAGCGCCTCACCCTCACCCTCGCCCCCGTCATTGCGGAAGAGATCTGACAGCCCGTGCCCCATCAAGCCAGGTGGTCCTCACCATCCCGCGTTTCCTGCGCCCGCTCTTCAAGCGCAAACGCGAACTGCTGGGGCGAACTTTCCCACGCCGCCAACGCAGCCCTGAGCACCCGGCTGCGCCAGCGCACCCGCACTCCCGACGGTTAACCCGGCCTGGTCATCGCTGCCCAAACTTTTAGGGATTTTCTCGCCTGGCATCCCCACCTCCATGTCCTCGTGACCGCGGGGGTCTGGTGCCCAGACCAGACGTTCGCCACCGTGCCCTCCGGCGGCTGGGCCGACCTCGCCGAAATCTGGCGGCAAGAGGTGTTCAGCCGCCTGCTCAAAGCCGGGGCCACCGGCCCCGGATCTGGTGACCAAACTCCTCTCGCGGCGTCACAGCGGGTTCACGCTGGATGCCGGGGAGGCCACGCTCGCTGCGGCAGATACCGCCGGACGCCGACGGCTCGCCGCATACCCGATCCGTTGCCCCTTTTCGTTGGAGAAGATCACCGACGAACACCCCACCGGCACGGTGCCCTATCGGTCTGATAAGAACAGGCGCACGCGTCGTAATTTTGAGGTATTCAGCGGCACCGCGTTTATCGTCGCCCGCCTCACTCATCTGCCACCCAAGCATGTGCCGATGCTCCGCTACTACGGAGACTACCACAATCAGGCGCGGGGATCGACGCGACCGCCGGCTTCGCGACCGGCCTCGCCCCCCCCCACAGCCCCATCCGATCCTCCCGCCGCCGTCGCCCCTGGCGACAACTGATTATGCAAGTGTGGGGTGCCGATCCCTTACTGTGCCCTCTCTGCCACGGATCGATGAAATTGCGCGAAGTGATCGAGTCCCGAGCGGAGGTCGAAGCGACCCTCGCGCCAATTGGACTGTGGTCCCCGGCTCGAGACGACCACCACAGCCCCCCCCCAAATAGTCCGCCCGTTCCTCAGATCCAGACATTGGACAGCGGGGAGTGCGTCCACCTCACTTCGGACCCGGCGCACATCAATAAAACTCGGGGCTCGGCCTTCGGTGACCGTTCATCCCGCGCGGCTAGGTTCCGATGCCTCGGCGTGGCGCTGCTACGTGCTCGGCGAAGCCAGTTGCGATCCCGACGACGACTTTGATGCCTGCGGCTGCGAATTCTCGGCTGGATTTCAATCGTTCGCCGATAAAACCGATAAAACCGAGCTATGGGATGACGGCTATCAATCCTTTGCCGACGAGTCAGAGCCCATATTCTGGACTCCAACTCACAATACTAGTCCCACATCCAGAGCCGGGAAACCGCTGCAAACAGCTATCGATGGGAAATTTATCCAACGCTTTCCCAACGAGTGCTTCGGCCGATCACAGTTACCCCTAAGTGATCGCAGTTCTACGCCCAGTCCGCTCAGCCAAGCCCCAATGGCACGGAGAGGCACCGCTTCATATCGGGCGTATTAAAACCTATCGATTTCGCGTCGCTACACCCTTTCGCCGCTGGCTCAAGCGCGGCTACCCCATCCGCTGCTACGTTACATCGTAGTCGCCGCACTTGAGCGCCAGCAGACCGAAAAGGGAGTCCAGCGAGGTCAGAATGAAATTCTCGCCAATTTTTTAGGGATTTTTGAATCGCCTCGGTCAGCAGTTGCCCATAACTATAGAGGTCAATCGGATTCGGTGGTCTTCCAACATCCTCTCCCACTTTACGCCACCGCTAATTTTGCCTAATTAAGTGGAAACCCTCCCTAAAACCCCTTCCCCAGCGAGGCTGGCCCAAAGGAATCCCCTCTTAATTGTAATGAAAGTACGTAAAGAAACTAAACGTAAAAAATCAGTGCAATACTCCGAGAGTATCTGGAATGTGACAGAAGGTAACAAGGAATCACGTATTAATCGCCCGACAAAATTGACCGAGCAGTTTTTCGAAACGATGCAAGTGCCAAAGCCTTTATCTGATGTCGATTCAGGTGCGGCGGATATTGATTTATTGATCGAAAAGTTAACTCAACATCGTTTGCTTAAATTAGGTGAACATAGTACTGTTACATTTAACGCTAGCGGTGACTTTAGCCACTGCGCCTTAATTGGCAGAATCAACAGGTAACAAGCATGATTGAATTTTCATTAAACGGTAAAAATATAAGAACAGATGCAGAAGGCGATACGCCTTTATTATGGGTGATCCGCGACGAATTCGGCTTAAAAGGTACTAAATTCGGCTGTGGTATTGCCTTGTGCGGTGCCTGCACCGTGCACTTAAATGGTTCCCCTGTGCGCTCTTGCTCACTCCCGGTTAATGCCATTGCGAATACCGACATTCGAACAATCGAAGGCTTAGAAGACCAGCACCCCCTACAAGAGGCGTGGGTGGAACACCAAGTGCCACAATGCGGCTACTGCCAATCAGGCCAAATCATGCAAGCTGCTGCGTTGCTCGCAACGAACGCCAACCCGAGCGAAAGTGAAATCGAAACCTATATGAGCGGTAACTTGTGTCGCTGTATGACTTATGTCCGTATCAAAGAAGCTATCAAAGATGTTGCAATGCAATCCGACTCGGTGGTCCAAATTCACAACCCAAAGACAGAAACTCAAAGCACTCAGGGAGTAACTTAAAATGACTCGATTACGCAAAGACACCTTCGTGCCCAGTCGCCGTAGCTTTCTGATTGGCTCAATTGGTGGTGGTCTAATGATGGCATTTGCTCCCACCATCAACGCCCTTGAAGTTGTTTCAGGTGGCGTAGCAAAGCAACTGTTGGATAAGCTATTTAGCCCTACCGTTTGGTTTGAGATTGATAATAATGGCCAGATTTTGGTCAACATCGCACGCGCCGAGATGGGCCAACATATCGGTACCGCTATCGCCCTTATCGTTGCCGACGAACTAGGTGCAGATTGGGAAAAGGTTGAAATTAAGCATGTTGATACTGACCCTAAATGGGGCTACATGGTTACCGGTGGTTCGTGGTCAGTTTTTCAAACGTATATACCTATGTCCCAAGCAGGGGCCGCCGGGCGCACTGTACTTATCGAGGCTGGAGCTAAATTACTCGGCGCTAATCCGCAAGATTGCAAGGCAGAAAACAGTATGATCGTTGCGGGTAATCAATCGATCAGTTTTGCCGACGTTGTGAAAAACGGCAATATTGACCGCGTATTTAGCGCCGATGAGCTGTCAGAATTCAAACCCAAGAATCCTGCCAACCGTCAGTTGATATCCAAGCCCAGCAAAGCGCTGGACATTCCGGCTAAAACTAATGGCAGCGCAAAATATGGTATAGATGTTGAACTTGACAACATGGTCTATGCGAGACCTATCGTTCCGCCTACTCGTCATGGAAGTGTCGTCAAAAGTGTCGATGACAGTCTCGCTAAGAGAGTAAAAGGCTATCAAGGCTATCAAACACTCAAGGATCCTAGCGATACCGTACAAGGTTGGGTGATTGTGCTAGCCGATACTTATTATGGGGCAATTAAAGCAGGAAATGCACTGCGGGTTGAGTACGACCTGGGCCAAACAGCCAATGTTAGCGAACAAGATATTATCGCAGCAGGTGAAGCACTTGTTCAGGATAAGGAGTCTGGCACTTTGGTGGTTGAAGAAGGTGATATAACAAAAGTCGCTGGGACTGCGAAAACATCCCTTGAATCTTTATATCGCACTTCATCTGTGTTGCATTTTACCTTAGAGCCCGTCAACGCAGCGGTAGAGATCAAAGACGGAACATGCCACATACATTGCGGTAATCAGTGGCAGTCATTATTTTTACCTGTGGTTGCCAAAGCAATAGGTATGAGCGAAGACAAGATCATTATTCATCAATATTATTTAGGCGGTGGCTTCGGTCGTCGCTTAATTGGTGATTACATGATACCTGCGGCATTAACAGCCCAGGCGATCGGCAAACCGGTTAAGCTCGTATTTACACGTGAAGATGACACGCGTTTTGATTGCGTCCGCTCTCCTTCTGTGCAACAGATGACTGCGTACTGGGGCGAAGACGAAAAGCTGCTCGGAATTGAACATGGCGCGGCCGCTGGTTGGCCTACTTTAGCTGTGGCACCGAGCTTAATGCCCGACGGTCTGGATAAAAAGGGTAAGTATGACCCGTTTTCGATTTCGGGTGCCGACCATTGGTATACCTTAGCAAATCATAGGGTGCGTGCGATTAATAATCCACTGGCACAAAAAACATTCGTCCCTGGTTTCCTAAGAGCTGTCGGGCCCGGTTGGACCGGCTGGGCAGTTGAGTCTTTTATGGACGAGATAGCGCATAAGCAAAATATTGACCCAATTGATTTTCGCTTATCTTTACTCGATGCCAGTGGCAAGAATGCGGGGACTTCGCCTGTTTCGGTGGGCGGCGCGAAACGTCTAGCCCAAGTATTAACGGAGATTCGAGAGCGAGCTGATTGGGGCCGTAAGCTGCCTCAAAATCAAGGTTTGGGTATTGCAATATCTGCTGGGCAAGAGCGCGATATGCCTACCTGGGGGGCCTGTGTTGCTCACGTTGAAGTCAATCCTAAGACCGGTGGCGTTAAAGTACATAAACTGACTGGTCTGATGGACTGCGGAACGGTGGTGCATCCAGACGGCGCATTAGCTCAAACTGAAGGTTCCATGTTGTGGGGAATGAGTTTAGCCTTATTTGAAGGCACCGCCTTTGAGGAAGGCCAGGTCAAAGACACAAACCTTAATACCTACTCGCCTCTCAGAATGAATAATCTCCCTGAGTTGGATATCAGTTTTGTGCAAAACACAGAGTTCCCCACTGGCTTGGGTGAGCCCGGCTTAATTGCAGTCGCACCTGCTATTGCAAATGCGATCTTTAACGCCGTAGGTGCGAGGGTAAGAGACTTACCTATTCGTCCTGAAACTGTATTAGCAGCTCTGCTAACCTAATACTTGAGTAAACCGACAACGTGAGTTATAGACAAACTTACATCATTGATTATAAAATAATGAACCCACGCAGGTAAAAAATACGCTTAAGCATCTTTTTTTATTTCCTATGTGGTGTTCGACGTTTCTTAAAGTCTGAGCCTGCCTTCCATTTTCGCTAGTCGTCATTCGTTGCCAGTTCGCTGGCTATATCAACAATCAGTGTAATATCTTGCTCCAACCGGCCCAAGGCCAAAGCGGAGATTACCCGTCTTGTTCTTTGTGATACCTGTTAGCGATGTAATCAGGGTCGGTATCTCAGACTCCCATAAACAGTAACCCCTCCCCACCCCTCCCCCAGCGAGGAGCTCCAAAGGAATTCCCTATCAGTAGTTCCTATCAGTAAAAATGACGATGGCTGGCACCGAACTGCCCCCGATCTTTGTCGATCAGAGTGCCATCTGCCTGCCGGAGGATGCCCCGAACGGTTCACCCCCGAACTGAGTAAACCCTTCCGCCTGACCACCGAAATACAAGTCGACCGCCTTTATATCAACTACCACAACGGGCCCCGAGCCCACCCCGCCCAACTGGGGTTGGAACGGTAAGACCTTTAGCTAAAAATCGGCCAAGCAAGGTGACAGGGCACTCACGCCGCCGCGTCGATCAAGGAAATTAATGACATTACTCGTTGCGAAAGAGGATAATATGGATCTTTATATTGCCTGAACAGACATGAATCAGCTATCCGACTGCTTCGTTCGCAATTCATCGTGAGCTTCCGCGACCGCTTCCGTCAACTTATGATCCGCATGCACATCTTCTAATTTGTCTTGCACGGCATCCTCCATCTGCGCTTCTTCGCAGAGCCCTAAATAGAGAGCGTAAACTATCATTAACAAAATGATGGTAAATGGTAAGCCAGTCGAAATCGAGGCGGTTTGCAAAATAGTCAGCCCACCGCCAAGAAGCAGGACTGCGGCGACGGCACCTTCCATAACTGCCCAGAAGACACGTTGCGGCACGGGCGAATTCAACTTACCACCTGAAGTCAAATGGTCGACTACGAGCGAGCCGGAATCCGACGAGGTAACGAAAAATACCGTTACAAGAACAATACCAATCATCGATAACAAGTTGGTGAGCGGAAAGTATTCAAGCATGGCGAAAAGCGCGGTCGATACATTTTCGCTGACTGCTCCGAAAATATCGGCCTCACCACTGGCTTGCAGACTGATGGCGGCGCCACCGAAAACAGACATCCAAAGAAAGGAGAGGACCGTGGGGACAATCATCACACCAAGAATAAACTCACGAACGGTGCGCCCTTTCGAAATACGGGCGATGAACATACCGACGAAAGGCGACCAAGAAATCCACCACGCCCAATAGAATACCGTCCATGAGCCTTGCCAATTTGAGTCACGAAAGGTCTCCGTCCACATACTCATCTGTGGGAGGTTCTCGAGATAGAACCCGATGTTCTGAGTGAAACCGCTCAAGATGTAGATCGTCGGTCCAGCAATCAGAATGAACAATAGGAGCAGCGCAGCTAACCCCATATTCAGCTCACTCAGGCGCTTCACGCCTTTGTCCAAGCCGCTCATGACGGAAATCGTCGCAAAGCCAGTGATCACCGCGATCAACAACACTTGAACGTTCGTGCTGATCGAGACATCGAACAGATAGTTGAGACCAGCATTGATCTGGGAGACGCCTAACCCGAGCGATGTAGCGAGGCCCATTAGGGTCGCGAGCACTGAAAGCACGTCGATGGCATTACCCCAGAAACCATAGATGCGCTCACCGAGGATGGGGTAAAAGATTGAACGGATCGTCAGCGGGAGGCCTCGATTATATGCGAAGAATGCCAGCCCGAGTCCGACGATCGCATAGATCGCCCACGGGTGTAATCCCCAGTGAAAAAAGGTCGTCCCCATCGCTGCCTGCGCGGCCTCAGGGGTGTTGCCCTCCATCCCGTTAAACATCGGAGACGGCGAATTGTAGTGATACATCGGCTCACCCACACTCCAGAACATCAGCCCGATGCCCATGCCCGCGCTCAGGAGCATCGCATACCACGCGATGGTTGTAAATTCCGGCTTCGCTTTGTTGCCGCCGATCCGAATCTTACCCAACCGACTGAATGCAAAGAAAGCTGCTGCCGCAATGAAGACATTGGCCGAAAAGATGAAAAACCATCCGAAATTGGTGGATATCCAAGCCAACATGCCCTCGGCAGTGCTGGCGGCTTGTTCTTTGAACATGATCGTGAGCACGATGAAAACAGTCAAAATAAAGACCGATGCAAACGTAACTTGAGGATGTAAATCGAAACCAAACCGGCTCCAGTTGCGGTCGCCCGGCTCACGGTCGGGATCGCCATCTAAGAGCGTAGCGGTCGGACGAATTTGGAGGCCGCGAAATTTCTCGCGTTCTTTAATCGCTTTTTCACGAGCAAATTTTTCTGCAAGTCGGAGCTTCTCAGCAAGCGTTCGCTTTTCTGCTCCATTCTCGGTTGATTGTTTTTCATGTTTCATAGATATACTTCAGTTTTGGGGTTAGTTTCGCCTATCAGTGCTGGCCGGAGCCAGGACACACCACCTAGAGTAGTAGCCGAAATTGATATTGTAGCGGGTTTGCCAATCGTCCGCTGGATTACTGCCGAAGCGACTGTTGAAACCGCCTTCGTTGCCGATGAAGTCGTTACCGCTAGAGAAGGCAGCTTCGGTGTAAATATACCACGCCCCACGTGCCCAAGCGGCACCGAGTATCAACAGGGTGCTGTCATTAAAAACGGCAGCCTCTTTCATTATGGAGCTGTATTCGACATAAGGGATAATATAATCAAGCCAACCGACCTGATTTACTACGTAATAGTAGCTCAGCGAAGCCGCCATAATCCATGCCTCAGTGGCGGCCGTGGTGGGAAAGTCATAAGCACCGAATTGAATCAAATCGCCGTTCGCATCGCCCGGTAAGTAGCCTTCGATGTCGTATTTATAATAAGTGATCTGTGGCGCGAAGGTCCAGTTATTCCATTTGAAGACGGGGTGCAAGGACAGCGCGTATACGTCACCGTCGTCCTGCACGCCACGACTCTCGAGCATGCCATACTGCGCGGATGCGCCGAGATCGACAGACGCTTCTCCAAGTTCGGCTGCGTAGAGAGCGCGAACATTGAATTGGTTGCGCTCTTCGTATCCATTGCCGGACTCGTTTACCACATCGTAGGAGTAGCGAGAACTGTCGGCCGAGGACCCCGACCATGTGCCTTCATCGGAGCAATAATAGGCGAGGTCAATGCGAAAATCGCCGATACTGGTAGAGTATTTAACCCCAAGGTCCATATCATCGGCAAGACCCACGTAATAGTGCTGATCAAAAAACCAACTTTGCGAAACACCGTAGGGCCCCGGTCCGAAGGGCACACGATTGACACCGACTTGCACTTGGCTGCCGTCCTCAAAATTATAGCCCAGCCAGCCGGTGTGAAGGAAGTGGTAGCTATCGTTGCCGAAGTAGCCAGTGAAGAACCGGTATTCGAACTTCCCGATCCACGGGCCACGCTCATAATCCATATTAATGCGAAATGTATCCAGCGCCATCGCGCCATTGCCTTCCGCGTCGGCACTTGTTGCAGGACTACTGTCGGTGTAATCACCAAAGTAATAATTCACCCGGACCGCTCCGCCGATCGTAAGTCCATCGAGCGCAGGAAGCAGGTCGCCGGGACTTATCCTAGTCGATGCTGAATCAGCGACTGCAGTCTCAGTCTCACTTTCGACAAGCTCTGATTTGTCTTCCGCAAGGGCGTTGAGTGCGCCTTCGGCAAGAATCCGCTTGTGCTCACTCTCAACGAGCTGGCGCTTAGCTTCGCTCAGTTCCTTAGTCAATCGCTCTACCTTTCGCTGCAGTGCTTCACTTGCCTGCTGAGCCTGCGCCGGCAGTGCCAGCACCAGACTACACAGCCAGATTCCGGCCAAAGCCCTGGACATACCGAGTTGGAATCGTTTTTGCTCTTTCATATTTCACTGGGGTTAGTGTTTAGTAATGAAGTTTAGGCCCAATCGGCACATTGCGGAACTTGGGAACGCCGCAGCGACGATAGGTTTCAACTTGCCTACATCTCGTCCATACGAACGTCTTGGATTGGCGTTCATCTGTCTCTAGCCTCGCCATTGCAGCGGGTTGGGTCTGTTTTTGATAGTACACTAAACTAATATTTTGTTGCAAGGGTTCACAAAAATCCGAGTGGTCCAAACTGTCATATTTACTAATTAGAAAAAGTAGAGATTAGACAACATCATTATTCGCAGGCGGTAGCGAAAAGGTTATTTACGCTTGATGATTCCACCGACTAATGAGGAGTCAGGCCCTGCCATCTGATTCCCAAAACGCCGAACTCTTGTCGGCGTTTCGCAGAGGTAGAATACTTCGGGGTCAATCGCCTGCACAATTTTCAGTGCCCGCGCCAACAGCTTGCGCTCACAGACAATCTGCAGTTCAGAGACCGGTCCACTCGCTCCAACACCTTCGAATTGCGTCACCCTAAAACCACCTGAAGTGAGTGCACATTTTATCTTCTCGGCGCTTTTACCAGTAATCACACGTAACACGGCATGACCAAGCGCAAGCCTACGTTCAAGTATGATGCCGACGACATTTCCTGTCGAAAAGCCGAGCGCATAAAAAATTAGAAGCCACGGCCGTGCGAGCACGGTGTTTACAACAGTAGCAATCACGATCAGCCAGATCGTCACTTCGAAAAGCCCCAAGATGAATGCCAAATAGATCCGCCCTTGGACCGTTGCGATCATCCGTATCGTGCCGATAGAAACATCGAACACTCTTGAGCAAAAGACAACAAACGCGAGCACCCCAATCGGGAGATTATTAAAATCGAGTTCCATGGAATTCGAAAGCTACCCCGACGAGCATGCTCATGCCAAGAGCCATTCTGAATAACTGTAGATATACAATTCTCCATATTGGTTTATAAACTCAAAACCTAGTCAAGAAACACGAGCCCGATGAATGGGTAGAGCGGAAAACCTCGCCCCGACTCCTAACTGCACAATACAGCCAAGATGTGTCACCTATGTCCTTAGATCACTAGTGTCCAGTTAAGGACATGCTGATGTTTTGTAGGTTGTTCAATTTAAGCGGCTAAAAAAATCCCTCCCCCAGCGAGGGACTCCAAAGGAATTTCCTATCAGGAAAGTCGATAAGTGTAGGCTTGAATTCGCTTATCACCTTGTCCCGTTGTGACGTGCTCCCCAAAAACTGGACAAGGGCTATCGTTAAACCTGATAGCTCAAAGAAAGGAAAAATCCCATGTTCAAGAAGCGCCGCACGTTCAGTGCCCAGTTCAAATCAAAGGTGGCCCTAGAGACCTTGAGTGAGCAGGAAACGCTCAGTCAGATCGCGAGCCGCTACGACGTCGGTCCAGGTGTCGCAATGGAAGAGCCAGTTGCCCAGCGCGGCACCGGCGAGTTTCGGCCGCAAAGTGCTCGCTTGGAGTCTATCCCACTCGCTCGACACTGCCTTTTGCCTGCAAGCGCTGCGCGAGGTTATCGCCGAGAACGGCCGACTCGACATCATGAATACCGATCAGGGCTGTCAGTTCACCAGCATCGCCTTCACCGAGTTTTTGCACGATCGGTCAATTCGCATCTCCATGGACCGCCGGGGACGCGCTTTGGACAACGTTTTCATCAAACGACTCAGGCCCCGCGTGAAGTATGAGGAAATCTATCGGCGCGAATACCGACGACCGGCGCCAACTGAGGGTCTGCTTGGGCGAGTATTTTCGAGTTCTACAACCACCGGCACCCGCACAGCTCGCTGGGCGAGCTCAATCCGGCGACCTCTCACACCGCTCCCCTCCCTCCCGACAAGTCCGAAGCATGAAAGCGCTTGCCCTCCACTGCCCTCTGGTGCCCCTGCTCCGACGAGTTGTTTGACCCATTGAAGCAGAGGCCCCAAAGGCTCCCGCTACGATTCGGTCATTCCTCTAGTTTAATTCTCCCGGTCCCGTGTCCAACGCTTGGGGAGCACTTCATTGTGCCGGGCAGGAATTCTCCCGTTTCGTAGTCAATGTAAACGACTTCAGCATGCAGTTCATTGAACTCCCTCCGGGATTCCCGACTCAAACCGATAAGGCCCCCCTGCTTTGCCCGCCAGATCACCCTCATAGGTCGCGTCAATGAACCCCCGCCCATTTCACCCCGCGTTCAGCCCCCCTCCCCCAGCGAGGCGCTCTAAAGAAATTTCCTAGCAGTAATGCGCAACGCCTCGCTCGTCTCCGTGATTCTATTCATTCTCGCGAGCACGTGGCTCACCCCAATTTATGGTAATACTGCGCGCTGGTTCACGTTCATCGGCTACGTCGTGGTGAGAGTGCTGAAGCTGGGTTTCTACTACCCTAATATTCGACGAAACATGGGAACAGAGGCTGCGTAGTTTTATCCAGCGGCGAACGACAGCAGCTCCATATTCGTAGTGGATCGGCTACCCAATTATTCCTAATCTTTGGAAAGACGGCGCAAGCGATAGGCGGTGTTGTGCGACGGCGCGACGTTTTGCAAGCGATGGGCATGCCATTCTGGCTTGGGTGCATGGCGGGAGACGGCGACCGCTCCCACTCGCTAAACTCTCAGACAAAGGCGCCATATTAGTGCAACGATTCCCTTCTCGGGGAGCCCGACTTCCTCTTGATCATTCACGCGATTCAGCGACATGGTTCGGATGATGAAATGCAAGTGGGTGCAAAATTGAGTCATCTTACCCGATGAGATTCTCATGCCTGGCCTAGTTTTACTCATATCCCTGAAGACGCATCATAAAATACGCCACTTCGTCCCAAATCGCCCCCGCCCACAATTAATAGCCTCCGAATAACGATGACCACAAATACCCAGATCCCGACATCCTCTAATCATGGCATTTTGGTTCCTGAATTTAACTTCAGCGCCGGCACAGAATCCGTCGTTCGAAAAATCACCGAAGCTTGGGTCACCACCGGACGACGTGTGGTGCTCGCCGCCCCCGCTCATCGACTCAACCATTATGACCGTATCGGATTGGATGCAAAGGTCATCCGCGCACCTTTCCTGTGGCCACGCAAAGGCTGGCAACGGGTATTGCGCGGACTCCAGAGGACTGGTCGGGCGCCAGCTTCATTTCAGCAAACCCTGCTGTCGTGGCGTCTTCGACAACTATCCAAGCAGCACCACTGCACCGTCGCATTCATTCCTTGGTTGTTTGATTTGCCTAATATGCGCCTGCCCTTGCCTTATGGCGCGCTCGCTATGGATCTTGCTTGGCATCATTTTCCAGCCGGCGCCTATTCACCGCGATCTCGGGAGATCTTGGATAAACGCTTTAGTCGATGGTTGGATCATGCCACCACCTATTTTCCCGTATCAGAAGCGACCGCCAATGAGATTAAACAATCTTTCCCGCATTGCCGCACTCCCATGAAAACCATCCCGCACGGTGCCGATCTGATAAATCGCCCCAAGCGCTCTTCTCCATCCCAAACACCGCTCTTTATCTATCCTGCCGGTTTCTCCGTAAACAAAGCTCATCTGCTATTATTGCAGGTTGGTAAGTTACTCTTGGAATCAGGGATCAACTTCCGCCTCGTTTTTACCGGACACGGCACCACGCTCATTACTCGAGCCGATCAAATAGCGCCCCTCTCCCTCCAACCGGTTCAGGAATTTTATCGGCAGCACGCTGATCTATTTCATGGACACATCGAAGCTCTTGGATTCACCGATCGGGACAACCTTGAGCAACTCTACGCTACGGCACGTCGCGTCGTGTTGCCTTCGACGTATGAAGGATTCGGGCTTCCGTTAGTTGAAGCATTTTCTCGAGGAGCGGATATTATCTGCTCCGACATTCCTCCATTCCGTGAGCAGATTTCCAGATATTCCATGGAAGATCGCGTTCACGTCGTTTCCGCCTCTACCCCTGAAGCTTGGGCCGACTCCATGCGATCTGCCATCGAACTACCCCATCCCGTCCCGCCCCCCCCCGCTGAACTCCGCTCGCGCCTTCAACGCTGGTCATGGTCTGACGCAGCAACCGCCTATCTTGAAGAACTCGATAAAATCGCTCGCTCGTGAGTCCGGTCACTTTCAGCCATTTATCTTTAGGTCCATGCATAACTTTTTCATCTGGCGTCTCATTTTGCGGCAAAGAAGGCATATGCCTTCTCAATTTCAGTTTTTTATCCGAAAACCCTTCCCAAATCCAACCTCATCAAACGACCTCCAGTGAAAATCTCCTATGTCAACAATCACTATCAGCTCGGCGGTGCCGAAACCGTGGTGCGGCAACTTCATGAGGGGATACTCGCCCGTGGGCATATTTCTCGGCTTCATGTAACCGAAGGAAAAAGCTGGCCCCGAATTCCCGGATTAAAACCGCTGTACCCTCGTATTTTAGCTAAACTGGATCATTCACGAGCGCACTCTTTCATTCAAAAATTCGCCCCTCGTCACACGTGGACAGATCGATCATTTCGTAATCTCGCCGCCGCAGACAGCGATATCATTCATCTGCACAGCTATCACGGCACATATGCGTCATTGGATAGTTTCGCCTATCTGGCCAAAACTAAACCCCTTGTCTGGACCTTCCATGGATACTGGGGGATGACCGGTGGCTGCGATCACCCCTTTGATTGCAACCGCTATCAAACCGGTTGTGGTAAGTGCCCTCAAATTGGACGTTTCGCAGTTGGCCCAGTCGACCACACCGCAACCGAGTGGCGCGAGAAACAGACCCATCTCTCATCTCTTCCGCTCAATATTATCGCCCCATCCCAACACCTTGCCACTCGGGTAAGAGAGAGCGCGCTCGGGCAAAATTGGAAAGTGCATGTCATTCCAAATGGGGTCGATCCCGTCGGTTTCAGCGGCAAACGGAAATTGGATCAGAACTTCCGGCGCACACTCAAACTCTCGCCTGACCGCATCATCGCCCTTTTCATCTGCCGCGATTTCAAGGAAACTACCAAAGGGTTTCCTCTCTTACAAAAAGTCCTCTCCTCGCAAGCCTGGCCCGATCTGCAAGTCGTCCTGATCGGCGGAAATTCCACTTGGGCGCGAAGTCGCCTGCCCAGCACTTTAAAAGTAGTAGATCAAGGCTATGTGCGAGATCGCACCCAGCTGGCGGCGTTTTGCGAAGCAAGCGACCTATTTCTGTATGCGTCTGCCGGGGAAAATTTCCCATGCGTCATCCTTGAAGCAATGGCGTCGGAATGTTGCGTCGTCACGTCACCAGTCGATGGAGTTTTGGAGCAAATAGAGGATGGCATTTCAGGTCTCATCGCGAAGGACCATTCTCCCGAGGCTCTCGCTGCCACCCTCACACACGCGTGCTCTCTTCCCCTCAAAGATCGACACAATTTAGGGATCAATGCCCGTAAGCGGGTAGAAAACGAGTTTTCTGAAGCCACCATGATTAAGACTCACCTCGAACTCTACGCCGAAATAGTTCAAGAAAATGACTCTGCATGATAATGCTAAGTATCAGTTGCATCGCTCATGACATGTTTGTTCGCATTTAATCTCTTATTCACTAGAGCGTGTTTACGATTCTAAGGCTGTCCCCTAGTTCCAAGGTGTGACCTGTAATAGGGATGGCGCTAAAAATGGTAATAACCTGTATCAGTGATCGGATTTGGGAGAAGTTGGCCCCACTGATCCATGTTCGATGGAGCATCCCACTTTCTGACGTTATTTACTCGCACCGTAGCAGCGCTTGCTTTTGCAACATTGCTTGGCGGAATATACATTATTTAATTTTCCCAGGATCAATTTGTCCTTTTAACCGCTTGAATCCACTAGGAAGTCATTCAGATACAGTGCCGTCTTTCATCGGCAGATACGATATTATGTTCTTCGATAATCTAGCATTGCGAGATTCGTAAAATTTAGCTGGATTAATTATCGGTTTATAATTTCGTTCGAATAAACGTTTCAGCAGTGGTTAAATGCGCTTCGCGCTTTTCGTGCGACATCTTATTAAATGAATGAACCATCATTCCCATTCTCGGGTTCGAACGGAAAAAATCTTGGTGCTTTTCAATAAATCGCCAAAATAATCCATCCCAAACATTGGCCCATTCTCCATTTCCGTAATTACTCATTTTTTTGATGTAGTTCGATCCTCCAATGTACGGCTTGGTCGCAAATGTTCCACCGTCTGCAAACTGACTCATTCCATAAATATTTGGCACCATCACCCAGTCATACGCGTCAATGAATAATTCCATGAACCAACGGTAGACTTCATCGGGATCAAATTCGCAGAGGAGCATAAAATTCCCGAGAATCATGAGTCGCTCAATGTGGTGACAATATCCAGTTTCGAGCACTTTCTTGATCGTATCGTCCACCGGTTCGATACCGGTCGTTCCATTATAGAATGAAGCGGGAATTTTTCGGTCGAATTTCCAATAGTTGACCGCTCTTGAGTGACTTCCTTTACATTCATACATTCCGCGAATGAATTCTCGCCAACCGATAATTTGACGAACGAACCCTTCTACCGAATTGATTGGGATCTCACCTTCCTCCGCAAAATCAAGACTTCGTTGAATTACTTCACCGGGTAAAATAAGTCCGGCATTGATCATGGGGGAGAGCACACTGTGGTTCAGAATCGAATATTCCTTTACAATGGCATCCTCATAAATTCCGAAATCGAAGAAACGATACGTCAAAAATTGTTCGAACCATTCCTTGCATTCTGTATGGTTGATTGGATAAAGACGGTTTATTGAAACCTCACCGGGATTCTCTCCAAAATGATTCAATGTATAGTCAACTGCTTCATTCCAAATATCAGATTTATCAGGAAAATGAACGGCAGGTGGCGTTGCGTTTTTGGGGAACTTCTTTCGGTTTTCATCGTCGTAGGTCCACTTTCCGCCTCTAGGTTCGCCTCCATCCATTAATATTCCGCGGAGGCTACGTTGTTGTTTGTAAAAACTGGTTTGAAAGAAAGATTTTTTGTCGGCCCGAAAGAAAGGCAAGAGATCTTCTTTAGTATTCAGGAACTGGGGATTTTCATGCATTTCCAATTCATATCCTTCCAATACTTTCCGGATTCGTCGCTCCAACCAATTATCTGTTGGATCAATCACCTCAATTTTTTCTATGGATTTTTCGGTTAGTTCTTTCCCGAAATTTCGAATGTCCGAGAGTTCATTTTCTGAATCGATGTAGTGAACAGTTTTCCCAAGCTTGTGCAGGAAGTGTTCATAGGATTTCATCGACGCTCGGTGAAACGCAATTTTCTGTTTATGAAAACTAATTTTTTTGAAGAATAAAAATTCCTCAATTAAATACACCTCATTGTCGTTGTTCAGCAGAATACTGTCTGAAAAAAGTTGGTGTGGGAAAATGATATTAACGGTTTTACTCATATTATTTACTTCGACGGCAGCGTTCACTGCAATATTTTACATTCGCCCAATCTTTCGCCCATTTTTTTCGCCAGGTGAATGGACGTTCACACACGGGACAGATTTTTTTCGGGAGGTCGGTTTTTTTCATTTCTTTATATTAATCGATTCCTAAGCGAGTGGATACTTCGGTTTACTTTTTCTTTCGTTTTATAGTCAATCCTGCATGCGTCCTTACAATTCGGCCGTTCTTCGCTTTCACTTTTGAACCGTTCTTGTTTTCCGAAATTTTTGCGAACCCCTCCTCCAGCGTGGCACTCCAAGGAAAATTTCTTTCAGTCGTTTACTCACTTCGGTCACAAATTGCCAATGAATGCATTTGTCAACGGGCTCAGGTGGTCTTTCAGCTTCCCGTTTCGCCGAACCGTTAATTTTGCTTAGTTAAGTGGAAACGCTCCCTCGGCCCCCTCTCCCGTGAGGCGCTCCAAAGGAATTTCCTTTTCGTAAATTTTGTTCGGCTCGTCTCCTTGAATTACTTGGGTGAAGCCGAGAACTCCGCCCGTGATTGCTAGCCTCGCTGCGAGGTGAGCGACTGTCTGAATAACCTGGCGTGCTGGGGGTGACGTAATCCGGTCCGGCTACGGCCTGGGCCAAGAGAGATCGTGCCTCTGGGTCGGCCCGTGATTTAGGCCTTCGTGGACGCGGTTAGACTGTTGGGGCCAGTTGCTTCTCCTGCCGCCGGCCCCCGCATGGCGGTTATCGTCCCGCTATTTACCGTTAAGCTCGTTGTGGTTGCTTTGACTGCAATTTAATTGATCGTTCAATTTCGCCGGTCATCTGACCTTGGATGGTCTCGGCGCTGTCCGTTGTCTGAATCTCCCATCAATAATCGCCTGCCGCGAACGCCCACGGCGTGGTTACCGCGACCGGAAAAGCCCATGTCGTTGGATTGTCATTCGTGATCTCCAGGTTCGAGCTTGATCGGTTCAGGACGTCGATGCCTCAGCTGTTTGTGAAGCTCGTTACGACCGATAAGAGGTCGCTCGCAAAGGCCGGCCCCGGTGCTGGAGAACGATCCGATAGCGTCCCCCTCCGCCAGCGATGCGATCCAAAGGAATTTTCCATAAGCAAGTGTGATTCGTGAGATGAGTTGATCGGCTTAATTCTATGCAAGTGAGATTCAGTATCATATTTTTTGACAAGCCTCGGAAATGCGATCTGGTCTCATTCGCAACGAGATCAATTATGAACCTAATCCAAAACACACCCCAACAGAGGCCAACGAAATCTTCAAACCAGCTGAGAATTGGCGCGATGTTCATGGTGATTTCTATCACTGCGGCCTGGGCGCAAACCACGAAAGAAAGTGAGCAAACAGACTTTGTTCAACTTGAGGAATTCACAGTTACGGGTGAGTATCTCTATGCCAATCAGGTGAATGCGCTGAAGACGCCGACGCCAATCTTGGATGTGCCGCAGAGCCTATCCATCATCACTGCGGATGAAATCCAGAGACGAGGTATCAACAGTATCGGCCAAATAATCGACTACACTCCCGGCGTGAACACCTCGCAGGGCGAGGGGCACCGGGACGCGGTCGTCTTCCGCGGCGTGCGATCAACAGCGGACTTCTTTATCGATGGTTTCCGCGACGATGTGCAATACTACCGCCCGCTTTATAACGTCCAGCAGGTTGAAACCCTGCGTGGCGCAAACGCACTCTTCTTCGGCCGGGGGGGCACGGGCGGAGTCCTCAACCGCGTCATGAAGAAAGGCATCGTCGGAGATACCTTTGGGGGCTACGAGGTCGGCATTGATAGCTTCGGCGAGTCCCATGGTCAGATCGACAGCAATGTCGCAATCAGCGATAATGCCGCTTTCCGGATCAACGCCTACTACGAGAGGCTCGATAATCATCGTCCTCACTACGACGGTGACCGGCTTGGCATCAACCCAACCCTCAGATTTGAAATAGAAGATCGCACGACCTTCGATTTCTCCTTCGAGCTTGTCGATAATGAGCGGGTCATCGATCGCGGCATCCCGACCGGTGCCGACGGTAAGCCCGTTGAAGAGTTCAAAGACCTCTTTTTCGGCGATACCGATCTCAACTACGCGGAGTTAGAGGCGCACCTCTTGCGAGGGACTGTTCAGCACCAATTTACCGATGTTTTGAAAGGTCGACTCGGCGTTTTCTACGGGGACTACGATAAGGTCTATTCCAATTTTTACGCATCCAATTACGACGCGGCGCTCACGCCGGATCGAGTCACCCTCGACGGCTATGTCGACACCACCCAGCGCGAAAGCCTGATCCTTTCCGGCGACCTGATCGGAGAGTTCGAGACGGGTTCCGTCAGCCACACCGTTGTGACCGGTGTCGAATACATCCAGACGACCAATAACAACGACCGCTTAAACTCATTCTTCGACCAAACGAGTGACGATAAAGAGACCTTCCTGATCGGCGATCAAGTACTCCGCAACGGCGTCGGAATCAACGCGAACGGCGCGTCCACGACCACCCGTTTTACCGATCCCAAAAATGACGACACCGCCGCCGATATCACGACCTTCTCATTCTACCTCCGAGACGAGATCGCACTGCTGGATAATCTAAATCTTGTCATAGGTGGGCGTTTTGACAGCTTCGAGATCGAAGTTCTCGACCGTTTGACCGGCATCACACGCAGTCGTACAGACAAGGAGCTCTCGCCTCGCCTCGGCTTCATTTTTAAGCCCGAGGAGAAAATTTCGCTCTACGCTAGCTACAGCGAAGCGTTCTTACCGCGTAGCGGCGAACAGTTTGCCAGTATCAGCGACACGAGCGCCCGCTTAGATCCGGATACCTTCGCCAACCTAGAAGCTGGAGTGAAGTGGGACTTTGACTCCGGCTTGAGCTTCACCGCATCGGTTTTTGAGATCGAAAAAAGCTCTCCCGAAACCGATAAAGATGACGCGGCGGCACTCACCATTGTTGATTCCACTATCACTGGTTTCGAAGCCCAGATTAAAGGGAAGCTCAACGAGCACTGGCATATCTCAGCTGGCTACAGCTATCTCGATGGTGAAGTCGTGAGTCAGGATTCCACAAACGGCAATCGGCCACGTGAGCTGCCCGAGCACACGTTTTCCGTCTGGAACAGCTATCAGCTGACCGAGCGATTAGGACTGGGCCTGGGTTTCATTTACCAAGGCGAAACCTACATCAATAATGGCAACCAAACGACGTTACCCAGCTACGTTCGTTTAGATGCTGCAGCCTACTACGATCTGACGGCTAAACTCCGCCTCCAACTCAACGTCGAAAACCTCACCGACCAGCTCTACTTCCCGAGCGCCCACTCCACCCATCAAGCCACCGTCGGGGCACCGATCAACGCCCGCATCGCACTCATCGCGCGATTTTAACGAATCATTTCACTCACAAGCTCGCGGGATCGGTCATTTTTGGCCGGTCCCTTCTTGATTTTTAGACGCAATAGTTTCCGTTCACTCCTATCCCAACACTACCATGAAGGCAGTCGCACTCCTCAGTCTTATCCCATCACTCTTCTTCGTCGGCTGTGGCTCACAGTCTGAAGAAAATGCCGACGCTTCGGTCGCCAAATTTGTCGTCGCGATGGAGCCGGATAAAGATCCCGACGCCATGCTGGCTGATCGCATCGCGCTGCAGGAATACCTCGCCGATGCCCTCAAACACCCCGTCGAAGCGATCGTGCCCCTGAGCTCAGCCGTCATTTACGAGGGCCTCAAAAACGGGAGTATCGACCTCGCCTACCTCAGCTCGACCGCCGCCGCCAATCTGATGGAAAGCGGAGCCGTCGACATCCTCCTCGCCGAGTTGATCGACGGCCAGCCTCACTACCCGAGCTATTGGATCGGCCTCAAAGACGCTCCTTACGAAAGCATCGCCGACCTCAAAGGCCAACCGATTGCCTTTTCCAGCCGCACCAGCACCTCTGGCTTTCTGATTCCAACTTGGGATCTCTTTAAGCAGGGTCTCATCAATTTAAAGAGCGGCCCGGAAGGGTTCTTCGGCGAGGGTAACGTCTTCTACGGAGTCGGCTACGTCTCCGCCGTCGAGCGTGTGCTCGAAGGCAGTGCCGAGGCTGCCGCCGTTAGCTACTACGTGCTGGATAAGGATAAGCACCTCAGCGCAGAACAGCGTGCACAGCTCAAAGTGATCGACACCCAAGGCCCCGTGCCGAGCCACGTCATCGTCATTCGAAGCGCACTCCCTCAAAAAGACCGCGAAGCACTGCTCGCCAGCCTCCTTGCGATGAACGAAGGTGACACCGATCTTCGCGACCGTATCTTCGGCGCACCGCTCGCCCCCGCCGATGCGGACAGCCACCTACGCATCACCCGCGAGGCCCTCGAGTTGATGCGCACGATGGAATTATAACGGATGGAATCTCCCGCTAAGCAGCCACCCGTGCTCTCCGCACGGAACCTCGGCTTCCGCAGAAGCGGGCGCTGGCTCTTTCGGAATCTAGATCTGGATCTGCACGCCGGTGAATTCCTCGCCCTCGTCGGCCCCTCGGGTGTCGGCAAAAGCACCCTACTCTCCTGCCTCTGCGGTTTTCGCGAGCCGACCGAGGGTGAAGTCAGCGTCAATCTCCCCGGGCAAGCAGTCGCCACTCCGCAGGCGCTCTGCCGTTATTTCGGCATCGTGTTTCAAGATCTCCAACTCACCGCCAAGGCCGATCTTCTGACCAACGTGCTCTGCGGTCGTCTCGCCCGCTACAACTGCCTGCGCACCTTCTTCGGTTTTCCCCGCGCCGAAAAAGCCGAAGCCTACCGCCTACTCTGCGAGCTCGGGGTCGGTCAAGACCCTCACAAATGGGCCTGCCAGATGTCGGGCGGCGAGCAGCAACGCGTCGCCATCGCCCGCGCCCTCTTCCAGCAGCCCAACCTCTATTTCGCCGACGAACCGGTCTCCTCACTCGACAGCTACTACGCGGGCCGTGTGCTTGGCCTCCTGCGCCAAGAAGCTGATCTCCCAGCCAAAGCAGCCGTTTGCGTGCTCCACCAAGCCGAGCATATTGAACGCTTCGCCGACTTCGCCCTCAGCCTCAATCCCCACGACCCACTCGGCCACAAAATCCGCCGCGTCCGTCCGGCGACAAAGGAAGCTGCACCATGACCCCTGAGGAGAAACAAACGGCAGCCCGGATCCCCAGCCATCCCCCACTCCCCGAGCGCCCGTGGTATGAGCGGCTCAACCTGCTCAATATTACCCTGCTGATCTTTTTACTGGCGGCCATCTTTAGCGGCACTCAGATCGAAGGCAGCGATCGCAACCTCAGCGTCTGGCGAAACTTGGCAAACTTTCTCTCAGAGTTTTTCCCGCCTGACCTCTCCGTCGTCCCGCGCACGATTGAGGCCCTCATCGAGACGATTGAGATCGCCATCCTCGCCACTTTTTTTGCCATCATTTTTTCGCTAGTCATCGGGCTATGCGCGGCGCAGACGATCGCCCCCCCTTGGCTTGTCCGGGCGACTCGGATGCTGCTCAACGTGATACGAACCATCCCCAGCCTGATCTGGGCGGTGATCGCGGTCGCCGCGATGGGTGCCAATGCCGTGGCCGGAGTCGCCGCCCTCACCCTCTATAGCACCGGCTATTTGGGGAAGTTCTTCAGCGAGGCCTTTGAGTCGGTTGATCTAAACGTCGCCCGTTCGCTGCGCAGCATCGGGGCTGATCCCCTGCAAGCCTTTCAATTCGGGATCTGGCCTCACGCCAAACCACTCATCTGGAGCCACGGCATTTGGATGTTCGAATACAACATCCGCTCCGCCAGCATTATCGGCTACGTCGGTGCCGGCGGCCTCGGCCTCCAGTTGCACGCCTACCAAGAGTTCCACCAGTGGGATCGCTTCGCCACCGTCTTGATGTGTATTCTCTTCGTCGTTACGCTACTCGACTTTTTGAGCGAGCGTATCCGCCGCCGCATCGCGCGGCGCGGCGCCCCCAACCAGGACCAGCTGCTTTAGCAGCCGACCGGGTCAACTTGCCGTCCTGCTTTAGTAATCGAGCAGCTTCATTCTCATGGCTGAACGGCTTGCTTTGCTGCATCCGCCAAGCCATCGGAACAGGCGGCCAGTCGCGGTGGATCGGCCCGACTACTGAGGGGGGCACGTGAAAGATTACAAAGAATCGAAACGACGATTTTTGCCTGAAACAGCAGCATCAAGAATGAGGAGATACCCCGTTGATCACCACGGTGGATGTAGAAAGTCCGGACCAACTTGTTATCAGCCCCCCCCCACCCGATTCCATCGGAACCCTGCGGACTATTTTTCCAGTTGGATGGCAGTGACTTAAATAGCTCGGTGAGCGACTCCTGACTCAGAAACCCTGGACCCAACGGCGCCGCACCAAAAACGGCCAAATCCTCCGCCGTAGAAAGGAATCCACCGCCGGCCCATTTAGTGCTGGAATCGATCGGCCTTTCGGGACGAAACCGCCCGAACAGGCTGCGTTTGTAGAATTCCGTTCGGCTTGGATCCACCGCATCGACATGGTCGGGCCACGTGCGACATCATGGTGGGAGACGTGAAAACGTCCTCCTGCCTGTAGTCTAGCAAGTCCTGTTTCGCCGCCGATTCCATTACCGCGCCGCTAAGTGAGTAGCCGTAGGTTGAGTAGTGGAATCTTTCGCCGGGAGGGGCCACAAGCTGATCATCTCTTAAAATTACCAGTCCTGCCTGCACGGCGGCGAAGGATTCGTTTCGGAATGGCCCGAGGAGCCTATAGTCACGAATGCCTGCGAGGCGTGCAGCAAGGAGGCGCGTGGCGACAACACCTTTCTTTTTTCGGAAAATCTGGGACCTATTTCTGCACTGGCGCATCGAGGTCTACTTGGCCTCGCCGATCTCGGAAGAAGAGCGATCCTCCCAAGCGACCGAGGTAAGGCAACTCCCTCAAACCCCTCCCCCCCCGCGAGGCGCTCCAAAGGAATTTCCTATCAGTAGCAATAAACTTACCCCGACCAGCCCCCTTCGGATGCCCCGGTCGCAATCTGATTCAGCAGCTCACCGCGGGGCTCGCGGACTCAACTTTGAAGGGTTCAAAACAAGCGCAGTTAACCACCAACCACCAAGGTGGGCTCTTGGTCGATCCCCAGAATAACGACGGTCCGAATTAATGCTTTTCTGCCGCTCGGCCCGCTTAGATTGTCGCCCCCCCAAATTCGGTCACCCAGTTGACCTTCTAGCCGATCGAGCCTCTCTTTTTACCAATGCCGACACCCACCCTTCTCGACCGCGCTTATGATAGTTTTCTATCTAAACGGACGAGGGAACGGGCGGAGAAAAGTATTCTCGTCGTCGCCATCGTTGGGTTCCTCATCCACCTCATCCTGATCGTGCTGGCTGACTTCGGGTTGATCCCGATCGGGGAGGACTCCCAGCTGTTGCGCAACCCGATCGCGGCGACCTACACCCCGTTTTCCTTCATTATCGTCTACGAGGTTTACATGCTGGTCTACTACCTGCCGCAGTCGATCACCACCTACATCGCGAAGCAATACGAGATCATTACCCTCATTATCATTCGGCGCCTTTTTAAGGACCTCGGCAATCTGGAGATCACCACCGATTGGTTCCAGGTGCCCGGAGATCTCCAGTTCACCTACGATCTGATTGCCTCTCTCATTCTCTTTTTTCTGCTCTACCAATTCGTTATCCGAGGTAAGCAGTTTGCCTCTGAAACTCGGACCGGCGACCCGCTGCCGGAGAACCTAATCCGCTTCATCAGATTCAAGAAAGGTCTGGCCGTCATCCTCATCCCCCTACTCCTCGTCTTGGCCGCCTACACCCTCATCACATGGACCGTTGGAACCCTCTATCCGCCCAGCGGTTTCCAGCTTTCTTTCAAGAACCTTAACAGCATCTTTTTCGATCAGTTCTTCACCGTCCTCATCGTGGTCGACGTCATCCTGCTGCTCTCCTCTTTTTTCCTGACGAAGCGCTTCCATAAGGTTATCCGCAACTCGGGCTTTATCGTATCTACTATACTAATACGGATCTCTTTTTCGACCGAGGGACTTATGAACGTCATCCTGATCGTGGCTGCCGTCAGTTTCGGCCTCCTCATCCTGATCATCCACAATCTCTACGAGCAGAAACCCGCCTACTTTGACAACGAGGAGGGGGGCACCTGAACCATCAAGTCTCGACCTCATGCCGGAAATCACCGTCGGCCAATTCGATGTGATGGCCAACTTCTTCTCATCCACCATCGTTGTAATGGGTCCGGCTACCCCGCCGCTGACAACTGAACCGATCGCAGGTTGCGCCCTCCTCACCTCCGGCGGTCACGACCGTTGGGCTGAACTGATCGCACGTCGGGCTCTCCTCACGTCCGGCCATCACGACCAGTGGCTCGGTGACCTTCATTGCGCTCCGCCACTACTTCCGTTCCTACGGCAGCAACCCCCGCCCCCAGCGAGGCGCTCCATCGGAATTTGCGATCTGTTAATCAATATTTGGGTGGATTGCATTACGCAAAATCACCTGATTTATTACGATGACCGGGCGTAAAATTCGCCTCACTCTTGCTAGTCTTTACAAGCAACTCATTTTGACCCCCATGCTCATCACCTTGATCGTCGCCCAGTCCATTGATGGATTCATCACCCGCCATGATTCCGGAGGGGCAGACTGGACCTCCCCTGCCGACAAAAAATGGTTTCGCCACTGTTTAACGGGGTTTGATGCCCAAGTGATGGCGAGCAAAACCTATGATAGCGCTCGCGCCGGTATTTTGGCCAACCGCTCTACGGGGGCTTTTAGGATCGTGATGACGCGCGATCCGGTGCGCTATCAAACAGATCACCTAGCCGGAAAGTTGGAATTCTCCGCCGCAGCACCGAGTGAAATTATCGAGCGGTTGCAGCAGGAGGGTTGCACGAAATGCGCCCTGCTCGGCGGTGCCTTCGCACACGACGCCTTTCTGGAAGCTGGGCTGGTCGATGAACTTTGGATCACCCTGGAACCGCGGCTTTTCGGATCCGGCACGCCAGTCGTAAGCGCCCAACAAGATCGGCGCTTGGAGCTCATACACCACGAGCGCCTACCCGAAAGTGATTCGCTCCTGCTCAAATACCGAGTGCGACCATGAGCGATGAATTGCCCCCCAACTCCAACGACCACTACTTCGGTATCGACGGCAGCAACCCCCTCCCCCAGCGAGGCGCTCCCAAGGGCGGAATTTCCTACCAGCTAAACCATGTCCCAAGTAAATTTGACTCTATTTAAACTGCTCCTCCTTAGCCTTTGCTTCAATTGCTTCGCTCGTGCCGCGGATTTAGATTTACAATACGCCCCCGTCTCGTTTCGCGACGAAAACAGGACTTTCGTGCCGGTCGATATTAGCCAACAGAAAATTTTTTGGTCGGTTTCCGAAAATCTCTCATCTGTTCAGGCCCGGTCCGAAACAACTTTCTCAATTCAAGAGCCCGGCTATCCATTTTTTCTATTAAACCCCAACGCCACAGGCGCTTTGGTCTCCCCGCACGGAACCGAAGCTGTCGAGGTGGAGAAAATGGCCGCTGCACCTTTCTTGAAAAGCAATTTTCACTATATCGATAAGGCACTAGAACCGGGAACATACGTCGTGCAGTTTCAATATAATTTTATTCCTGATCTGAATAAATCTTATTTTCTGCCAATACAATACAACGAACATGCCTTTGCCGAAGCCGGCATTCCAAGCAATTACACATACGATCACTTCAAACTCACTCTTGATATTACGATAAACAGTCAGACTTCAAATAAGTATCAGCTGATCACGAATGGCTCGATGACGAAAGGCGATAAGCCCAATACATTCCATGCGGAATATCCATCTCATTTCACCAGCATGAGCTTTTTTATCGATATTGTTGAAACAGATAAAGTGATTGAAAGTAAATTTGAAAAAACATCGATTGGTAATAACAAAATTGACGTTCTGGTATATAGCACATGGAGTGAAGTTGCAGTAGAGGCATTTCAGGCGCTAATCGAGTGGGAATTCTCTGAAATAGAAAAGGTGTTCGGCCCCTATCCGTATTCCCATATCATTTTGAAAACGTTCGGAGCGGAATCCTCCACCAACCTCGCCGGGGCTTTTGCGGGAGCGATGCTAATGCCAATTGACTATACTGGGGAAATTTTCCATGAGCTTGGCCACAGTTGGTATATGCAAAATCTGTCGCCGGCGCAGGGCGATGACATGTGGCTTTATGAAGGGATCGGGATGTGGGCGCCGAGCTACCTGCCCGCTGGAAAAGAAAGCCGGGACCCAAAATTCAATCAATACATTGACCTCTCGAAAAATCCGTATTCCCTGTCCTCGACAAAATACATGCATGACGTTGGTCCGGCGATCCTCGCTGAAATTCATAGTCAGCTTCAATGCCAAGGCGGGTTGTTAAAATATCTCAAAGAAGTCTACGCATTTAAAATGAGAGATGGAGGCATACATAATCGCACACTTTCTACAAAAGAGTTTAAGTTGCTGCTGGAGCAGTTTTCCGGAGAAAACCTAGATGAAATATTTAGTTACTACTTCAAGAACTTTTGAGGAACCACCGCACGTCGCGAAAAAGGGATCAAATGCAAGTAATAGAGATTTTATTTGGCGGCGTTGACCAGGTTACTGGCTGAGTTGGGGTGGGGTGGCCCGGGGAGAGCAAGGGAGCCGGCAACGTTTGTCATCCATTAGAGAATAAACCAACCGGCAACACCCCGAGTTCCTCCGTTTAAGCAAGAGAACGATTAGGAGCACGAGGATGATTCATTTCGGCTAAGTTCCCTTTTCTGTTGCCGCGCAGACGGTGTTTGCAGACGGGAGTTCGTGACCCAACAGCCATCATAGGGCAGGAAAACCTACACGTGAAAATTATAAAACGTTACGTAACGTTTTATTTATCTTGCACGAAGCCTACAATCCCGCCCGCCTGCGCCGCGCCCTCGGTCGTCTCCCCGAATTAGCGACGGCCAAAGGCCTTATGCTCGAAGTTGCGTTCTATGGCGGAGCGGTCTTCGCCCTCGTGTGGATCTTTCCGTTTTAGTGCGGGTAGAGGCGTTTGAGAGGCTAAGAGTGGAAGGCTTATGACAGTCGAAGAACACTACGCGGGGTTACGGCAACTGGCTCAATGGAGAGATGAAACAGTTTCTCGCCCCCTTCGATCAAAGACGCCCCTTTCTATCCGATGAGTTTGAACCTGGTCTGGAGATCTCAATTCCGACCGCTAACTATCTGCTAGCCCTTAAACTAGAGCAGCTCGCCCCAGCCTAATCGGATATCCCGGTGATGAACCCGCAATTCGTTTCCTTCTCCACACGATCAAACCGCTCAATGCAGATGCCTGGCTGGCAGCCTATGCTGTGCACACTGCCCGAAAAGCCGGTATCGACGTGCCTCATTGGATCCAATCCACAGCAAGAATTCTTGATCGCCCGGGGTTCAGTGTCGACGCTCCCGCCGAACGCCTCCTCGCCCTCCGCGACAGCCCTCCGGCATTTAAAAAACCGCAACCTCTTCACGCCTCCCGCCACCGCCCGGGTGGTCGGCGTAATTCCCACCGCCAACTCCGGCGTATTTCTCATCGCGACCGACTACCATGCCTTGCGGTTGCGGCAGGAAGGCAAACTCACGCCCTGCCCGACGCTCGAGGATAAAGGCCTAAAAAAAGGCGGCATCTATTCGATCGTTCATTTGGCGGACGGACGCTTCATCATCACCTCGTTGATGGACGATGTCCGAATTTTCGATGCCCAAGACCAACTGATTTTAACTGCCAGGCAACCGCCCGAGTCAGTGTAGAAATCTAGGCGCAATGGCGTTAGCTCGGCGACCAACTTACCCTGCATTCTCGACGCCAAATCAATATTGCCGTCTTTTTCGTGCCCTTTCGTCCGAGAAACTTGAAATAACTCCCACTTTCCGAGTCTCTTCTTAAATGAAACCTGATCGAAATCACGCTGTCACTTTACCATGAGAAAAACACTCTCCTCTCTCCTCCTCACTTTCGCTCTCATCCTCGCGGCACCATTCGCCGCCAGCGCCCAAGACTCGGGGGAAGCCGAAGCCTCACTCAGTCCCGCCTCCCAGGAGTTCCAAGACCTCGATACTCGTATTCGCGCTAAGCTTTCGTCCGGCGCGCAATCTCCGGCCGATTTTGCCGCCGAGGTCGCTGAGTTCGACGCCATCCTCGCCAAATACGCCGACGACAAATCTGAAGACGTCGCCCGCATCGCGTTCATGCGGGCCACTTTTGTGGCTCAGATCATGGACGACGTCGACGAAGCTGTCGCGTCCCTCGAGCGATTAAAAACTAACTTTCCCGGCACCGAAGCCGCCGACGCCGCCGCGGCATTCCTAAATCGTATGGAGGATGACGCCGCCACCGAAGGCCGCATGGCGAACCTCGTGGGCGGTCCCGCGCCAGAACTCGACTTTACTTGGTCCAACACCGGTTCGCTCACTCACCTCGCTGATCTCAAGGGGAAAGTCATCGTGCTCGATTTCTGGGCGACTTGGTGCGGTCCCTGTGTTCGCTCATTCCCCATGGTCAAAGAGCTGACCGATCACTACGCCGATTCCGCCGTCGAAGTCATCGGAGTGACCAGTCTCCAAGGCCAAGTCCATGGTCTCAGTGCCTCCCCCATCGATACCAAAGATGATGCCGCCAAAGAGCATGCGTTGATGATCGACTACATCGCCGCCAAAGACATCAATTGGACGATCGGGTTCACTGCTCAAAAAGTCTTCAACGAAGACTACGGCATCAGCGGAATTCCCCACATGGCCATCATCGCCCCCGACGGCACCCTGCGCCACAATTCTCTCCACCCCGCCATGCCCCACGCCGAAAAAGCCGCCCTCATCGACGCGATTCTAGCAGAATTCAATCTCCCCGTCCCCCCGAGTTAGGGACGGACCGCTGTAGGGTCGCCCGCGACAGCCATAGGGGGGGGCTTGACGAAGACCGTTCTACCTGCCTCTCGGGCTCGACCACTTTTGCATCCTTTGCGGAAAAGTGCCCCAGCCAGTCCGGATTCCGCCCATCGCTCTATCCCAATCCCGGGTAGTCCAACGTTGCGAAATGATCCGCCAGTGTTTCTGCCCGGCGGATAACTTTCCACTGGCCATCCCCCTGCCACAGCACCTCGGCTGACCTCAGCTTCGCATTGTAATTGAAGCCCATCGAGTGCCCGTGAGCGCCCGTATCGTGGACCACGACCAGATCTCCGATCTCGGGATCGGCAATCTCCCGATCGATCGCAAACTTATCGTTATTCTCACAGAGCGAACCGGTCACATCATAGACTTTGCGTGGCGCCGGAGTCACATCATGAGCCTCTTTACCCGCAACACTCACATGGTGATACGAACCATACATGCCCGGCCGCATCAGATTAGCCATCGACGCATCCAGCCCCACGTAGTTCTTGTAAATCGCCTTCTTATGTAAAACTCGGCCCACCAAATAACCGTAAGGCCCTGTCACCATCCGACCGCATTCCATCGCGATCCGCACCGGTCCCAGATCATTGGCCACGATCGTCGCCTCATACGCTTCTTTGATTTTAGCGCCCACATAGGCGAGATCCACCGCAGTTTCCTCCGGCCGATATGGGATACCGATTCCACCGCCCAGATTCACGATCTCAAATCGAATGCCGAGCTCGCGGTTCAGTTCGACCACCAGATCAAACAACATCTGGGCGGTCTCCACAAAGTAGTCCGGATTAAGCTCATTCGAAGCCACCATGGTGTGCAGTCCCAATCGCTTCACGCCCTTGTCCCGAAGCATGCGATAACCCTCAAACAACTGCTCGCGCGTGAAGCCATACTTCGCCTCCTCCGGCTTGCCGATGATCACATTACCCGCCTTGAGCGGCCCGGGATTGTAGCGACAACAAACCAACTCCGGCAGCGAGCCACCCAGACTCTCCTCTAGAAAGGGAATATGGCTAATGTCATCTAGATTGATGATCGCACCCAGTTCCGCCGCTTTCTGAAACTCGTAGGCCGGCGTATCGTTCGACGTGAACACGATGTTCTCGCCCGTAATCCCCATTGCCTCACACAACTTCAGTTCACCAAACGACGAACAATCTCCGCCCATCCCTTCCGCCTTTAGTCCCTCGATCACATGCGGATTCGGCAGCGCCTTGATTGCATAAAAATTGATGAACCCGCCCGGCACCCAGGCAAACGCATCGAAAAACGCCCGGGCATTCGCCCGCATCGCCGTCTCATCGTAAATATGGAATGGCGTCGGCACTTGCGCCGCAATCGCTTCGAGTTGGTCCCTAGAGAAGGGCAAAGTTTTGTCAGTCATACGCGTAAACCATCCAACGCAATCACCCACCGGCCCCTGTCAACGTCCGACATCAATATTTCACCCGACAATCTTCAAAGTAGGACGGTAGGGCGCCCCCCTACACCCCGACGCCGGCCCCCGGCCTCGCCGCCATCGCGTCAGCTCCATTCCAAAATCCGAAATTCGAATTAGCCCACCGCACCTCATTCCCCCAAAGCCTCGCGCAGTCGCCCTAACTCTGCCGTCAACTCCACGACCTGCGCCTCCAACGTCGCAATTCGAGCTTCGGCCGCCGCGGGTAACACCATCTCCATCGCGACTCTCAGCGGACCCGCTGCCGCTCCCGCCGTCCGAGTCAGCTCATTTGCCTCCGTCAGATCTGCCAAGTCTCCCGTCAGCAACTGCGCCCAACGCGCCCCCTTCTGCCCCGGCTGCCGCGCCATCTTTGCGACCAACGGCTCTGCTCGCTCCGCCAATTCCGTCAAAACGGCTTCGGTCTCCATCGCATCCGGCATGCCCGTCATCCGTTCACAATTCCCTCTCAGTCCATTCACCGTCTGAGGACCACGCAGCATCAATTCGGTCATCATCGCCTGCGCCACGGGCTCCATCGGATACACCTCCAGATACTTTTGCCGATATTTCACCGACCGCGCCCCCGCGCCCGCAAAAACGGTCACCAAGTGCTTCTCGCGCAACAGCGTCACCGCCGTCTCCACTTCGTCCTCGTGCAAATCCATCACCGGCGAACGATTGCTCTTTTGGTTACAGGCATTGACGAGCGAGTTGAGCGAAAGCGGATAAACATCCGGCGTCGTCGCTTGTTTCTCGATCAAACACGCCAGCACTCGCGCCTCGATCAAAGACAGCCGCGCGGGGACCTTTCCGGAGTCCGCATTATTCGTTTCGAAGTTCATCGTTTCCTCAAGAAACGAATCTAACGCCCCAACACAATCCCAACACCCGCTTCGACTGACTCATATTTCGGCTCAACCACATCGATTCGGATGCTTCATCCCGCGCTTGTCATGCAACCGTTTGGTTGCCTTTTTATTCCCCGTGGACGAAGTCTTCAAAGCCCTGGCCGACCCGCACCGCCGGCAGATTCTCGACCGGCTGCGCGAAGACAACGGCCTCACGCTTTCGCAACTCGCCGCCCCCCTCGCGATGAGCCGCCAAGCCGTCACCAAGCACCTCGCCATCCTCGCAGCCGCCAACCTCATCACCACCGTATTTCGCGGCCGCGAAAAACTCCACTACCTCAATCCCGTCCCCCTCCATGAAATCTCCCGCCGCTGGATCCAGCAATTCGAGTCCGCCCACCTGGAATCCCTCCACCAACTCAAAGCCCGACTAAAATCCGAAACGTCCTCCGGCCTCACCTAGAGCCCCAACTCCCCCCCGTTCCGCCGTGCTTCAGCCGGCGCCCCATTGCCTCTCCGTCCCTCTCGCCCCTGCCACTCCGCTCCGTCACCTCTGTTTCCTCCTGTAAAATAATCTGCTACTCGCCCCCCCGATCCAGCCAGCGCGTCAGCCCTCCGCCCTCGCGTCTCCCCGAGCCGCCACCTCCATTTCCCACCAATTAAATCCATTTCACACGAAGCGGTAGCGAAGTGATTCGTGTCCATTCGTGGTTAAAAAACAGCCCTGCCCCTCCGCTCCGTTACCTTCGTTGCCTCCTGCGAAACCACCCTGCCCCTCGCCCCCTTCCCCTCTGTGCTCTCTGGGACAAACGGCGATTTCTAGGCCCGCCGGGATTACTTTTTGCCTCCCCTCGGGATTCCTACCACCCTTCCGATTCTACCCCGTTCCCGCGCATGAAATACCCCCTCGCCCTCATCACCGCCTTCATCACCGGGCTCGCCGCCCACGCCGAAGTTCGGCTCCCCAACTTCTTTGGCGATCACATGGTCCTGCAACAGCAGACCAGCAACGCCGTCTGGGGGTTCGCTTCCCCCGGCGAGCACATCACCGTCGAGGCCAGTTGGGGCGTGCGGAACACCGTCACCGCCGACCCCGAGGGTAAATGGAAGCTCTTCCTTGAGACCCCCGCGGCCGGCACCGGCCACTCCCTGACCATCACGGGCGAGAACACCATCACCATCAACGACGTCGCCATCGGCGAAGTCTGGATCGCCTTCGGCCAATCCAACATGGGTTGGTCCGTCGGCAACTCCTTTGAAGCCGAAGGCGAGGCCGACGTCGATCTGCCCGACCTCCGCCTCTTTCGTTCCTCCCGCGAACACTGGCACAAACCACTCGACGAAAATCGTGACCGCCTCGCCCAGTGGAAACGCTGCGATCCCGAATCCGCCGCCGAAACCGCGGCCGTCGCCTACTACTTCGGCAAGAAACTTCAACAAGAACTCGGCGTTCCCGTCGGCATCATCCAACGCGCCTTTGCCGGCACCCCCATCGAAAGCTGGATGCCCTGGGCAATCCAACAGCACGACCCCCGCACCATCGCTCATCGCCAAGCCTACGACACCACCGCCATCCGCACGATCAAACGCGGCGACAACACCGAAGCTCAGGCCCTCGCCGCGTTCCAAGTAGAACTCGCCGCTTACCAAGCCCGGGTCGGCGCCCACGACATCATGAAGAGCGCAGTGAAGCGAATCGATCCCCCCATCATCACCAAACCCGCCACCCTCGGACACCAATACCCCGGCCATATTTTCAACGCCATGGTCAACCCCCTCGTGCCCTACGGCATGCGCGGCGCGATCTGGTATCAAGGTGAACGCAACGCCAAGAACGTGCCCCAAGCCGAACACTACCACCCCCAACTCGCCCAACTGATCAGCTTCTACCGCTCACTTTGGCACGAGCAATCCGCCGGCAATGTCTCCGCCGAATTCCCCTTCCAATTCACCCAACTCCCCAGTTGGACCCCCGCTCAAACCACCCCCGTCGAAGGCCTCTCCGCCCCCTGGGCGACCAACCGCGAAGCCATGCGCCTCGTCAATGCAGAGGTTCCCCACACCGGCATGGTCGTGTCCATCGATACCGGCGACCCCATCGCCCTCCACCCCAAAAACAAGAAACCACTCGGCCATCGCCACGCCGCCCTCGCCCTCCAACAAACCTACGGCAAAAACATCACGGGATCGGGTCCGCACTTCACCCACCACACCGTCAAAGGCGAGCAACTTATCCTCAACTTCAAGACCAACGAGAGTGCCCTCACCACCGCCCGCCCCGGCCCCTTGGACAGCTTCGCCATCGCCGGCGCCAACCAAACCTGGCATTGGGCCGACGCCACGATAAAGGGCGACACCATCATCCTCTCATCGCCCGAAGTCCCGCAGCCCGTCGCCGCCCGTTACGCTTGGGCCATGAACCCATCGCAGCGTAATCTGCTCTACAACCAAGCAGGTTTCCCCGCCTCCCCCTTCCGCACCGACACCTGGCCCCTCCACACTGCCGGCGCCCCTCTGGTCGAAGTTAAGAAACCCAAAAAGCCAGACAACTACGTCTCCGCCGACTGGCCCCGCCCCCCCTTAAATCCGTAGACCCAGCCCTGCCCCTCGCCCCCTTCCGCTCCGTTATCTCTGGTCCCACCGGTAAAAACCAAACCTGCCCCTCAGCAACAAAAGTCCCTCCGGTTCGCCCCCCTCAGTACGTAGTCCCGCCCTGCGTATGAGCGTCATACCTAAGGCCTGAGGCAGTATTTATTGCCACAAAAAGGCACAAAAAAACTTGGTTGAGTGGCCTTCGTTATAACTTCGGCGAGGAAAAGCCCCCATGTTGGTCTATGGTATTTTTGAAAAGGTAACCCCGAGTTATAGCGAGGGAGGCAGCGCGCAGGTTTTGTGCTCTTTTGTGGCTAAAATTCATTAGAAATTCATTCAGTTGACGCCTGTGCGCCCTAGCGGCGAAGACGGATGCCTCTCCGCTCCGTTACCTCTGTTCCCTTCTGTAAAAAACCACCCCGCCCCCCAGCCACTTCCTCTCCGTTACCTCTGTTTCCTCCTGTCCCCCC
>Ga0208414_1000167_pt1 | contig 74012 bp, 68 predicted proteins | sample AntAceMetag02UKE_FD_184770 | JGI IMG/M metagenome (GOLD analysis project Ga0208414, IMG submission 184770) | Saline lake microbial communities from Ace Lake, Antarctica - Antarctic Ace Lake Metagenome 02UKE (SPAdes) (version 2) | ecosystem: Environmental > Aquatic > Non-marine Saline and... | reverse complement strand
GGGCACCCGTATAGGGGTGGGCAAGAACAGGGACACCTCCGGCTTCTCGCAGGACGGCAATACCGTGAGCCAACCGCGGTGCATAGTGCGGCACATGGTAGGGGCCATCCGCTCTGAGCGGTCCGGCAAAAGCAGCACTGGTGTCCGGGAAATACCCTTTTTCGATGAGAATGTGCGCAATGTGGGGGCGGCCCGCTGTTGCGCCCACCGGGATGTGGTCGGAGACTTCCTCCCAACTAATGTCGAAATCGGTCTGCAGTTTTTCCACCATCAGTTTGAGGCGGTGGTCACGGTGGGATCGAATCTTGTCGGTTTCTTGTTGCAAACCTGGGTGCAAAGGGTTGGGTAAATAGCCCAGCAGGTGCACACTGCGCGGCGGGAAACCTGACCCTGGTTCCAACACTTGGCAACTGAGTTCTATGGCCGGAATCACGACTAAGCCTGTGCCCGCTGCCGCTTCTGCGGCTTCTGCCCAGCCACTGGTGGTGTCGTGGTCACTGAGCCCGAGAACGTCAAGCCCTGCCGCTAACGCCTGACGGACAAGCTCTGTGGGGCTGTCCGCGCCATCCGAACGAGTCGTGTGGGCGTGGAGGTCAATTCGCAATGGCACTACCCCATGCTAGGTGGCACACTAAGGAGATGGCGAAAGACTCTCCTTCAACCCCGCGCGACAACCGTTCCGCCCCCATCTCTGCGGCTTTCCAAGAATTCATCCAGACCGGGTGGATCGCGCCAGAATCTGTCCCCGTCCCCCGCGCCCCCATCGCCGCTTATGCCGCAGCACGGCGGGAATCGTTGAGCGCAGAGTTTCCCGGCACAACATTGGTGATTCCTGCCGGTTCCCCCCCACGACGCTCTAATGACACCGATTATGCTTTCCGTCCGCACAGCGCTTTCACCTATTTCACGGGCTGGGGCCACGTGGCAACACCGGGCAGTGTTCTTGTGGGAATCTGGGAAGACGAACAGCATTCGTGGATTCTTTTGGCCCGCGGCCCAGCACCGAGGACGAGTGACGAATTTTATGCCAACGCTGCCGTTGGCGAATTTTGGACCGGCAGGCGGGCTTCCCTGGAGGACATTAGTGCGGGGTTGGGTATCACCACACTCGAACTCGAACCGGCAGAAATCTCCGCTCGGGTGGGGGCCGCCAGTGCCGTCATTCGGGAAGCAGACCCCCCGCTGACGGCCACTCTGGATGCGCTGCGCAATACCCCGGAGGAAACTTCCCTCGATGCTCTCCTCGCCCAGGTTTCTAGTGAGATGCGCCTGGTGAAAGACGACCAAGAAATTGCGGAACTTCGAAAGGCCGTCGCTGCCACCCATCGAGGTTTCAACGACATCATTACCGCCCTCCCCCGCGCTGTGGGGCACACCCGGGGCGAACGCATCATCGAAGGGGCATTCACGTCCCGTGCCCGACTCGAGGGAAACGCCACCGGGTATGACTCGATTGTGGCCAGCGGGTCCCACGCCTGTATTTTGCACTGGGTCGCCAATGACGGCCCCATTCGCGAGGGGGACCTCCTCCTGGTGGACGCGGGGGTCGAACTCGATTCGCTCTACACCGCAGACATCACCCGGACGATGCCGGTCACCGGTCGTTTCAGCACCCACCAACGTCAGGTCTACGAAGCGGTTCTCGAAGCCGCCGATGCGGCGTTTGACGCGGTAGCACCGGGTGTCACCTTCCACACCATTCACGACACGGCAATGGCGGTGATTGCCCGGCATGTCAGTGAATGGGGGTTTCTTCCGGTGTCGCTGGAAGAAACACTGGAGAAATCCAGCCAGCTTCACCGTCGCTATATGATTCACGGCACCAGCCACCATTTAGGTCTTGATGTTCACGACTGTGCCCACGCCAGGAGGGAGCGCTACCTTGCCGGCATATTAGAGCCAGGAATGGTGTTCACCATTGAACCAGGCCTCTACTTTCAACCCGATGATGAAACAGTCCCCCCCGAGTGGCGCGGAATCGGGGTGCGGATCGAAGACAACATTTTGGTGACCGCTACCGGGGCAGAAAATCTTTCCCTCGGGATACCCCGCACCGTCGCCGAAATTGAATCATGGATGACCCCCTAAGCCCCGGTTAGACTGGGCTTGCCAGCGGGAGTGGTGAAATTGGTATACACGCAGGATTTAGGTTCCTGTGCCTTCGGGCGTGAGGGTTCAAGTCCCTTCTCCCGCACCAACCAGTCACACCCTAACCCTGCTGCAAGCGCCGGAATTAGAGAGCGAAAAGCACGAGAGATGCTGCCATCACGGCCATGCCCGCGATGACGCCATAGATGGCGAGTTGGCCGCTGCCGTATTGGCGGGCAGCCGGCAACAAACTGTCAATGGAGATGTAGACCATGATGCCGGCGACCACCGCAAAAATCATTCCCAGAATGCTGTCCGTCATAAAAGGTCGCAACACGAGGTAGCCAAGAATTGCGCCGAGCGGTTCCGCCAAACCGGAGATTGCTCCAAACCCGAAAGCTTTGGCCCGTGATTTGGTGGCGTAATAAAGGGGCACCGCGACCGCTATTCCTTCGGGGATGTTGTGAATGGCGATGGCGGTCCCCACCGCAAGCCCCACCTGGGGATCTTCTAAAGTCAAAAAGAACGTCGCCATTCCTTCGGGAAAATTATGCAAAGTGATCGCCAGTGCCACGCCAACACCGGCGCGCAGCAAAGATTTTTCCCGCTGCTGAATGAGCAGGGGGTCTTCCAGCGAGAGGGAAGGATGCCGGTCATCCAGGGAAGGGTGTTCCAGTTCGGGGATAACGCGATACAGCACCGCCATTCCCGCTAAACCCCCAAGAAAACCGAGCGCCATCGCTCCCTGTCCATAGTCTTCACCGAGAGCGGGTGTCAGAAACGCGACAGATTTGGGGATGATTTCGACAAAAGAAACATAGATCATGACCCCGCCAGAAAAACCGAGCGAAACTGCCAGGAATTTCCGGTTTGTGTGGGAGGCAAAAAGCCCGAGGGCTGCGCCAAGGAGGGTGGCAAGCCCCGCCCCCACCGTCACCAGGAAGGCAAAAAGGACGGCGCTATCACTCACGCCCTAAAGATACCAGCCTTGCTGTCCCCAACCCCTTCAACTTCTGAGGGTTATGCGGGAGGGCGGCACTCCGCGCACCACCAGGAATGAGCACCAGAGAATGGCGGCATGCTTCCGCTGATTGTTCTTCTTCTTTCTGCTGTGATTCCCGCGCCACCGGCAGCACTGTGGAGTTGGCCCACCAGTGGACCCCAGGTGGTGGTGCGTGACTTTATGGCACCCCTCACCCCGTGGGGTGCGGGGCATCGCGGACTTGATCTGGCAGCAGAGAGTGACGAAGTTTATGCCCCCACCTCGGGCCGTGTGAGCTTCAGCGGTTGGGTGGTGAACCGCCCTGTCGTCACCATCACCACACGCGCAGGTTACCGGTTGAGCTTCGAACCGGTCAGTCCCCTGATCGACACCGGGGACTGGGTCACGACCGGGGAACTTATCGGGGTATTAGAGGACGGCCACTGCGCAACCCGGTGCCTACATTTTGGCCTTCGGGTTGGTGAGGATTACCGCTCCCCCCGGCGAGAGTTAGGAATACTGCAGCGAGCAGTGTTGTTGCCGTGGGAGGACTGACTACGCGCGAGGATGTGCGGTGTCATAGGCACCTTTGAGTCGCTCGAAGGACACATGCGTGTAAATCTGGGTGGTGCCAAGGGAGGCATGGCCTAACAACTCTTGAACACTGCGCAGGTCAGCGCCACCATCAAGCAGATGGGTGGCAGCAGTGTGGCGAAGCGTGTGGGGCCCCGCGGGGCCCTCCCCACCAAGATCTGCGAGCAAGCGCGCGACCACGGTGTAGACCGTTCGTGAACCGACCGGCTTTCCGCGAGTGGACAGAAAACAGGTGTCCCCGGATTCTGGACCCAGCAACGCCACTCGGCCCTCCCTCAGATAGCGCTCCAGCGCCAGGGCGGCAGGTTTTCCCACCGGTATTACCCGCTCTTTGTTGCCTTTACCCACGACGGTCACACAGAGCGAAGGGAGATCAATTCTCTGAAGCGTCAGCGAGGTCAACTCGCTGACGCGCATGGCGGTGGCGTAGAGCAACTCCAGTAGTGCCGAATCGCGAATTGCGAGTGGATCACCGCTGGTGGCAGCAACCTCGAGACCTTCCAGAAGGTTCTCCATCTGGGTGCGGGATAGCACCCGCGGCAACGAATGCTGGGCTTTCGGCGTTTTGACCCGGGTACCAACATCACCCACGGTGTGAGCGTTGAGGCCTAACCAGTGTGTGAAACCTTTGAGGGAGGAAACCTTTCGCCGCAACGAAGAGGCAGCTAGCCCCTTTTCGGCCAGCGCCCACACCCACGAACGGCAGAGTTCGGTGTCCAGCTCCGCCACATCATCTACACGTTGTTCGTGGAGGTATTCGAGAAACTGAAGGAGGTCACTTTCATACGCTGTGACGGAGTTTTGTGCCAGCACCCGGTCTGCACTGCGTTGATTACAGTACATTCGCACAGCAACAGCGGGGGTCAGCATTAGGGGGTGGTGTATTCCTGATCTTCGGAGCGGTTAAAGTCTGAATCTTTGCGGGAAAACATGTCTTTGCGCTCCGCAGGCGTCATGGACTCTACGAGGCCTAGGTAACTGGCGTCATACGACATGATTTCGGGGAGGTCCTCAAAGGGTATTGCGGAGAACACGACCTGGTCGGGATAGAAATGAACGAGTGACGCTGCGAGACCTGTGTTTTTTGCCGACAGGATGGTGGTGGCCGGCGCGATGAGATCAATGTTGTAGCAGGCGGCAGCGGCCACCGAAAGCGGAACCCCCGCAAAGGTGGAGAAGCTGGAGTAGTGCAGGTGTCCGGCGAGGATACCCCTCACATCGGTGTTGCGGAGGACATCCGCGAGGGCGCTTTGATTCTCTAACTCGATGAGTCCCATCAGCTCAATGGGGGTGGGAATTGGCGGGTGATGAAGTGCCAGCAGGGTGCCTTTTTCTGCTGGCGTGGAGAGCTCTTTGGCAAGCCAAGCCAACTGGTCACTTGTTAGTTCACCGTGGTGATAACCGGGGACAGAGGTGTCGAGAGCGATGATGCGTAAACCGTTGGCGGAATACACGGCATCTTGGGGCGCCTCGGTGGGTTCGCCGTCCATCAAAATCTGCGAGTATGCGGAGCGCTCATCATGGTTTCCCATGACCCAGACGACGTGAGCCCCAAGCTTTATCGCCCACGGTTCCACCAGGGACCGCAACGCCCGATAAGCCTCCTCTTCACCCCGATCGGCCAGATCGCCGGTGAACACGAGTGCATCGATACTGATGTTGCTGGCAACCAGTCGCTCCATCAGCAACAGCAGCGGGCCGGTGGAGTCCATCACCCCCCAGAGTGGGGCGTTTCCCGCCAACAGGTGGGTGTCACTGATGTGGACAACCCTGTGCTCAGCGGGTGGATGTTGTCCAAAAGTGGCCATGCTCCAAGTTTAGGCGTGAACTTCTTGGAGCCCGGGAAGTAGGAGGCGCACATCTTCTGCCTCCGTGAGGATGCGAGCCCCCAGGTCCCGGGCTAACCGAAAACACCCCTTGGCGTGCCGGTCCTCCCAGCGACCGGGGACAACCCCCACTTCTCTTCCCAACCCCGCCGCGTGATAGGCCGTGTTGATGGCCCCAGAGCGGTGCGCAGCCTCCACCACCACTACGGCGTTTGCGAGTGCGGCGATAAGTCGGTTTCGGGCCAAAAACTTTTCGGGTTTCACCCGCATGCCACACGGTGCTTCCGAGTAGAGCGCACCGCGCTCGGCGATCCGATTCATCAACGCCACATTTTCGGCAGGATAAACCGCGTCGAGTCCCCCCGCCAGAACCACAAGGGGTACTCGGTCATGCACGAGTGCGGCGTGGTGTGCCACCGTGTCGATCCCGGTAGCGCCTCCTGAAACTATGGCGACCGTGTCGCACCATGCTCCCTGCACAATGCTGGTGGTGTGACCTAGCCCAGCACCGGTGGGACGCCTGCTTCCCACCACTGCCAGTGAGACGGGGTGCGCCGCCCAGATAGTGGGATTTCCCCGCACCCACAGGGACAGTGGTGCTGATGGGCCCAAGTCGTTCATCGTGGTGGGCCAGGCACGGTGAGACGAGTCGAGCACCTCAATTCCGGCACGTTGCTGAAGGTGATAAGAACGCGCGACTTCGTCGGGGTGGTACCGCGCACGCCAGTGGCGTAAATGGGACCCATCGAGAGGGTGTGACGCACGGCCCAACCCTGCAAACACTGCGGCGCTGGTTCCCGAACCGGTGACCAGCCCTAACGCTTTTTCTGGTCCCCATGCCTCGCAGAGAGCCCGGGCAAGGGGATCCCCCGGATCGGCAAGAAATCCCCACGCGATCTGTGCCGTGGTGAGGGGGTCCATCCCTGCACACTGTCAGGGACCGGGGCCAGCCTCCGCTAGCGTCACAGTAGCTGTGGAAGAACAGTGCCCAACGGAATCTTGGGACAGATTATTCGTCGAGTGCGAGCTCCGAAGGCAGTTTCAATTCTTTCTTACCCAGCTCCTCGACATTCACGTCTTTGAAGGTCAACACCGTCACCTGCGAGACAAAACGGTCGGAGCGATACACGTCCCACACCCACACGTCCTTCAACGTGAGTTCAAAATAGAAATCCCCACCCCGGTCCACCACTTCACGGGTTACCTCGTTGGCAAGGTAGAAACGTCGCTCAGTCTCAACGACATAGCGAAACTGGGACACAATGTCGCGGTATTCCCGATACAGCGCTAACTCGACCTCGCGGTCATAGTCATCAAAGTCCTCGGGTTCCATGTGCTGGAGTCTAGTGAAAAGGCGCTAAAAATGAATCCACGTGGATCGATGCACCGGTGTCACCCCGTGCTGCAGGATTGCGTCGCGATGCAACGCGGACCCATAACCCTTATGACGCTCAAACCCGTACTGCGGGTATTGCTCTGCGTAGCGAATCATTTGCTCATCCCGATTAACTTTGGCAATCACCGACGCAGCCGCAACGGACACGCAATCGCGATCGGCTTTTTCCCGTGTCACCACCGCCAGTGGGTGGGGCAGATGCGGGGTGACAAAGTCGTGGGACCCATCTAGTAACAGCACAGCAGGCCCTAGGGACACGCCTTGAGCCACAAGCTGGTGCAAACCTCGGACCACCGCAGTGGCGAGAGCTTTCACGATTCCCCCGTCATCAATTTCCTGGGGGCTCGCCTCTCCCAGGGCGCGATGGGGAAAATATCCGGTAATAGCTTCGGCCATTGCGGGCCTTTTCTTTTCACTGATGGCCTTGGAGTCCCGCAGCCCTTCAGGCCAGGAAGTGTGCTGGGGCTCCCACACCACTAAGCCCACAACGACGGGCCCGGCGAGTGGGCCCCGACCCACCTCATCACACCCGATCACTCGCGGGTAGCCTTGCGCATGCAAACGCTGCTCCACTTCGAGTGTTGGCTCTAGCGCAGGACTCAGGGTTGTCTCGACTCTATTTCGGCAAATACGGCAGGGTAATGGGAGAGCCATGACCAACGATCTTGGGGCCACGAAATGACGATGGCGCGGCCGACCACATTCTCGAGAGGGACAAATCCGCCACCGGGTTTATCCACGTTACGTCGGGAATCTGCTGAATTGTAGCGATTGTCCCCCATCACCCAGAGTGATCCTTCGGGGACAATAACCTCAAAGTCGTTACTGCTCACCTTGGATACACCCTCGGGAAGTTGAACATAGGTTTCCGCCAACGCCACACCGTTAACGCTCATCGCACCGAGCTCATCACAGCAGACGACCGTGTCCCCCGGGAGGCCCACGACACGCTTCACAAGATGTTGGTTGTCATTCTGACTACTCAGCCCCACAAAGACCGATATTCCGTTGAGGACGCGGGAGAGCGGGTCATCCTCACTCACCCCCGACTGCTGGGAGAGCCAGCCACCAGGATCCACAAACACCACCACATCTCCGCGGTTTAACTCAAATACGGCCGGCGTGAGCTGGCTCACAATGATGCGGTCATCCCGAATCAACGTTGATTCCATAGATTCCGTCGGAATAAAAAATGACCGAATCAGGAATGACTTGATAAGAAAAGACACCACCAACGCCGCTAACACGATGATGAGCGCATCACGAAGGAAACGGAGAATCATCCCCATGGGCGACCTCCGAGCTGAGCCCACAGCGGGCGATGTGTGATTAGCGCTTAGGAATCGCGCTTTTCGCGGATTTTTGCTTTCTTTCCCCGCAACTGGCGCAAATAGTAGAGCTTTGCGCGGCGAACGTCACCGCGGGAGACAACCTCAATGTGGTCAATGATGGGAGAGTGAAGAGGGAAGGTACGCTCCACACCCACCTGGAAGCTGACCTTGCGGACGATGAAGGTTTCCGTCACACCGTGTCCGGAACGGGCGATAACGACGCCCTGGAAAACCTGAATACGCGAGCGAGTGCCCTCCACAATGTTCACGTGGACTTTGACGGTGTCGCCGGCACGGAACTCAGGAATGTCGGACCGAAGTGAAGCCTGGTCAACGAAGTCGAGCTTCTGCATGATGTCTCTTCTCTGCGCCGCCACAGGTCGCGCGCGAATATAAGTAAAGGAAGTGAAGCTGTGCTCCCACCGAAGTGGTGTGCTTGTCCCCTGTGGCAGAGGCGCACTGTGGCACAAAGGTTTATTCTGCCACACATTCGCCCCACTCTCCATACCGGCTAACCTGGCTTTAGGTAACGAAAGGAAGTCGCATGGCCTCCCACAATCGAAATGGGCTCGCGGGCATGGCGCCACGAAATATGCCCATCCAGCAGCGCAGTGCGCTGCGCCGGAACGCGCTCATCGACGCAGCTGCCGCTCTGATCGACAGCGACGGGGTTGCCGGAGTCACCACCACCGCTGTGGCGTATAAGAGCGGGTCGTCTGTTGGGGTGCTCTACCGATACTTCCCGAACGTCGAAAGCTTGTTGAAGGCGTTGGCGATGAGAAACCTGGAACGCTATCTAGAGCTCGTCGCTGAGGGAAGCGACCGCTCCCCCGATGAACCCTGGTCGTCCTGGGACAACACCTTGGATTCCTATGTTCACCTTTTTCGCACGGAACCAGGTTTTCGCACGCTGCGCTTTGGCACCATTATTGATGAACGGTTTCTGGATGGCACCCTCTCCAACGACACCGTTATTGCGCGGGCCTTCGCAGAGCAAGTGTCAGAAACTCACTCGATTCCTGTCACGCCGGAGATGATGTTCCATTTGGAGGCAGCACTCGCCTTTGGACCCGCCATCGTGCACCGGGCATTTTTATATGACCCCAGGGGTGACGAAAAGTTCATCGAACACGCCCGCGAAGTAGTCGGCAACTATCTGTGGACCTACCTCCCCATCACCGCCTCGTGATTCCCCGACATTCCTCCGCCACCATCGCGGAAATGCGGCCTGTCGGTGCGTTTGTGGCGAAAGTGTTGAGCGAGCTTGAAACACAAGCCCTCCCCGGAGTTTCTTTGCTGGAGCTTGATGAGCGCGCCCACCAGATGATTCGCGATGCGGGTGCCACCAGTTGTTACCTGGATTATCACCCCTCTTTCGGTGGGTCACCTTTTGGAAAAGTGTTGTGCACTTCGGTCAATGACGCAGCCCTCCACGGCCTCCCTTACGGTTATGTGCTCGAAGAAGGCGACCTGCTCTCGCTCGACTTTGCCGTAAGCGTGAACGGCTGGGTTGCCGATTCAGCACTGAGCCTTGTGGTCGGGGGTAACCCTACGGCGGCGGATCAGACACTGCTGGATACCTGTCACCAGGCTCTGCTGGCCGGTATCGACCAGGCGCGGCCAGGCCAGCGTTTGAGTGACATTTCGCACGCAATCGGCGAGGTGTCACGCGGTGCAGGCTACGCCGTGAACACCGACTTTGGTGGGCACGGTGTGGGTCGAACCATGCACGAAGACCCCTCTATTCCCAACGACGGTGAACCCGGTCGCGGACCGAAACTGAAACCCGGAATGGTCTTTGCCATTGAACCGTGGCTCATGGAAACTACCTCCGAGGTTTACACCGACGCTGATGGCTGGACCCTTCGAAGCTCGGACGGTTCCCGTTCCGCCCATGTGGAGCACACCGTCGTCGTCACCGAAGGTGAACCACTGGTGTTGACCGCTCGCGCCTAATCGGCCAGCAAATCAGGGCGCATCGCACGGGTGCGAGCAAGCGACTGCTCGTGTCGCCACGCCCTGATGGCCTCATGGTTGCCCGAGAGCAGGACTTCGGGGACATCTAAGCCCCGCCATTGGCGAGGCTTCGTGAAGGAAGGGTATTCCAGCAGCCCTGATTCGTGGCTTTCCTCCGTCAAAGACTCAGGGTTGCCCATGAAACCGGGGATGAGGCGCACAATGGCTTCCAACATGACCAACACCGCCACCTCGCCACCGTTCAGCACATAATCACCAATACTGAGCTCCAGGACAGTGGTGGTGTCCGAATAGTGCTCCACAACGCGCTGATCAATGCCTTCATAACGCCCACACGCAAAAACCAGGTGTTCGGCTGTTGCCAACCGGGAAGCGGCGTCCTGATCAAAAAGGGCACCGGCGGGGGTGGGGACAATCAATACGGTGCTGGGCGTGATGAAGGGGTCTAGTGCTGTACCCCAGACTTCGGCGGACATCACCATTCCGGCACCCCCCCCATAAGGCGTGTCATCAACACTCTTATGGACGCCTGGCGCGGCGTCCCGCAAATTATGGACCGACACTTCCACCAGCTGAGACCGGGCGGCTTTGCCCATTAATGACACCTCTAAGGCGTCAAAAATTTCCGGAAAAATGGTGACAATGTCGACCTTCATCCGCTATCCCGCGCTCTCGTCCAGGGGCTCAAAAAGTCCACCCGGTGGGGTAATGCTCACACTCCCCGCGGCAATATCAACCTGGGGGACGAAAGCCTCCACAAAGGGAAGCAAAACTTCGCCACCCTCGGTATCGACCACTAAGAGATCTTGAGCTGGAAAATGCTCAAGCCGGGAAATCGTGCCAAGCTTCACACCCTCGCGCACAACATCTAGGCCCACAAGCTCATGGTCAAACCACGCATTTTTCTCTGTGGGCCTGGTGGCGGGGTCGTGTTCAATCCACAAAATAGCTTTGACAATGCTCTCCGCAGTTTCACGGTCTTCGATGCCCTCAAAGAATGCCACCGGCGAAGAGTTGACTTCCCGAATGCTGACCAACTTTACTGTTTTGCCCCACCACAGTGAATCTGTCGGCACCTGCAGGGTGAACTCACTGCCCGGGGTAAACCGCAACTCTGGGTCATCGGTGTAGACCTCGAGTTTTAGACCACCCTTGAGACCGTGCGCGCGAACCAGCCGCGCTACGCGCAGTTCCACTCGCTCCGGCCGGGGTGCAGTGGGCGGGGAGCCAGAGGGCATTAGTTGTCGGTATCGACTACGTCGACTCTGACCTTGCGGCCATCCGCCAACGCGTTCACCAGGGTGCGGAGCGCCTTAGCAGTGCGACCCGCACGACCAATCACGCGTCCTAAGTCATCGGGGTGAACCCGAACCTCGAGCAGCTCGCCACGAGGGGTTTCCACCACCGTGACACTGACCTCGTCCGGGTTATCAACGATTTCCCGGACGAGGTGATTCAGTGCACGATCAAGCATGATGATTAGGCCGGCTTCACTTCTTCAGCGAGAGTTTCCTCCGCTGCTGGCTCTTCCGCGGGCGCTTCTGGCGCGACGGCTGCTTCTTCGGCTACTGCTTCGACAGGAACCTCTGCAGGAGCTTCTTCGACGGCGGTAGCCTCTGCGGGAGCTTCCACAGGAGCTTCTTCCGCGACAGCGGCTTCCTCAACAACAGCGGCTTCCTCAGCAACGGGGGCTTCTTCCGCAACCGCTGCTGCGACCACTACCTCTTCAGCGGCGGGCGCCTCGGGGGCGGCTTCGGGGGAGACTTCTACTGCTGCTTCTGGGGCGTCAACCTTGGGAGCTTCCTCGACAGGTTTAACCGCCTTCGGACGCAAAACCGGCTTCTTCTTCGCATCAGCGGAGAACACAGCTTTGGGCTCTGCAAACTTCACGGTGCTCTTGGCGTTCTTGTCACCTTTGAAAGTGCCCCAGTCGCCGGTGAGCTTCAGCAACGCTGTCACCTGTTCGGTGGGCTGAGCTCCAACGCCCAACCAGTAGAGCGCACGCTCAGAGTTCACTTCGATAATCGAAGGGTTCTGTGTGGGGTGGTAGAGACCAATTTCTTCGATCACGCGCCCGTCACGCTTAGTGCGTGAATCGGCAACGACGATGCGGTAGTACGGCGCGTGGATCTTGCCCAGGCGCTTCAAACGAATTTTTACAGCCACGTTTCTCCAAGTAGATGAATTGTCATAACTACCAACGATTACGTGGGGGCACAATCGTCAGAGGGTCTAAGGGAGAGATCACACCTGATAGAGGGTCGGGCAATGATCTCCAGCGCCCTATTCTGTCAGATTTTTTGTCCCCATGGTAACCAGAGGGCACCCACCGGCAATTTTGCCTATTTCTTGCCCAAACCGAAGCTTGCGCCCTGCTCTGCGGGGGTGGACGGTGGACCGAGCGCCTCTTTGGCGCGCGTTGCGGGGTTCCCCGACCGGGAGCCCGATTTCTTCTTTGGTTTCTTTTTTGAACTGCCGCCGCCCCTCGCCACCGGACCCATGCCGGGAATCTGGGGAACGCCGCCCTTGGCGACCGTTTTCATCATCTTTGCGGCCTGGTCAAAGCGAATCACCAGTTGGTTGACCTCTGTCACCGTTGTCCCCGAGCCCCCGGCAATCCGGAGCCGGCGGGACCCGTTAAGAACTTTGGGGGTGAGACGTTCGCGGGGAGTCATCGACTGGATGATCGCCTCGGTTCGCACCAACTCGTTTTCGTCAATGTTGTCGATCTGATCTTGCATACCCCTGGCACCGGGGAGCATGGACAGCATCCCCGAGAGTGACCCCATTTTTTTGATCTGCTGAAGCTGGCCTAAAAAGTCATCGAGAGTAAAAGTTTCGGATCGAAACTTTTCTTCCATCTCTTTCGTTTGTTCCTCATCAAACGCTTTCTGCGCTTGTTCGATGAGGGTGAGAATGTCTCCCAGATCCAGGATGCGGCGTGCCATCCGGTCGGGATAAAAAACATCAAATTCGCTCTGCTTTTCACCGCTAGAGGCAAAAAGGATGGGGCGGCCGGTAACTCCCGCCACACTGAGTGCGGCCCCACCTTTGGCATCACCATCAAGTTTGGTCAGCACCACCCCGGTGAAATCCACACCCTCTTGGAACGCTTTCGCCGTGTGGACGGCGTCCTGACCAATCATCGAATCGATGACAAAAAGGACCTCATCGGGGTCGATTGCTTTCCGGATGGCGGTGGCCTGTTTCATCATCTCCGAATCCACACCCAACCGGCCGGCCGTGTCGACAATGACAATGTCATGATTCTTGTCTTTGGCATATTTGATGCCTGCCTTCGCCACTTTCACCGGATCCCCGACACCATCGCCTGGCTCTGGTGCGAAGAGGGGCACCCTGGCCTGTTCGGCGACAATGCCGAGCTGTGTGACAGCACCTGGTCGCTGAAGGTCGCAGGCAATCACGACAGGAGTGTGGCCTTTTTCTTTCAGCCAGGCTGCGAGCTTCCCCGCCAACGTTGTCTTCCCCGAACCTTGTAGACCCGCCAACATGATCACGGTGGGCGGGGTTTTTGCAAAACTTAGACCCCTGGTGTTACCCCCAAGAATGGCCACCAATTCTTCATTGACGATGCTCACAACCTGCTGTGCAGGGTTGAGGGCGGTGTTTACCTCATCGGAGAGGGCTCGTTCCCGCACTGTCTGGGTGAAAGCTTTCACCACCTCCAAGGCGACATCGGATTCGAGGAGGGCGCGACGAATATCGCGCACCGTGCCGTCAACATCGGCGGGCGAAAGTTTCCCTTTTTGGCGCAAAGACGCGAACGTTTGAGTCAAACGTTCGGAGAGGGAGGAAAACGCGACCATAACGCCACAGACTACCAAAAACGTCCCACGAAAAACCTTGCCGGTGGCTCCTATGCTGGAGCGATGGCCCTCATTGCTTTTGGTCCCCACTCCCCGGTGGTAGCGGAGAACGTTTTTATCGCGCCCACCGCCACGCTCATTGGCGAGGTGACCGTTTCGCCTGAGGTGACCATCATGTTTGGCGCAGTGGTGAGAGCGGATCGCGATTCCATCACGATTGGGGTCGGTTCAAATATTCAAGACACCGTGGTAATCCACGGTGACCCAGGTTTTCCAACCCGCATCGGCGCACGGGTCAGTGTGGGTCACGGCGCTATCGTTCACGGCGCACAGGTCGAGGATGATTGCCTCATCGGCATGGGTGCAACACTGCTGAACGGCGTTCACCTGGGTCGCGGTTCCCTGGTGGCAGCCGGTTCGGTAATTCTGGAGGGCACCATTATTCCCCCGGGTTCACTCGTTGCCGGGGTGCCCGGAAAAATACGACGCACGCTGAGCCCGGAGGAAAGTGACGCTATTACCGCCAATGCGGAAACCTATCGACGCCTGGGCGCTCGGTACCGGGAGGAAACTAGCTCGTAAGGGCGCGCGCAAAAGCGGGGGCAGAAAAACCTGTCATATCGTCAATGCTTTCGCCGGAACCCAGCAATTTGATCGGAACCCCGGTTGTGTTTTGAACGTTCAACACAAAACCGCCTTTTGCGCTGCCCTCCGTTTTGCTGAGGACTAACCCGGTCACACCGGCGTGTTCCAGAAAAGCTTCAGCCTGGAGCACACCGTTTTGACCGGTGGTGGCGTCTAAGACGAGGAGTACCTCAGAAATGGGGGCAAGCTTCTCCACTACCCGGCGGATCTTGCTCAACTCATCCATCAGGCCAGACTTTGTGTGTAAACGGCCCGCCGTATCGATGATGACAATGTCGATGCCTTCGGTGAGCGCTTTATCTACGGCCTGGTATGCCACCGAGGCCGGATCTTGTCCGGGTTCGGTGGGGGTGACGATGGGGACCCCGGACCGGTCAGCCCAGACTGTCAGCTGTTCAACGGCCGCCGCACGGAAAGTGTCTGCGGCAGCGATCACCACAGTTCGTCCGGCGGAGCTGATGAACTTTGCGAGCTTCCCAATGGTGGTGGTTTTGCCCACCCCGTTGACCCCCACCACCATAATCACTGCTGGCCGCTGTGTGAGATCTAGGGTCGGGTCGTATTGGGCCAGTTTTTCTTCAATGTTCTCCCGCACAATACCCAGCACATCAGCGGGATTGGTGGACCCAATCCGGGTCATCTCTGCGCGGGTTTCCGCCACCACAGCGTCGGTGACCTCGGGCCCAAAATCCGCGCTAAGAAGGGAGGACTCTAAGTCCTCCCACGTCTTCTCCGTGATTTCCCCCGGGGAGGAAAGCCCCTTGAGGGCACGCCCAAGCGACCATTTGCCGCTCCCCCACGCCATCGGGGGCCTAGTCCTCAGGGACGGGTTCAAACCCGATGACGGGGAGAGTGTCGGATACGGTGGGGCGCTCTGATTGCACCAGGGACAGCACTTCAGAGGTCATGATCCCAATACTCAGCGCTGCCGCAACCCCCACAAGGAGCCATCCTGCGCGTTGTTTTCTCCCCATGCTCTGATTCTAAACCTCTCCGCTATGAAGCCAGAGCGTCCTCTTTGGCTACCCGCTGGCCCACCACCGCGCTCACCCCATCTGCGCGCATGGAGACTCCATAAAGAGCATCCGCAATTTCCATCGTGCGCTTTTGGTGGGTAATCACAATGAGTTGGGAATCTTTACGCAAGGACTCAATCACGCTGAGCAAACGACCAAGGTTGGCGTCATCCAGGGCCGCTTCGACCTCATCAAGAATGTAGAACGGGCTGGGACGCGCCTTGAAAATGGCAATCAACAGGGCGACAGCGGCGAGCGAGCGTTCCCCACCAGAAAGAAGAGAAAGCCGCTCAATCTTTTTACCCGCCGGCCTCACCGACACCTCAATTCCGGTGGTGAGGAGATCATCGGGGGCTGTCAGCGACAGCGACCCGGTTCCCCCGGGGAACAGGGTGGGAAAGACTTCATCAAACGCTTTTTGGGTGTCAGCGAAAGCGTCAGCAAATATTCCCTGCATGGTCGCATCAACATCCTGCATGATGCCCTCAAGGTCCACCCTGGTCTTCCTCAAATCTTCGAGCTGTTCCCTCAAAAACGTGTGGCGATCCTCCAGAGCTTTAAACTCTTCCAACGCGAGTGGGTTCACTCTCCCCAGCTGATCTAACTGCCGTGACGCTTTCGCCAATCGGGCTTCTTGAACACCTCGATCAAAGGGTTTTGCTTCGTCCTCTTCGCTCTCGGGGGGAACCAGGTCGTGGGGTGAATACTCTCTCAGCAGGGTCACCTCATCCAGCCCCAGCTCCTCCGTTACTCGCTCCAACACCGTGGTGCGGTGAAGTTTCTTTTCATAAATCTGCATCTCGAGGGAGTGGACACTCTCGGTGATCGAGGCCAATCGCTGGCGCAGCGACAACTCTTTTTCCCGCAGGTCGGCAAGTTCGCCGTGGTGAGCTTGGCGCTCCGCCTCCGCTTCGAGCAGAGCGCTGGCAGATTCCTCCACCGAACTTTGGGCTAAGCGCAAGACTCCTGGCAAGACTTCCAACACCGCTTTCGCGCGTCGCGCTTTTGCCACCCGTTCGCGATGTTTTGACTCTTCCCGAGCCTGTGCTGCTTCTTCCTCAGCTTTTCGGGTTTGGGCCCCCAGCAGAGCTTCCCGCGCTGACCGCACCGATTGGCGCAAAGCTTCCCAGCCGATACGAGCGTCCACTTCTTCGGTCGCGACCTTGTCCACATTTTCGGCTAACACTTGGCGTTGCTCGTCATCAACATCGGGTCGCTCGGTCGTGCGAAAAACATCACGTTCTTCGAGCGCACTCTGGTACTTCGACGTGGCGACTTCGACGCTCTCGCCCGCCCTTCGGAAGCTTTCTTCCAGACGAGAAATTTCTGCGCGAGCGGCTTCCACCGAAGCCCGAGCGCTTGACACCTGCTCGCTTTGCTCCGCGCGCCTGGCATCGGCGGTGCGGAGTTCTGCGCGAGCGGCACTGACACGCTCCACTGCCGCCGTTTTATTCTCTGTCGCCTCTGTGGCGGCATTCCGGTGGCGCTCAAGCTCTCGTGAGCGAGCGCGAAGTTCCTGGTTGGCAGATTCCCTCTCCGCGGCTAATTCAAGCCGTGATCGGGCTTCGCCCGATCCGGTGGCGACCCGGTGTTCGCCAAACACGTCGCCATCTTTGGTGACCACAATGACTCCCGCGGGAAGAGTGCCACTGACACCCCAGGCCGCCCGCACCGCGGCGACATCTTCCGCGACATAGGTTCCCCGTAGCAGAGCCATCACACCGGCGGGTCCGGTGACCAGCTCCGCAGCGGCAGTAACCCCGGGGATGCTGGTAACTTTCACGGCCGTGGACTCGGCGATCACAAATTCCACACGGGCCGTGTTTTCTCCGGTGCGGTTGCTCACAAGGTTGAGGGCAGCATCGCGGGATTCCACCAGGTATGCGTCGGTCACGGAACCTAACGCTCGCGCGATGGCGGTTTCATACCCAGGTGTCACCTCGAGGGCGTCGGACACCCGGCCCGAAACTCCGGGCTGCCCGCTGAGGTCTTCGTCCGGGTTATCCGTGGTGAGTGCTAGATCCAGTGCGGAGACGGTTGCGGCGAGAGCTTCCTGCTCGCGCTCGCGCAGGTGAAGCTCCTGACGACTCGCCTGCTCCGCTTCTTCCGCGGTGCGAAGAAGTTGTTCCGCCTCGGACAAAGCGCGTTCGTACGCCTGCGCCACAGTGTCGGGCGAAGAATCACCACCACTGAGTTGTTCGAGTGTCTCTTCGGCGGCCCGCGCACGTTCCCGGGCGCGTTCCAGGGACACTTCCTGCCGGGCCAGGTCCTCCTGGCCGGAGGCCACCTGAGCGTGTGCTTTTTCCCCCGCAGCCTCCAGGGTGCGCAGGGTGGAATCCCACGCCTGTGCTGCCTGCGTGACCTCCCTGGTGTGCGCATCGTGAGCGGCGAGGGTGGCGCGTGTAGTGGCCAAGCGTGCCGAAATATTTCCCACCGTGGATTCGTGCGCTGTGACGGCGGCCTCCGCACGGCTGAGGTCCTCCGCCAACGCTAAGAGCGTGTCCTCACTAACGCCGAAACGAGAGCCTTCCACCACCTCTTCTTCGATTGCTCCGGCACGCTCACGGGCGAGAGATTCCAGTGCGGCGAGACCCTCCAGCACCCGCCTCATCGCGTAATCCGTGCTGCGGGCGTTATCAAGTTTTTCATTACCGGCACCCGATTCGAGTTCGGAAATGCGTCGACGATGGGAATCTGCCTGGTCCCCCAGTGCTACGCGCTCCGTGGCGCGCTCCTGCTCAGTGAGGTGGAATGCGTCAATGGCGTCGCTCAGCCCCACCACATCGTCGGCCAGAACACGGGCTTTCGCATCACGGACAATCGCTTGAATACTTTGCGCTTGTTGGGCAATGTCGGCTTGTCGCCCGAGTGGGGTGAGTTGCCGGCGAATTTCGCCGGCAAGATCATTGAGTCGGGTCAGGTTTGCCTGCATTGATTCCAGCTTGCGTTGGGTTTTTTCTTTCCGTCGCCGGTGTTTCAGGATGCCCGCCGCTTCTTCAATAAATCGGCGGCGGTCATCGGGGCTGGCGTGCAGTACCCGATCGAGTTGACCCTGACCCACAATGACGTGCATTTCGCGGCCCAAACCGCTATCGCTCAGCAGTTCTTGAACATCGAGCAAACGGACCGGCTCTTTGTTGATGGCGTACTCGCTGACGCCGTTACGAAAAAGGGTTCGAGAGATGGTCACTTCGCTGTATTCGATGGGCAGTGCGCCATCAGAATTATCGATGGTCAGCAAAACTTCGGCTCGACCAAGCGGGGCTTTGGAGGCGGTGCCGGCAAAAATTACGTCCTCCATGGAACCCCCGCGCAGGGTTTTTGCGCCCTGTTCGCCCATCACCCAGGCAAGACCATCCACCACGTTTGATTTGCCCGAACCGTTGGGTCCCACCACACAGGTGACCCCGGGCTCAAACGCAAAAGTGGTGGGCTGAGCGAAGGACTTAAACCCCTTAAGCGTGAGGGATTTCAGGTGCACTGCCGACTCCGCTTCCGTGGGTTTCTTCGAGAGCTACAAACTTACCGGCTTCTGGGGGTCCTCTGGCATCCAGGGCAACGGTGGGAAGACCGATTCATCCATGGCTCCCGCACCATGATGCGGTGGCATCGGGGGCACGAACTTCCCGCCCGCCCGTAAGCATTGAGGGAATGGGAAAAGTACCCACTCTGGCCATTGACATTCACATACTGTTGGTCAAACGAGGTGCCACCCTCCAGAAGTGCTTTCGTCAGCACCTGTTGAACCGCGTCCACCAATTCCCGCACTTTGCTGGGGGTGAGACGTGCGGTGGGAGCCCGGTAGTGCAGACGTGTCGCCCAGAGCGCCTCGTCGGCATAAATGTTGCCGATACCGCTGATGAGAGTCTGATCCAGAAGCGCCCGCTTTATTTCGGTGTTTTTTGCCCGTAGCCGCCGGCTAAAAGCCTCCCCATCAAAGGCGGTGTCGAGGGGATCCCTGGCAATGTGGGCCACCGAGCGAGGAATTCGGGTATCCGCACTTCCCCACCCCGCGGGGTGGCCATCCCCGACGGGAGCAAGGTCATCAATCGCCATAGAACCAAAAATGCGTTGGTCCACAAAGCCCACGACGATGGGGCTACCGTCCCTGGTTTCCAGCTCAAGACGAATTCTCAGTTGTGTACCAAAGTCGGAGTTTTCCTCCCCCAGCAACACTTGACCACTCATCCCCAGATGGCAGACCAGTGCCGCTGGGGTGCCCGCAAGCGGAACCCACAGAAACTTTCCTCGACGCAGCGGCATCTCCAGCACGCTCCCCTGGAGCTGGTCACAAAAGTCTTCCACCGGCCCGCGATGGCGTTTCAACGAGCGGGCATCGAGCACCTCCACACGGGTCACCGTGGCGCCGGGAATAACCGGTTCAAGACCGCGTCTCACCACCTCCACTTCGGGAAGCTCGGGCATGGAACCTAGTCCTTCACAGCAGCGAGAGCCATACTCGCTGCTGCCAATTCGGCTGCCTTCTTAGAACTGCCCGTTCCTTCGCCCACGGGGGCGTTGGAGGTATCAAAAAAGACGTGGGCGACAAAAATTTTGGCGTGGTCAGGACCGGAATGGGAAATGCTGTACTGCGGGACACCCCTCTGGTGTTTTGCCGCCCACTCTTGCAACGATGTCTTGGGGTCACTAGTTTCACTTCTCGCATCGGCGTCCTCCACCAGGGAAGCCATCAGGCGCTCCACACACTCTGTGGCAGCAACGGGCCCTTTGTCTAAGAACACCGCCGCAATCAGTGCTTCGAGTGCGTCGGCCAGTAACGACGGCTTTTCTCTTCCACCGGTGAGTTCCTCACCGCGCCCCAAACGCAAATACGTGCCCAGGTTTATCCCGAGCGCCACTTCGGCAAGCGCCATGGTGGAAACAATGCTGGCGCGACGTTTTGCTAGTTCACCCTCGGGCAAATCTGGGAACCGGTGATACAGCGCCGCGGTAATGGTTTGACCGAGTACGGCGTCGCCTAAGAACTCAAGGCGCTCGTTATCCTCACCGCCCTGTTCGTAGGCGTAGGAGGAATGCGTGAGAGCGCGAACCAGGATGTCAGGGGACACCTCGACCCCCAACGCTGCCCACAGGGCAGCCGGGTCAAAAGCAGGTAATGGAGAAGCCGAGAGGGCTTCCTCATGTGAGCCCACGTTAGACGTCGGCGACCTTACGGCCCTTGTATTCCATGAACAGTGGCGTTCCCGCACTGTCTTCCACAATCGAAGCACGGTGGGGCAGGCGGTATACCGTCTTGCCACCTTCGGTGGACTTCACCAGTGTTGGCAGCTCAGCCTTCCACGCCGAACGACGGTGACGGGTGTTCGACCGGGATTTCTTCCGCTTGGGGACTGCCATGGTTCTCTTCTTTCGCTTGCCGTTTAGGAGCTCTCGGGATTTTTGTCCTCGAGCAGTTTAGCTAGTTCTTGCCACCTCGGATCAATATCCTCCGAGCGATCTTCGCTCGCCGGGGTGGTCCGTTTTTCCCCGGTTTCCGGGTCCAAACCGAAACACTGTGGTGAACACGTTGGTTGGAAGGGAAGTTCTAGGACTACCGCATCCCGTATAACACTCTCAAGGTCGAGGGCGTCATGGTCCACCGTGTAAGAATCGGGCTCGCCCCCAGAGTACGCGAAAAGCTCCTGAAAATCGACTTGGTGTTCAAAGCTGAAGGTATCCAAACATCGCACACACGACGCCCGTGCGGTGGTGTGCACTTCCGCCGAGACCAAAATGCCCTCGTGGAGCCCTTCAAGACGCACCTCCACGGTCATGGGTGACCCTTCGGGAACCACGGCGATAGCGCTGCCGTACTGCTCTAGCGTGTCAAGTTCGAGGGTAAGCTCGCGCATTTCACCGGGTTGGTTGACGAGGTCTTTCACCCCAACACGAAGGGGGGATGCGGGAGGTCTGGGCACCCTTCCAGTGTAGGAGGGTCGCGCCAGTGGAGAAAACACGGGAGAGGGAACGTGAGTCTAGGGGAGCTCCGTGTGTGCCAGATAGTCCGCGACCGCGGCGGGAACGTAGGGGGTGACGTCTCCCCCAAGGGCTGCCACTTGGCGAACAAGGGAGCTTGAGACGTGTGCGTTAGCGGGATCGGGAAGTAAAAACACGGTTTCTATTCCCGCCAAATTTCGGTTCACAATTGCCATCGGGGTTTCGTAGGTCACATCCACTTGTGATCGGATGCCTTTAACCAGCACGGTGGCGCCCACATCGGTGCAGTAATCCACCAGCAACCCGACACTCCAGGAGGTCACCACAATTTTTCCGGGAAACTGCGCCTCGGCGAGGGAACGCTCCAGTAATGTCACCCGCTGTGCGATGGGGAAGAGTGCTTCTTTGCCGGGGTTGTGCACCACTAAGACGTGCACCTCCTCAAAGAGGCCTGCGGCACGCTCAATCACATCGAGGTGGCCCAGGGTAACCGGGTCAAAAGAGCCAGGAACAACGGCAACGGTGCGCATGCCCCCAGCTTAAGACCCCCGTGTTACCAGCGTGTAACGACGGGCTAAGTTTTTTCTAAATACTCTTCCGAGCCATCATCCAAGTGTCGAGCAATTTCTGCCACCAGTCCACGATGGAGCGAAAAATCGGGGTCCGCGGCAACAATGCCCTCGGCATACTGCCGGGCTGCATCAATCAGCTCGCCATCGCGGGTCACCCGCAGCAGCTTCAAGCGCGAACGAACACCCGATTGACGCACACCTAAAACGTCACCTTCGCTGCGAAGTTCCAAATCTTTGGCCGCAAGTTCAAAACCATCCAGGGTGCTCGCCACAATTTCCACTCGCTCCCGCGCGGTGGTGCCCACCTCTGCGTGTGTTACCAGCAAGCACACTCCAGGATGCTCGCCTCGCCCCACCCGGCCCCTCAACTGGTGTAACTGACTCACACCAAACCGATCAGCATCAAGGATCACCATGATGGAGGCGTTGGGAACATCAATCCCCACCTCGATCACGGTGGTTGCCACCACAACATCGCAGTCCCCGGCGGCAAACCGCGTCATAACTTCGTCTTTTTCCACACTCGGCATCCGGCCGTGAAGGGCTTCGATGGAAACCCCAGAAAGTTCCGGAAGGCTCTGCAACAGGGGGAGGGTTTCCTCCACCGTGGCTAGCGGCCCTCGAGCGGACCCTTCTTGGTCTTCCTCAATATCTTGTTCGTCCTCCACAACGGTGGGGGAAATGGCGGGTGCCACCACAAAAGCTTGGCGTCCCGCAGCCACCTCTTCCGAGACCCTCTGCCATACCCGTGCCAACCAGCCGGGGTGATCCGAGAGCGCCACCACGTGGGAACTAATAGGGCTTCGACCAGTGGGCATGGTGGCAATGGTGGAAATGTCAAGATCACCAAACACCGTCATCGCCACCGTCCGCGGGATGGGGGTTGCCGTCAACACCACAACGTGGGGGTGTTGACCCTTTTGTCGCAACGCTTCGCGCTGGTCCACACCAAACCGGTGCTGCTCATCGATAACAACCAGCCCCAGATCGGCAAACTGAACGGTGTCGCTGAGTAAGGCGTGAGTCCCCACCACCAGGTGGGACGACCCTGATGCTGAAGCCAACAAGGCTTTCTTTTTCGCTGCTGCCGGCAGCGACCCGGTCAACAGAACAGGGTTGAGTCGCGCACTCATCTCGGGACCCAACGTTTTCACAAGGGAGCGAAAATGTTGCGTTGCCAGAACTTCGGTGGGGGCCAACAGGGCGGTCTGACCGCCCGACTGTGCGACCGTCACCATCGCGCAGGCCGCCACCACGGTTTTCCCTGACCCCACCTCACCCTGGATAAGCCGTGTCATCGGGTGGGGGGTGGCCATGTCATCGTGAATCTGGTTCACCACGGTAGTTTGGTCCGGGGTGAGCTCAAAGGGCAGTGATTTCAGGAAAGCGTTCGTCATCTCCCCCGGCGTGCGGCTGATACTTTCCACTTGGCGCTGGAGCAGGCGACGGGACACCAGAGCACATTGCAGGACGAGGGCCTCCTGGAACCGCAACGAGTCCCTGGCGTGTTGCCACTGAGACGCGTCGGTGGGCCGATGGATTTTTTCGAGTGCTTCTGCAAAAGGGAGAACCTTTTCGGCCTGGCGAATATCTTCGGGCACCGGCTCGTGGGGTATTTCCACCACATCGAGAACCACAGCCACTGCTTTGGCAATCTGCCAACTCGCCAGAGTGGAGGTGCTGGGGTAGAGCGGGATGGGTTTCTTCGCCCACTCTTCCTGGGCTTCGTTGCTGGGATCCTCCACAAAAAGTTCGTAGTCGGGGTGGGCCAGCTGTCGAGTGTTGCGATACAGACCCACTTTCCCGGCAAAGATTCCTAACGCGCCTGGTACCAAATCTTTTTGACGCCACGCCTGATTAAAAAACGTCAAGGTCACCAGACCGGTGCCATCGGTGATGACCACTTCCAGGACGCTTCCCCGTTTCTGGCGCATCCCCCGGGTGGACACCGACACCACCTCCGCCACAAGGGTGGCGTGCTCCCCCACGGGAACATCGGCGATGGAGGTGAGCTCGCCCCGGGTGGCGTAACGCCGGGGAAAGTGGGAGAGCAAATCTCCCGCCGTGGTGTAGCCAAAAGCTTTCGTGAACGCCTTCTGGCTGCGGTCCCCGACCAGCGTGGATAACGGGGTGTCCAGGGTTATGCTCACCCCTTAACGCTAGCGCCCCCCACCCCACGCGCCCCCAAAGCCGGCTAGCGTTAAGGGATGACGCGCATCATTGCTGGGGCTGCCGGCTCTCTGCGGTTAGCTACACCGGGAGCGGCCACCAGACCCACGTCAGATCGCGTTCGCGAAGCACTATTTTCCCGCCTAGAAGCCCGCGAGGGGTTCCACGGCACGGTGATTGACCTGTTTGCGGGTTCTGGGGCTCTCGGCCTTGAAGCGGCCTCCCGCGGCGCGGAGAACGTCATTCTGGTGGAAAAAAATCCCCAGGCCACCGCCGTCATCACCGCCAATATCCGGGCCATTCTGCCCTCACTTCCCGAAGGGACCACTGTCGGCGCACGATCCTCCCGCGTGGAATCGTTCCTCGCCGGAAACCCCACCCACCAGGCGCAGGGTGTGTTTCTGGACCCACCCTACGAATTCGATGGGGTCGACGAGGTTTTGCACGCTCTCATTCCGTGGCTGAGTGATGGTGCCTGGGTGGTGGTGGAGCGCTCCACCCGCTCCTTGGGCCCGCAGTGGCCAGAGGGTTTCACGGCGTGGCCGGAGAAAACCTATGGTGAAACAGCGCTCTATTTTGCGTCTTTTGCGGCAAAGGGGTCCCACCCACCGAGTGACGCCTGAAGGTCTGTCCCTTCCAGGAACACCGCGGTGTCGTCCTGGCGCGCGCGAACCCAGCCGATGCGTCGAAATGACGGCGGAAGGCTCTCCTCGCGAGGAAAACAGGCCAGTAGTCCGTGGTCCTCGCCACCAAAGAGGGCGTGGGTGCTCCACACCAGGCCAGGATCAAGGTGCAGGGAAACGGTGCTGGAGTTCGCCATCCTTCGGGCATCCAGCACAAGACCATCGGAAATATCCATCATCGCTGTCGCACCGGCGTCTGCTGCCACAACCCCCTTGGCAATCGGTGGTGTGGGGCGCACATGATGCTGGGCTGCGGGATGAGCGAGCGCAACCCTAATCTCTGCGGCCCCTTTCGCTCCCCTCAACACGGTGAGACCTTCGTGGGAGAGCCCCAATTCTCCCGAGACCGCGAGAATGTCCCCCGGTCGTGCCCCGGAGCGCGTCACCGGTGCCCGGCCTGCCAAATCTCCGATCACGGTGACCGCAATGGTCCACACCGGGGCGCGCGAGAGGTCACCGCCGAGAACCCCCGCCCCGGGAGTCATCGCCTGGATACCCTCGGCAAAACCGCGGGCCAGCTGCCGCACATCCCCGAGCGTTGCCCCCGCCGGTGCTGCCACCGCAATCTCAAAGCCGGTCGGTGTGGCTCCCATTGCCGCAATGTCGGCAGCATTACTGGCAATAGCTTTGTATCCCACATCGGCCATGGTGGACCAGTCAGTGCGAAAATCTGGGCCCTCAATCATCATGTCGCAGCTGATCACCACGCGACCATCGGAGGTTGCCAACACCGCGGCATCATCTCCTGGCCCCAAGCTCGCCAGGGGTGCCGCGGGAAGAAGCGGAAGAATCTCGGCCAAGGCCACAGCTTCCCCAACCTCCTGGAGGGAGAGCGCGTCATCCCAGGTATTTTCAGGGCCAGCCATACCCACCACGCTAGCCTGGACAGCGTGGAAAAACCTCAGCTCACCCGTGTGCTCGCCGTGGCTTTCACCGGTGCGCTACTGCTGTCAGGGTGTGCCTCCAGCGTTAACCTCTCCCCCGCTGCGCGATCGAACGCCCCCGAATGCGCCAACATGATTGTGCGACTGCCCGACACGGTCGCAGGGTTAGCCGCTCGCACCGTAAATTCACAAGCCACCGCAGCCTACGGTGACCCCACCGCCGTCATCATTCGGTGCGGCCTGGAACGGCCAGGCCCCACCGTGGTGCCGTGTTTTACCATGGAGGGTGTGGATTGGTTGCGGGATGGGACTGCGGCACCAGAATTTATTTTCACCACCTACGGGCTTGACCCGGCAACCGAAGTCATTGTGGATTCCACAAGGGTGTCAGGTACCGACGTTTTGCGGGACCTTTCCCGAGCGGTGGGAAGCCAATCCGCACCTGTTGCCAGGTGCCTCGCCCTACAAGACGTCCTAGGTTAGGCGCTTGGGCCTTCTAAACCCACCAGTTTGGCGGCAATTCCGCCGGCTGCTCGAAGAGCTATGCCCTGCCCGAAACCGCTCTGGGGGAAATTCACGGGGCGTTCCACCGCTTCCTTCAGCGCATCCGTAATCACCGTCAACGCCGGGTGGCGGGGTGCCCACAAATACAGGGACAAAGCGCCAGGAATCGTGTTCACCTCGTTCACAAAAACTTCACCGGTGTCCTCGTCCCACAACAAATCCACCCGCACGATCCCGGTCAGGCGCGTCACCTCGGCAACCGCGGTGGTGAGTTCCCGGGCGCGCGCATGAATCGATTCCGGCGCGAGGGCCGGAAACTCGCGGGGAGCGTGCGTCAAACCTGCACCCTGCTGGCCACCGGCAAGATATTTCTCTTGGTACGAATACACCCCCGAGTCGCCTTTCCCCCGCAGGGGGCGCTCCAGGTCGGTCAGCTCCAGGTCGGGATACGTTCGGAAGGACATGTTCAAATCTATGAGACCTGGCCGGTATGGCTCCACCACAGCACCCACCGCCAGGTGGGGAGAACTGTGGGCCACAGTTCTCGCAGTGCCCATGTCTTCCACAATTTCAATTCCAATGGAGGAACCCCCAAAACGTGGTTTCACAATATAGGGGCCAGGGAAGGCAGGGTCATGGCTCTTAGACAGCGCCTCCCGCGGCAGGGTGGCAATCCCTGCGACCATCATCAACCCGCCAAACGCAAGCTTGTCCATTCCCACAGCGCCGGCAAAGACAGTGGACCCGGTGGCGGGGATTCCTAGGAGTGAAAATACCGCTGCCCCAGCACCGCCCTCCCCCACCCCACCATGAAAACAGAGCAGTGCCGCCTCAATGTCGAGTGGTTTCTTGCCCATCCCCTTCTTCGGGTAAATACCGGGTTGACCGGAGAGCACCACCTCGAGCTCTTTCGCCCCGGAGGGTGCCCCGGTCAAAAAATCTTTCGCCTCCGAGGTGGCAGGCACCTGGTGCCACGCCCCACCGGGGGTGACATAGAGTGCCACGGGGGCGTGCCCACCCTCCACCAAAACCCGGGTCGCCTGCAGCCCCGTCAGAATCGAAATTTCGTGTTCGGGGCTTGGCCCACCAAATACGACAGCGTATGCGCTTGCCATTGCTTCCCCTTTAGGTGTGCTCCCCGTTAGGGGTAATGATCAGGCAGGTCGTTCTCATAGAGAATAACGCCCCGGTCACCCGCCGCCAGGAGGGCGGCCGTGACGGCGTCCTGGCGCGTCGCAAAGACGTGGGCTTTACCACCGGCGCCCGCCAACAACGCTTTCTTGTTGGTTCGACCCACAATCATGAGCGTCCCACCTGCAGAAACTACGGCCTCGGCAAGCTCCCGGTTGCGTTTGACTTGCACCCTTCCAAGCTCCACCATGCCCGGTGTCACCGTGATGAAGGGACCTTTTCGTTTTTTGGCCACCGCTGATCCGGAGGCAACAACGTGCTTGGCACCTGTGGGGTTGGAGTTATAGGTGTCATCAATAATGAGGACACCCTCCGCGCTTTCCGCTACTTCGGCCCGGTGGGCTGCCACCGGGAGGCTCGCCACGCGAGCTTTGGCATGATCTTCTGGCACCTCGAGCGCCCACGCGATTCCTAACGCCACCGCCACATTGACCGCGTGACCAAAAGCAGGAATATCGAAGGGTACCGGGTTTGTTTTGGGGCCATAGCGCAGGGTGCCCAAATCCACATCCACAACGACGTCGGCTTTTTTGCCTTGTGAACTCACCCGAATGACGCGCTTGCCCGCGCGCTCACACTTATCCGCCAGCGATCGAAGTTCGGGTTGGTCAATGGGCAACACAACGGTGGCTGCCCGCTCCGTGATCTCTGATTTGGCCCGGAAAATTGCTTCCTTGGAGCCCAACCGTTCCATGTGGGCTTCGCCAATGGTGGTGATCGCCGCGATGTCCGGGGGGAACCAGGTGGCGAGCTCCCTAATCCGGCCTTCGGCATTCATGCCCATTTCTGCCACAAACACCCCGGTTCCTGGAACCAGATGTTCATTGATGGTTTTAGAGAGACCCATCAGGTTGTTGAAACTTGCCGGTGACGCCACCACCTGTTGGGAGCCTGACACTATTTCGGCGACATATCCTTTGGTGGAAGTTTTGCCATACGACCCGGTAATGGCCACCACGGTGGGCTTCACCTTGGCAAGCTTCGCCTGAGCTTCTCGCACAAACTTGAGGGTGAGTGCGCGTTCCAAATACCACAGCCCCCCTAAAGCTAAATCTGCGAGGTTAGCGCTAAACAGGAGGGCAATCAGCACTCCTGCGGGCCCCAACACCAGCACGGAGAGCACCCCCACAACAGCTTGGAGGAAAAAGATTCCCGCATACGCCCGGTAGGCGCGGGGTGTCCAGGCCAGCGGACTTGTGGTGCCTCTAAAACTGAGTTTCCACGGTGTCGGAAGAATCAGCAGGGGGGCCAGCACCGCGCCAAGCCCCAGCCAGCTGAGGCCCCACCAGGCGGGGCCTTGAACCGAGAGGAATACGAGTGTGGCAGCGAGAGCCCACCACAGTGCTCCCAGGGGCCGACGATCAAACCAGAGTCGCTCCAACCGGGCTACTTCGCGCGGCAGATAGTGCACCCGTTGGGATATTCGAACCCATTTGAGATTCTGTAGCGCTGCCACCACCAGTCCCACACCGATGGCTCCCCAGAAAATAAGGGTGTCAAGCTCGGGCATCAGTGTCCTTTAGTGAGCAGGGCCAAACGGAGTGCACTCGCAAGCTCCTCCTCGAGGATACCTTCCAGGAGGTGCGATGCCCCGGGTACCACGCGCAACGTGGCATTGGGGAAAACTTCCCGTGCTTTTTCCGCTCCCGCCAGAGGTGCCGGCTCATCAAGCTCCCCCCAGACCAGGGTCACCGGCTGGGTGATGCGAGCAATATCGTCCCAATAGGTTTCGGCGATGGCGCTGACAAGAATCTGCCGCATCACACCCTGCGCAGTGCGGTAATCGCTGGAGCCATACCGTTGGCGAAACGCCTCCATCCGCGTTTCTGAGAGTAAACCCCTCTTTCGTGCAAAACGGGCAAGACGAAAGGGTAACGGTTGGCCAGCACTAGCTGACCGCCGTACCAAGGGCACACCGGTCAGCACCAGTGCTGCCACCTGGTGGGGGTGCCGCGCCGCCAAGCGAAGGGCCACCCGCCCGCCAAACGAATGACCCACCACGACCACCGGATCGTGGCCGGCGAGCGCAGCGGCAAGGTGATCAGCGTAATCCGCGGTGGTCCAGGCTTCTGGTGGGGCCTGGGCGGAACCAAACCCGGGAAGGTGAACCGCTAAACCCTGGGTGTCTTTCAGAACGGTGGAGAAATCCGTGCCGCTGCGACCCCAACCGTGCAGGGCAATAACGTCGAGGGCTTTCGTGCCGTGACGGTTTCCAATAAATTCTGAATCACCGAGCGTGCCCAACGCCATGAGAATCTATTCGCCCTCGGGAGCGTCAGAATCGGTCGCAAAGTGGGGAGCAAGTTCCCGGGGGTCCCTCGACCCGTCCAGGACTTGACCCACCTGGGTGACAATGGGCATCACAATGCCTTTGGATTGCGCCAATTCGAGGACGGGCCGAATCGCTGCCAAGCCCTCCGCTGTTTGGTTCATCGACTTCACGACGTCCGTAAAACTGTGCCCCTGGCCTAATAGCCGACCGGCGGTGTTATTCCGGGACAGCGGTGATTCACAGGTCGCAATCAGATCGCCTAAACCCGCGAGGCCCGACATGGTTTTGGGTTCCGCACCAAAAGCCTCCGCAAAAGCGCTGATCTCGGCCAAGCCTCGGGTGATGATGCTGGCTTTCGTGTTTTCGCCGTATCCGACGCCATCGGCAATACCGACGGCCACAGCGATGAGGTTTTTGAGTACCCCACCAAACTCGGTCCCCACCACATCGGTGTTCGTGAAAGTTTTGAAATACGGGTTGGTGGCCGCGGTGGCGACCTCGAGGGCGGTGTCAGCACTCACCGAGGAAGCAACAGCGGCGGTGGGTTGCTCACGCGCAATTTCGAGCGCAAGGTTTGGCCCGCTGACCACCGCAATGCGCTGAGGGTCAAACCCGCCAACCCGTTCCAATACTTCACTCATGCGAAGGCCGGTCCCAACCTCCACACCTTTCATCAGGGATATCACGAGGGCATCTGGGGCAATGTACTGCCTTAAGGTTTCTAAGTGGCCCCGCAAATGTTGACTCGGCACGGCAATGTAGATGTGGGATGCGTCTGCGACGCAGGCTTCCAGGTCATCCGTGGCCCCAAGGGCTGCGGGAAGGTTGATGCCCGGGAGGTAACCACTGTTCCGGTTTGTTTCTCGAATTTCTCGGGCAACTTCGGATCGTCGTGCCCACACTGTGACCGTTGAATCGCCATCCGCCAAAACTTTGGCAAAAGTGGTGCCCCACGAGCCAGCCCCAATAACCGCTACTTTTCTCATCCCCGAACCTTCTCTCCGCGCCCATCGTGAAGCTCGCCGGGGGGATCTTCCCCGCGAAGCTCCCCCACCAGGGCGGCAATGTGGTGCATGAGGTCGTTGCTGGCTTCTTCCAACAGTGCTGGGGTAATCGGCTTACCGCGATAGGCGGAGAGATCCATCTGCTCTCCCACCACCACCTCGATAAGAGATCGGGGTATGACGGAGATTTTTTTGGAGTAGCGACCCATCAGATTCTGTGTCCCCCAGTGCGCCGCCGGGTAGAGGGGAATATCGGATTGAAGAGCCATCCGAACAGCACCCAATTTGCCTTTCATCGGCCACAAATTCTCATCCTTTGTGAGTGTTCCCTCCGGATAGACGATGAGGCCACTGCCTTGGGACGTTAACACTTCTGCAGCTTCGAGGGGCTCGGAAAGTTTGGCGGAAGATTTTCGCTCCACCGGTATTTGACCGGTGAAACGCATCAGTGCGCCCAAACCGGGGACCCGAAACAGCGAAGCTTTGGCCATGAAACGCGGGGTACGACCGAGTTTCCACACCACAATTCCCATCACAATCGGATCAATCTCGCTGTAATGGTTGGGGGCAATAACGAAAGGCCCTTTCGGGGGAAGGGCCCCGCGAATAATTTGGATTTTTGCCATCGCCGCAAACACGGGAATCACGACGGCGGCGAGGAGACGCCATCGAATCTGGGCGGAACGTTTCACGAGCGTTATGCTTTCTGCTCGAACGTCGCTCCCAGGCCGGAAAGTTTGTCTAAGAGGTGCTCATACCCTCGGGAAATAATTCCTAAGTTCGACACTGTCGAGGGACCCGACGCCGTTACCGCAGCGATGACGTGGGAGAACCCACCGCGAAGGTCGGGGACTCTCACATCGGCCCCGCGTAGCGGTGTGGGCCCTGTGATGACGGCGGCCTGCTCTAAAGGTCGGCGCGGAACGCGCCGCGTAATACTGGCGATTCCCTCTTTATAGACCTCGATGTTGGCCCCCATTTTGGTCAGGGCATCGGTAAATCCAAACCGGTTTTCATACACCGTTTCGTGAACAATGGAGCGTCCCACGGCCTGCGTGAGAGCGACCACCATGGGTTGCTGCCAATCCGTCATAAAACCGGGGTGAACATCGGTTTCAATGACGACCGGTTTGATATCTCCCCCGGGGTGGCGAAAACGGATTCCTTCATCATCAACCTCAAAAAGTCCGCCCACTTTGCGGTACACATTGAGGAAGGTCATCAGGTCCGCTTGCGCAGCCCCGCGCACATAAATATTTCCTCGGGTGGCGAGTGCCGCAGCAGCCCAGCTCGCCGCTTCACTGCGGTCGGGGATTGCTTTGTGGCGGTAACCCTCGAGAGAGTCCACACCTTCGATCACGATGGTTCGATTGGGTTCGACCAAAATGATGGCGCCCATTTTTTGCAAAATCTGAATGAGATCCATAATCTCTGGCTCAATTGCCGCGTTGGTGAGTTCGGTAACGCCTTGGGCGCGAACCGCGGTGAGGAGAACCTGCTCGGTGGCACCCACACTGGGGTAGGGAAGATCCACCCGCGCACCCAGCAGGCGGCGGGGGGCTTTCAGTCGGATACCCTCATGGCTTTTCTCAATTTCTGCACCAAAGGCTCGCAACGCGTCAAGGTGGAAGTTGATGGGTCGGTCCCCAATTCGGCAACCACCCAGGTCGGGGATGAACGCTTCGCCCAACTGGTGTAACAGGGGGCCACAAAAAAGAATGGGAATCCGACTGGAACCTGCGTGGGCGTCAATTTCGGCGAAATGGGCGCTTTGTGCTTTTCGGGGGTCTAACTCGATCTCGCCATCGGCGATTTCTGTGACGGTCACAGCGTGAGCTTCCAACAGGCCTTTAACGACGGCAACATCGCGGATTGCGGGAACCCCGCGGAGGATGCTCGGGGAATCCCCCAGCAGTGCCGCCACCATGGCTTTGGTCACCAAGTTTTTTGCCCCACGAACTTCAACTTCACCGATGAGGGGCTTTCCACCCTCAAATGTGACGGTCTCCGCTTCCTCCGCTGAGCTCAGCAGAACGTTGGAGCTTTTCTCCTGGGCCACCTAGGCACTCCTCGCCGGCAACGTGGTGGGTCGCCACGAACCGCGGGATTGCTCAAAACGTTCAATCGCGTCTGCCTGCTGGAGGCTGAGATCGATGTCATCAAGGCCTTCCATCAGACGCCAACGGGTGTAATCATCCACCTCAAAAGGGGCGACAATGTCGCCACACCTAATGTCACGGGCTTCGAGGTCCACACGGATCGCAATGCCAGGATTTTTCGCAATCTCCGCCCAGAGTGATTCCACGACATCTTCGCGAACTTTGGCCGCGAGAAGCCCTTGTTTTCCGGCATTGGAGCGGAAAATGTCTCCGAAGCGGGCCGATATTACGGCGGTCACCCCAAAGTCTTTCAACGCCCACACGGCGTGCTCCCGGGACGATCCGATACCAAAGTCGGGGCCTGCCACCAGCACACCGCCGTTCGCGTAAAGCTCGTTGTTGAGAACGAAGTTGGGGTCTTGGCGCCAGGCATAAAACAGTGCATCGTCATACCCAGTTTTGGTTACCCGCTTCAAAAATTCTGCCGGGATGATTTGGTCTGTGTCGACATTGCTCTGGTGCAGCGGAATTCCTGGACCTTCGACGGTGGTGATTTTCTCCATTATGCACCCACCATTTCGGCGGAAACATCAGAGGGGCTCGAGAGTGTGCCCCTAATGGCCGTCGCTGCTGCCACCATGGGCGACACCAAATGGGTTCTGCCGCCTTTACCCTGGCGACCTTCAAAGTTGCGGTTGGAGGTGGACGCTGCCCGCTCGCCGGGCGCCAACTGATCGGGGTTCATTCCCAAACACATCGAGCAACCGGCAAAACGCCATTCGCCACCAAAGTCTTCGACAATTTTGTCGATGCCTTCTGCTTCTGCTTCCAGCCGGACTCGAGCGGAACCTGGCACCACCATGACGCGAACGCCTTCGGCCTTTGTGTGGCCTTTGATGATGGAGGCAAAAGTACGAAGATCATCCAGTCGAGAGTTGGTGCAAGACCCCATGAACACCGTGTCCACCGGAATATCTTTCATTCGGGTTCCCGGCACAAGATCCATGTATTCCAGGGCGCGCAGCGCCGCCGCTTTTTCGTGCTCATCCGTCATCGCTGCCGGGTCTGGCACAACATCACTCAGGGACACACCCTGACCGGGATTTGTGCCCCAGGTGACAAAGGGTTCCAGTGTGTTGGCGTCAAGGAAAACCTCGGCATCAAAGACCGCGCCCTCATCGGTGTGGAGGGTGGACCAGTGCTCCATCGCCTCGTCCCATGCGGCCCCCTGGGGGGCGTGGGGGCGCCCTTTCACGTAGTCGAAGGTGGTCTGATCTGGCGCCACAATTCCGGCCCGAGCGCCTGCCTCAATGGACATATTGCAGATCGTCATGCGCCCATCCATGCTGAGCGAACGAATCGCGCTACCGCGGTACTCGAGGACGTAGCCCTGCCCACCCCCGGTGCCGATTTTGGCGATGATGGCAAGAATGATGTCTTTTGCGCTGACACCAGGGTTGAGTTCGCCCTCCACCGTGATGGCCATTGTTTTAAACGGCTTCAGCGGGAGAGTTTGGGTGGCGAGAACGTGCTCCACCTCACTGGTGCCAATACCGAAAGCCATCGCCCCAAAAGCACCGTGAGTGGACGTGTGGGAATCCCCACACACCACGGTCATGCCGGGCATGGTCAGCCCCAATTGGGGCCCCACCACGTGAACGATGCCCTGTTCAATGTCCCCCAGGGAGTGCAGGCGGACACCAAATTCTTCACAGTTTTTGCGCAACGTTTCGATTTGAATCCGCGACGTTGGTTCCTCGATCGGCTTATCAATATTGAGGGTGGGCGTGTTGTGATCTTCGGTGGCGATGGTGAGGTCAGGTCTGCGAACGGGCCTACCCGCCACCCGTAAACCATCAAAAGCTTGGGGGCTTGTTACTTCGTGAACAAGGTGAAGGTCGATGTACAGAAGGTCTGGTTCCCCGTTTGATCCGCGAGCGACAATGTGGTCGTCCCACAGTTTTTGCGCAAGAGTGCGAGGAGCCATGATGCGTGCCTTCCTTCCCTAAAATTCAGCGTGAAGCGTCGTGAGGTGGTGCCCTATTGGGCCTGCCCTAGCTTAGCCCAGGGGTCATAATCCGGCCCGAGGACGCGAACTGGAATTGTCCCGGCGAAGTTTCAGCACACTGGCAAGAACAGCGATGGCCATGGCCGCCACAATGACGATCAGTGACTCCCAGGTCCCAATGTCAGGCGCCCATGCCACCGGTTCGCCGTTGTTGAGAAAAGGCACCTCGTTCTCATGCAAAGCGTGCGACACCAGCTTCACACCAATAAACGTCAAAATGAAGGCGATCCCCCAGTGTAAATATTCGAGGGTGTTGATCAGGTGCCCCAAAAGGAAGTACAGCTGACGCAGCCCCATCAAAGCAAAAACGTTGGCCGTGAAAACAATAAAGGGGCTTTTCGTAATTCCATAGATTGCGGGAATGGAATCCACCGCGAAAATCACATCCGCGGTTCCCAACGAAATCAGCACCACCAACACCGGGGTGAACGCCTTTCTGCCCTCGTGCTGCACCCGAAACTTCAGGCCGTCATAAATATTCACCACATCCAGGCGGCGATGAAGGAAACGGGTGAGTTTATTTTCGCGCTCAATGTCGTCACTTCGCCCACTGAGGAACTGTTGAACCCCCACCACGACAAGAAAAAAGCCAAAAACATAAAAGATCCAGCTGAAGCTTGAAATCAGCGCGGCGCCCAACAGGATGAAGACCCCGCGAAAAACAATGGCCAGCAAAATTCCGATCATGAGGACCTGTTGTTGATATTCCCGCGGCACCTTGAAGGAGGCAAGGATGAGAACGAAAACAAAAAGGTTGTCGATGGACAGGCTGTATTCGGTCACCCAGCCCGCAAGAAACTCTGCGCCGTATTGCTCACCGGCGAAAAGAAACATCAGCCCAGCAAATCCGAGAGCCAGTGAAATATAAAAACTGACCCACAGAGCGGATTCGCGGGTTGAGGGCTCGTGTGGTCGCCGCAGAGACAGCAACAAATCAACAATTAACACCAGCGAGAGAATGACGAGAGAACTGACCTCAAACCACAAGGGAAGCACGGAATTAATCACGATTCATTACCCACGGTCCCGCCCCCATCACTGGTTCGAGGGTACTAGGAATCGTGCCCCGCGCAGGAGCTCCGAAATCTAGGTGTGGAAAGGGTGACCCCAGCGGGATTCGAACCCGCGTTACCGCCGTGAGAGGGCGGCGTACTAGGCCGCTATACGATGGGGCCCTTCAACCAACAACTGGAATTATGACACTAATCCTCGGCCCGTGCCAACACCCCGCTAAAAACCTCCAACCCCGCCTTCTCAATTCCTATCTCCAGGGGCAGCGGACCCACTGCTTCGCCGTCAGCGTAGGCAACGACCCCGTCGCACGCGACTGTCACATGACGAGCCTGGCGAATGGTAACCCTGGGGTCGCTCACGTGTGTCCCGGAGAATACGCGGGGATAAATTCTGAGAAATGCGAGACGCGAGAGCGGCTGGAGCGTAAAAACATCCAGCAATCCGTCCTGAAGGCTGGCGTGGGGTGTGACCTTCATGCCACCCCCAAAGCTACGGGAGTTTGCCACCGCAACAAGGAGGTATTTACCCCTCTCCGCTACCCCGTCAATCTCCAGGGTGTAATCCAAGGGACGTAATTTGATGAGCTCGATCAGTAACGCGAGAGTGTATCGATGGCGGCCTTTAGGGAAGCGAAGGCGGTTTGCCCGTTCGTTCACGATGGCATCAAAACCGGCCGACAGAACACAGGCGTAAGGGTGCTCTCTCTGGTCTGTGCCCCGTGCGATGGCGAGATCAATTTTTTCGGGCACGCCTTTCAGCGCGTGAACAAAAGTTTCGAGAGCAGCCAGCGGGTCCAGAGGCAGGGAAAGGTTACGGGCTAAATCATTGCCAGTTCCGGTAGGAATCACGCCCAGGGGTATGCCAAATCTGCGACAAAGCTCCACCCCCAGGTGAACCATCCCATCCCCTCCCACCACCACGAGCGCAGCGGGTGACGGGTGAAGCACCTTTTCAACCTTTGTCTTTAGCTGGTCATAATCCGACGCCTGAACCGACACCACGTCGAAGCCGTGCGCGGTGAGAGCGGACACCACCACGGGACCGAGGGAGGCTGTGGCGCCAAAGGAAGCGCGCGGATTAATCGCGACAACAAGTCTCGTGTTTTCACTACTCATGTCCTGCACTCCTGTGTGCGCACGCGCGGGCAACTGCTGTTGCCCACCACTGCTCACACTCTAGGCAGTATTGGGGACAAAAATGAACCCTGGGAAAGGCCGCAAAGGCAACGGTGTGCCGAGAACGCCAGCAGAGGAAGGGCTTTCGTTAGCTTGCTGGGGTGCCTGGACTCGAACCAAGAACAACTGAACCAGAATCAGTCGTGTTGCCAATTACACCACACCCCACCGCTTGGAGCTCAAGCTCCAAGGGGACTGCCCTACCTTAGCGCACGCCTAGAGGGATGCGCGAAGCCTTGTGACCCGAGCGACACTGGAATCGCGACCCAAAACCTCCAGTGATTCAAAGAGTGGCGGACTGACCCGGTGCCCAGAAATTGCCACTCTCAACGGTCCAAAGGCGAGCCTTGGCGAAATGCCCATCTCTTCCACAAGGGTTGACCTCAAAGCGTGTTCCAGGTTGGCAATGCTCCACTGGTCAACGCTGCCGAACGCCTGGAGCGCACCGTCAAGAACCGCAGCGGCGGACTCTTTGAGGGTCGCCGCTGCATCCTCGGCAATCACGAGGCCATCATCGGCTGTGAAGAGAAATGCCACCATGTCGGGCACTTCGCCGAGTAGCCCCACGCGCTCTTGAACGTGGGGAAGAATCTGGCGCAGTAGCTCGGTGTCGGAGTCCTCGGGTGGGGCTGCCAGCAGGCCTGCGGTCTGCAGGTAGGGCAGAGCACGGTCGAGGAAATCCTCGGGGGCTAGCAGGCGAATGTGGTCGCCGTTAATGGATTCCGCTTTTTTGAGATCGAAGCGGGCGGGGTTCGGGTTGACAGCGGAGATGTCAAACGCGGCCACCATTTCTTCGAGACTGAACACGTCACGATCTGGCGCTAAAGACCACCCGAGCAACGCAAGATAATTCAGCAAACCTTCTTTGATGAACCCGCGATCGCGGTGAACAAAAAGGTTTGACTCGGGGTCTCTCTTCGAGAGCTTCTTGTTCCCCTCGCCCATGACAAAGGGCAGATGACCAAATCGGGGAATGTGGCGAGCCACACCAATGTCGACCAGTGCGGTGTAGAGCGCTATCTGGCGCGGAGTGGAGGACAACAGGTCTTCACCGCGCAAAACATGGGTGATCCCCATCAGGGCATCATCCACGGGGTTCACAAACGTGTACAGCGGCTTCCCGCCGGCGCGAACCAGCACAAAGTCGGTGGTCGAGGTGGCGGGAAAAAGTACTTCGCCCCGCACCAGGTCGTCAAATCCCCGATCCAAATCGGGAACCCGCAGCCGCAACGCTGGTTCCCGACCTTCGTCGAGGAACGCCTGACGTTGTTCCTCGCTTAGGTCGCGTTCGTGATTGTCATAGCCCTGTTTGGGGTCACGCCCGAGAGATACGTTCCGTGCTGCCATTTCTTCGGGGGTAACAAAACTTTCATACAGGTGACCGGCATCCAGAAGTTTCTGAATAATCTCGCCGTACAGCTCTGTCCGCTGGGATTGCCGGTAAGGCTCGTAGGGGCCACCCACCTCCGGTCCTTCGTCCCAGTCCAGGCCCAACCAGCGCAGCGCCTCCAGAAGCTGGTCATAGCTTTCTTCGCTATCGCGCTCCGCGTCGGTATCTTCAATCCGGAACACAAACGTGCCCCCGTGGTGGCGTGCAAAAGCCCAGTTAAAGAGTGCGGTCCGGATGAGTCCCACATGGGGTGTCCCGGTGGGAGAGGGGCAAAAGCGAACGCGGACGTCCGCTCCGGTGGCCTTCGTGGTCAGATCAGTCATGATTCCTCTTCGTTCGTCACGTCTAAATATCGAAAGTGGCGTACTCGTGGGAGGACGGCGGGATTTTTGCGCTCGCCCGAGAGGTCACTGCGACCCGGATGAGCACGGCAATCACTAACCCAAGCGCTGCGAACGATAGGCCGCTGTAGCCCAGCAGGGCCAAAGCAACACCGGCAAGCGCCCCCCCGAGAGCGCCGGACCCACTCATGAACAAATCGGACACTCCTTGGCGCGAGGCGCGCTTGTCGATGGCAGTCGATTCACTGAGGAGTGTTGACCCGGCCACGGTGGAGGCGCTCCACCCAAGCCCCAACAAAATCAGACCCATCAGCACTGCCGTCTCGTTTTCGGACCCGAAACCGGTAAAAACAAGGCTGAGTGCCAAAATTGCTTGGCCAATCAAAATTGTGGGGACCCGGCCAACCTTGTCGGCAATCATTCCAAAGACGGGGGAAAGCGCATACATTCCGGCGATGTGGAGGCTTATCGTGAAACCGACGATGGCGAGTGAGGCGCCGTGGTTTACCAGGTGGACGGGTGTCATTGCCATCACGGACACCATCGTGGCGTGACTGAGAGCAATGGAGATTATGGCTGTTTTTGCTACCACGGGATTATCCACCACCGTGGCTAGGCGGCCACTCCCCGCCGAGGCTTCGCCGCGCGCCAACTCCCCCGCCAGCGTGAGTGGATCGGGCCGCAACGCCACAATGAAGACGGTGGCGGCGAGGAGTTGAGCGATCAAACTAAAGACAAAGGGTCCCGCCAGTTCTGGCAATCCCAGGAATCCGCCGAGAGCTTCCCCTGGTATCAGCAGGTTTGGTCCCGACACGGCACCCACGGTTGTGGCCCAGACGACGATAGATAAGTCTCGGCCTCTCGTTTCAGCAGCCGCTAAGTCAGTGGCGGCAAACCGGGATTGCAGATTGACCGCTGTCGCCACCCCCATCATCATGAGGCCGATCAGCAGGAGCGGAAACCACGCAATGGTGACGGCATAAATGGTGGTGACGGCTCCGACGGATGCCACCAACGCCCCAGTGGTGAGGGACACTCGCCGGCCGTAACGGGCGGCGAGCCTAGCTAAAGGAATTGCTGCCACCGCTGCACCGAGTGTGGCCACACTCGCGGCCATCCCCGACCACGCGTCGGAACCCGAGAGTCGGCCTGCGAGGATAGCCCCCATGGAGAGGGTGGCCCCCATTCCCAGGCCCGCCATAATCTGGCCGAGAACGAGCACATTTCTCACCTTGCGCTGCAGCGCGGGGAGGTCGATGTGGTTAGTAGTCGCGGTCATCACGGTTTTTCGCGGGGTTCGAGAGTGTGCCTAAACCGGCAATTGTAATGTCGATGGTTTGGCCATCCACAAAACCGCCAAGCCCTGAGGGGGTGCCGGTACAAATGACGTCGCCTGGCAGAAGAGTCCAGACGTCGGAGCAGAATTCGATAATTTCCGGTATCGAATAGATGAGGTCTTTGGTGCTGCCTTTACGGCGAAGCTCGCCATCCACAAAAGTTTCGATTTCCGCGTCGAAGGGATCAAATTCGGTATCGATGTAGGGCCCCAGGGGACAAAACGTGTCATACCCTTTCGCTCTTGCCCATTGACCATCGGCGAACATGACATCCCGGGCAGAAACATCATTGGCGATGGTGAACCCAAAAACGACGTCTTTCCAGTCTTGCGCTTTCACCCTTTTCGCCACCGAACCAATCACAATGGCGAGCTCGCCTTCGTGCACGATGCGACCCTCTACCGGCGGAATGATGATCGGATCACCCGGTCCCACAACGGCAGTGTTGGGTTTCAAAAAAATCAACGGGTTGTTGGGGCCTTCGTGCGCCATGTCTTTAGCGTGTTCGGCATAGTTCATTCCCACGCAGATCACTTTGGACCGCGGGATGACGGGGGCAAGAAGCTTTGCTTTACTCAGGGGGACGCGAACGTCAGTGGGGTTTATCCCGTGGTAGAGCGGATCACCGGCGAGCACCACCAGGTCATCCCCATCGAGCACGCCATACAGGGGTTCGCCTGCGTCGAGACTAAAACGCGCAACCTTCATACTTTTAGCGTACCTACTGCCTAACCTGCGGAAGCGTCTTGGCGTTTCAGACGCGACGCCATCCGCCCACGAGCGGTTTGATCAAGCTCCACCTTGCGGATACGGGCCACTTCTGGGGTCACCTCGACACATTCGTCTTCACGCGCAAATTCCAGACACTCTTCGAGTGACAGCTCCCGTGGTGGGGTGAGGCGCTCGAGTTCTTCCGCGGTGGAGGACCGAATGTTGTTGAGTTTCTTTTCTTTGGTGATGTTGACATCCATGTCATCGGCCCGAGAGTTTTCTCCCACCACCATGCCTTCATAGACAGCATCACCGGGCTTCACAAAGAACGTCATGCGTTCCTGGAGGGTCATCATGGCGTTGGTGGTGACGGAACCGGAGCGGTCCGACACAATCGACCCCGTGTTTCGCGCCATAATCGAGCCCGCCCATTTTTCCATTCCCGCAGAAATTGCGTTAGCAATACCTTGGCCCCGGGTGAGGGTGAGGAAGTCAGTGCGGAACCCAATCAGCCCGCGAGAGGGCACAGTGAATTCCATCCGCACCCAGCCGGTGCCGTGATTAGACATGGTGTCCATCCGGCCTCGTCGTGAAGCCAACAGCTGGGTAATACCGCCGACAAAATCTTCTGGCGCATCAATGGTCAAAGATTCGAAAGGCTCATGCACCGAACCATCGATGACCTGGGTGACGACCTGGGGTTTACCCACGGTGAGTTCGAAACCCTCCCGGCGCATGTTTTCCACCAGAATGGCAAGCGCCAATTCGCCACGGCCTTGAACTTCCCAAGCGTCGGGTCGCTCAGTATCGACCACTTTGATGGAGACGTTACCGATGAGTTCACGGTCCAAACGGTCCTTCACCATGCGGCCGGTGAGCTTGTGACCTTTAACGCTTCCGACCAACGGCGACGTGTTCGTCCCAATGGTCATCGAGATTGCTGGCAAATCGACGGTGATGGCCGGCAATGGCCGGACATCGTCGGGGTCGGCGATTGTTTCACCAATCGTGATGTCCTCAATCCCCGCTACCGCGACAATGTCACCCGCGGACGCACTCATCGCGGGGACGCGCTCCAAAGCTTCGGTGCGCAGCAATTCGGTAATACGAACATTTGACACACTGCCGTCGTGGCGAACCCACGCGACCGTCTGGCCTTTGGTGATGGTTCCCTGGAAAATCCGCAACAGCGCGATTCGACCGAGGAACGGTGACGCATCAAGGTTGGTGACGTGGGCTTGAAGCGGGTGCTCATCGTCATATACGGGGGCCGGAATGTGCTTCACAATCGCACCAAAGAGTGGCTCAAGATCAAGGTTGTCCGGCAGCGAACCATCCGCTGGTTTGTTGGCGCTGGCGGCACCTTCGCGTCCGGAGGCATAAATGATGGGCAAGTCGAGAAGGGAATCGACATCCACATCCGGTACCTCATCCGCTAAATCGCTGGCAAGGCCAAGCAGCAGGTCCTGGGTTTCGTGGACAACTTCATCAATTCGCGAGTCGGGGCGGTCTGTTTTGTTCACCAGCAGAATGACCGGCAACTTTGCCGCCAACGCTTTACGCAACACAAAACGGGTTTGGGGTAGTGGGCCCTCGCTGGCATCCACCAGCAACACGACACCATCGACCATGCTGAGACCGCGTTCTACTTCGCCGCCAAAGTCAGCGTGCCCCGGGGTGTCAATCACGTTGATGGTGATCGGGTTTCCTTCGGCATGAACGCCGCTGTAGGTCACCGCGGTGTTCTTGGCGAGGATGGTGATGCCTTTTTCTTTTTCCAGATCCCCCGAGTCCATCGCGCGTTCCGTGACGGGGCCGTGGTCGGATAAAGAACCGGTCTGGCGGAGCATCGCGTCCACAAGAGTTGTTTTGCCGTGGTCCACGTGGGCGACGATAGCGACGTTACGCACGTCGTTGCGAGTGGCAAAAGCCATGAGATGTCCTTTTCGGGCCGGGTAGTGCAGAAACTACTTCACCGAAGCCCTGCTCCCCTACCTTACCGGTCGTCCAGGCCCAAGCTCTAGCATGGAGTTATGGCAAAAATTATCCCCCTCGACCAGCACCTGTTGGTCTATGACGGTGATTGCGCTTTTTGCCACGGTTGGATTACCCGGTTCCAGCGGTGGCTCCCCGTTTTTCCCCCGGTTATCCCCTCCCAGGAACTCGTCGCTGAGGATTATGCGCTGAGCCCCCATGACCTCCAAAACTATGCCTGGTATTTGACCCCCACCCACCACTACGCCGGTCATCTCGCGGCAAGTGCCCTGCTGCGCAGTCAACCCCGTTTTAGTCTCCGACTTCTCGGGTGGTTGATTGCCACACCTCCCCTGTCCTGGCTTGCTGCTGGCGTGTATTCCCTCGTCGCAAGATTCCGGGGATCCTTACCGGGTGCAACGCCCGGCTATGTTCGCTTCTCCGAGCGGAACTAGAGGGTGAGCAAGGCCCGTCTGGGCATCGAAATAGCGCTGGTACTGGGTCTTAGCCTGGGAATGAGTGCGCTGTACTCGTTGGTCGGCATCCTGGTTCGTGTCACCCGTGAGGAGCCACTTTCTGAACAAACAGCAACCCTCAACCGGTCCGCCAGCACCGTGGAGTGGGCGGACTTCAGTTACCAAATTTTGGGGATAACCCAAAGCCTGGTGCCGGTGGCGTTAGTGATGTTTCTGCTCTACTCGAGCACCCGTCCACGGTTGGGGGCGCTCGGCGTGGACACCACGCGCCCCGGGCGCGATAGTTTTCACGGTTTTCTGCTGGCCGCCCTCATTGGTATCCCCGGTCTTGGGGTGTATTTATTGGGTCGCGAACTTGACCTCACGGTGACCGTTGTTCCCACAGCTCTTGGCACCTACTGGTGGACAGTGCCGATGTTGTTGCTTCTCGCGTTGCGGGCCGGAATTGTCGAAGAAGTGATTGCGGTGGGGTATCTTTTCGCAAGGCTCCAGCAGATGGCGGTGCCGATCTGGGGAATCATCGTGGCGCAAGCATTCTTGCGCGGCAGCTATCACCTGTATCAAGGGTTTGGCGCTTTTGTCGGAAACTTCATTATGGGTCTCATCTTCGGTGCCATTTACGCCAGAACAGGACGCCTAGCGCCCCTGGTCATCGGTCACACCCTGATTGATGTGGTGGCTTTTGTGGGGTATCCGACCGCGTTAGCCCTCTATCCGGAAATTCTCGGATAGGTAGGTTAGCGTTTCGCCTCATGAGCACACCAGAGATTGGCACTAAGGCCCCCGACTTCACCCTCCCCGGAATCACCATGGTGGAGGGGGAGCCACAGAAGGCCCATTTCACCCTTTCCGAGCGCATCGGCCACAAAGTGGTGCTCGCTTTTTACCCCGCCGATAACTCACCGGGCTGCACCGCCCAACTGTGTAGTTACCAGGATGAGCTGGGGTCTTTTAGTGAGCTCGGTGCAGAAGTGTGGGGAATCTCGCGTCAACCCACCGGAAGCCACGAAAAGTTTGCCCGCCAAAAACGTCTCGGATTTCCTCTCCTCTCCGACGAAAAAGGCGACGTTGTCGCCGCCTACGGAGTCGGCTTGATGGGGGTCGGAATTAGGCGCAGCATTTTTATCATCGATGAACAGGGCCGCATTGGCTGGAAACACGTAGCACTGGTCGGGGTCACCTTCCAGAGTGCCGACACCCTGAAACGCGAGTTGGCTCTGGTTTAGGCGAAAGCTTCAATCGGAGGGCACGCACACACCAGGTTGCGGTCCCCATACGCCTGATCGACGCGCCTCACTGGAGGCCAGTATTTGCTGGCGACCGAGGGTGCCCCACCCAGCGATGTTCCCTCGAGCGCGCCACCTCTCGCTCTCATTTCGGAGGGATAGCAGGCAACCTCCCGGGAATACGGGTGATCCCAGGTGGTCGCTGTCACAGCGGCAGCAGTGTGAGGGGCGTTGACCAGAGGGTTGTCTTCCGCTGGCCACACACCGCGGGAAACCTGGTCTGCTTCGTCACGGATGGCAATCATGGCGCTCACAAACCGCTCAAGTTCCCCCAAATCTTCGCTCTCGGTGGGTTCGATCATCAAGGTTCCTGCCACCGGGAAAGACATGGTGGGAGCGTGGAAACCGTAGTCCACCAAGCGCTTAGCAACATCATCAACGGTGATCCCTGTGGCCTGCGTGAGAGGTCGAATATCGATCACTGCCTCGTGAGCAACCAAACCGTTATCCCCCGTGTACAGCACCTCGTAGTGGTCTTTGAGACGCAAAGCCACGTAGTTAGCGGCTAACACGGCAGCCGCTGTCGCTTTCGCAAGACCGTCCGGGCCCATCATGCGGACATACGCCCACGGGATCGGCAGAATGCTGGCGCTCCCATACGGTGCACCCGAAACAGGGACACCACCGTGGATGACACTTCCGGTTTCACCGGTGGCGCTATCAAAGGGTGGGTGTTGGTCCATCTGAGCCATCGGGTGTCCCGGGAGGAACGGGGCAAGGTGTGCTTTTGCGCCCACCGGGCCAACACCGGGGCCACCGCCACCGTGAGGGATACAAAAAGTCTTGTGCAGGTTCAGGTGAGAAACATCTCCCCCGATATCGCCGTAGCGGGAGAACCCGACCAAAGCGTTCAGGTTGGCGCCATCGATATAGACCTGGCCTCCCGCTTCGTGAACAGCAGCGGTGATGTCAGTAATTCCTGCTTCGTACACGCCGTGCGTCGAAGGGTAGGTCACCATCAGGGCAGCCAAAGAGTCGCGGTGTTCGGCAATCTTCTGCTGAACATCGTCGATGTCGACATCGCCACGCTCGTTACACGCCAACACGACAACTTTCATTCCCGCCAAGACGGCACTGGCCGCGTTGGTGCCGTGGGCACTGGAGGGAATCAAACAAACGTTGCGGTGGTCATCGCCTCTCGAGCGGTGATACCCCCGAATTGCCAGAAGGCCCGCATACTCACCCTGGCTACCGGCGTTGGGCTGCAACGAAACCGAGTCATACCCGGTGAGCTCCGAAAGCCACTCCTCCAGGTGGGACATCATGACGAGGTATCCCTGGGTGTCCTCCGCCGGGGCAAAGGGGTGCAAACCGGAGAACTCAGGCCAGCTGACCGCCTCCATTTCGGTGGCGGCATTGAGCTTCATGGTGCAACTGCCCAGCGGAATCATTCCCCGATCCAGCGCATAATCTTTATCCGAAAGCGACTTGAGGTATCGCATCATGGATGTCTCGGAATGGTGGGAGTGAAATACCGGGTGGTCCAGGTAACCACTGGTGCGGGTCATCCCCTCGCCAAGGCCGATGGTGCCGACCTCGCCCCGGTAGGTGGGAAGCTCGAAAATGGCCGCCAGTTTTTGTTCCAACTCGCCCGCGAGGACTCCGGTGTTAACACCGGCCGCCGTTTCATCCAGGGAGAGAGAAAAGTGGTCATCATCCACACGGTTGAGCAACACGTCATGGCTGGCAGCTTTTGCCACAATGGCCGCAGCCCGACCGGGCGCTTTGATGAGCAGAGTGTCAAAAAAGTGGTCGTGAACGACATGGTGGCCTGCGTCCCGGAGAGCTTCCGCTAACCCTGCAGTTTTCTCGGCCACAGCGGTGGCGATTGCTTTCAAGCCGGTGGGGCCGTGATACACCGCAAACATTCCCGCCATCACCGCGAGGAGCACCTGGGCAGTGCAAATATTGCTGGTGGCCTTATCGCGCCTGATGTGTTGTTCCCGGGTTTGCAAGGTGAGGCGATAGGCGATGTTTCCATCGGCGTCTTTGGAGACGCCGATCAGGCGTCCCGGCATTTGACGCTCTAAACCGCTTCGCACGGCGAGATAGCCCGCGTGGGGTCCACCAAAACCTAGGGGGATACCAAAGCGCTGGGTTGTTCCCACGGCAATGTCGGCCCCCATTTCCCCCGGCGAAACCAACAAGGTCATGGCCAGCATGTCCGCAGCAACAACGGCGAGCGCTTGGTGGGCATGAAGCGCCTCAATGGCGTGGGTGGGGTTCCAGATTCGACCTGACGCCCCCGGGTACTGGATAAACCCACCAAAGCATTCGGGAATATCGCCCGTGAAATTCGTCTCGACAATCTCGATTCCGACAGGCTCAGCCCGCCCACGCACGATGGCTTTGGTCTGTTCCAGGGCATCGCTATCGAGAAGAAAAACGTTGCTGGTCTGAGGCGATGCTCTCCTGGCCAGCAACATGGCTTCGGCGACCGCAGTGGATTCATCCAGCATGGAAGCATTTGCTGTTCCCATCCCGGTGAGATCGGCCACCATCGTTTGGAAGTTCAGCAACGCTTCTAACCGGCCTTGGGAAATCTCGGGCTGATACGGGGTGTAGGCGGTATACCAGCTGGGGTTCTCCAGCACGTTGCGCTTGATGACCGAGGGGGTGTGGGTTCCGTAATAGCCCTGACCGATCAGAGACCGGCGCAGAGTGTTGGCATCGGCGAGGGCGCGAAGCTCCGCGAGGGCCTCCGCTTCGCTGGCGGCCTCAGGAATCACCGATCGAGCGATTTCTGCCATCCGCAAATGTCCGGGGACCGCCGCATCCATCAGTGCCCCGAGCGAGTCATAGCCCAGTGCGCTCAGCATCAAGGTTTGGGCAGAATCATCAGTACCAATGTGGCGATCAGCAAAACCAGTCATATTTTTACTCTCCGATGAGGGCTGTGTAAGCGGTGTGGTCGAGGGCTTCGGGAATTTCGGTAAAACGAACTTTGATGAGCCACCCTGCCCCGTAAGGGTCAGCGTTGACGGTGTCGGGTGCTGAGACAACGGTGTCGTTTGCCTCCACCACTTCGCCGGCAACGGGGGCAAAGATTTCCCCCACAGACTTGGTGGATTCCACTTCACCCACGATGGCGCCCTGGCGGATGGGGTCCCCCACACTCGGCAGGGCAACAAAGACAACATCCCCGAGCGCGTCAGCGGCGTACTGGGTGATCCCCACCGTCGCAATGTCGCCCTCGATCAACATCCACTCATGGTCTTTGGTGTACAACAGGTTTTCGGGAACAGCACTCATGAGGTGGCCTTCTTTCGCTGATAAAACGGGAGTTGGTGAACCCTAACCCCCAGGTCTGACCCGCGCACATCGACCACCAGGTCGGTGCCGGGGGAAGAAAAAGCTGGGTCAATGTAGGCCATCGCAATGGGGTACCCGAGCGTTGGTGAAAGAGCCCCCGAGGTCACTTCACCAATGACGTCACCCTCCGGGGACAACACGGTGTATTCCGCCCGAGGCGCCCTTTTACCCTCTGCCACAAGACCCACCAGAACTTTGGCGGTCTCCGAGAGGGGTGCCAGCGCTGGCCTGCCCACAAAGTTTTCTTTGTCAAGGACCACGCGTGACAGCCCTGCTTGAGCGGGGGTGATCTCACGCCCAAGTTCGTGACCATAGAGCGGCATTCCCGCCTCAAGACGCAAGGTGTCCCGGCACGCCAGACCACACAGAATCATGTCGTGTCCAGCACCGGTGGCGGCAAGGTCATCCCACAGGGACTCAGCATTGGCGTTGGTCACGAATACTTCGTAGCCGTCTTCCCCGGTGTATCCGGTGCGAGCGATAAGGACGCGCTCGGCGTTAAACGTCCCGGTGGTGGTGCGGTAGTACTCAAGCGCATCAAAATCATCCTGCAGCTCAATTCCGGAGTCCACGAGGATGGCGTGGGCATTGGGGCCTTGAACCGCGATGAGCGCCCACTCGTCACTCTCATCGCGAACTTCTAGCTCAAACCCGCTCGCGCGGGAGGTGAGAGCCTCCACCGCGGGGCCGCGGTTTGCGGCGTTTGCCACAATCAGGTATTCCTCTTCGCCCAGGCGATACACGATGAGGTCATCAATGACTCCACCGTCTTCTGCGAGCAGCAGGGAATACTTTGCTTGTTCTATGTCAAGGGCTGAGAGTCGGTTACTGAGGGCGTAGTCGAGGAAAGCGGGCGCCTCCAGACCGCGTACCGAAATTTCTGCCATGTGGGAAAGATCAAACATTCCGGCCGTGTTCCGAACGCCGTGGTGTTCCACCAGGTCTGAGGCGTACCGCAACGGCATGTCATACCCGGCAAAATCGGTAAAGGCAGCACCCGCGCGTTCATGGGCTGCGTGTAACGGGGTTGTGTGGCTCACGGGTCTCCTGGAGTCTTCTGCGCAGGGCAACGCCCTGCGCGACTCCCCCTCTGTCATAAGCCTGAGAGTTTCACGCAAGAAACTCGCGCTTTCACCGTCGGCGGGAAAAAGTTCTTCCACTTTTCAGAGTGGCCACGCCATGCGGTACGGGGGACCTGAGAGATTGGCGGGGAGGCTTGCTCCTTCGGTGACATCGAATCGATGTCTCTCCCGCATAGCGTGTGGCCCGATGTGAAGTTGTGGGGAAAGGATAGCAAATCCTTACCCACGGCCGCTGTGCCACACCTCCACTCAGGGATTAAGGTTTGTCACCTCCACCAGTGCCTCGTTGTGTCGTAAAAATCCGGGAACCGCGGGTGGGTCAAAGCGGCCATAAAAGACTTCGCCAACGGTGGTAATCCCGCGTTCGCCGAGGACTTCCAACAACCGCGCGGCGTTGTCCTCGGCGCGAGACTTCTTCCAGGAGCCACTAAAACGCAGTGCTGCCACCTCCCGCGGCGCAACATCGTGCACGGTCACGCGAGAGTCTGTGGGAAGCGGTGCCCGGCTGGCATCCACACCCTCGGGGAGCACGAAGCTCATCACGTGGAGGTCTTTCTGTGGTGCCTGCACCACCGGTGACGTCATCGCCATCTGACCGCCACGGTCGTTTGCCCCCGAAATGTAGCTCACCAGCGGTCGGAAGGAAATATTTCCAGCGGATTCAAAATCAGAGGTGACCTCGACAGACACCAGAGTGTGAGCCGGATAGTGGCGAAGCTCCACGCCCTCGGGAAACCGGGACAACAGGGTGAAAGGTTGGGCTTTGGTCATGATGTCCGCCTTTACTCTTCTTCACTAGTCTGGAGGGATGAGCCATGATTCTGCTGATGCCACCGCTATTGCTGCCCGGATTCCTCACGATTTTACTCTCGGTGTTGCCACATCATCGTGGCAAATTGAGGGCGACTCCCGCAGTCGAGGTCGCAGTATTTGGGATGAGTTCTCCGAGACGCCCGGCCGCGTGCTCGATGGCGCCACCGCGGACCCCGCGTGCGACCACCTGGCACACATTCCCGAAGATTTGGACCTCATTCAGGGGCTTGGCGTGGATGCCTACCGTTTTTCTTTTTCCTGGCCTCGTCTTCTCCACGAAGGAAAAGGGTCAGTGTCGAAGAAGGGTGTGGACACCTACGACCGCCTTGTGGATGGAATTTTGGCACGCGGTCTCACCCCGTTTGCCACCCTGTACCACTGGGATTTACCTCAGGCTTTGCAGGAGCGTGGCGGTTGGTTGAATCCCGATAGTCACAAATGGTTTGCCGACTACGCTTTCGTGGTTGCGGAACACTTTGGTGACCGTATTGACACGGTAGCCACCCTGAACGAACCGTGGGTGTCCGCGTTTCTTGGTTATGCAGCGGGCATTCATGCCCCCGGTTTCACAAACCCTGCCGGAAGCCTCGAAGTGTTTTACCGTCTCATGGTGGCCAGCGGGCACGGTATTCAAGCGCTCACTTCCGCAGGGATTACGAACCCTGGGCTGGTGCTAAACCTCACCACGATCATCGCCGAAGATGATGATGTGGCGGAAAACGCCACCATTATCGACGGTTTACAAAACCGGATCTTCCTTGATCTTCTCGCCGGTCGTGGACTGCCACAGGATGTGGTGGAGGCGACCCAGTCGATAACGGACTGGTCGTTTGTGACCCAGGAAGGCCTCACCATGGCCGAGGAAAAGATTTCCTGGCTCGGCATCAACTATTACACCCCCACCCGGGTGGCGTCCACGAAGGCAGATGCCGGAAAAATTGTGGGTCAGAGCCCCAGTGTGTACCCGGGGGTAAAGGGTGTGTCCTTTGTTCCCCGTTCACCCCGCACGGCAATGGGCTGGGAAATTGATGCCACCAGCCTCACCACAACGCTGGTGACTACCGAGCAACGCCTCCCGGGCGTTCCGCTCTACGTCACCGAGAATGGTGCCGCCTTTGATGATGTCGTGGCAGAGGACGGCATTCACGACCGGGCGCGGGTGGAGTACTACCGTGACCACATCAGTGCCACCTTGGATGCCAGGGATAAGGGTGTCGATGTTCGGGGCTATTTTGCCTGGTCACTGTTTGACAACCTGGAATGGGCGGAAGGTTGGACCAAGCGGTTTGGGATTATTCGGGTTGACGCCGATTCCCAGAAGCGCACGCTGAAAGACAGCGCGCACTTCCTCACCGAAATTTTTCGCTCCCGGTCCTAACCTTTCACGGAGCCCGCGAGCAGGCCACGGACGAAGTAACGCTGCAGGGCGAAGAAAACAATCAACGGCACGATGATAGAAACGAAAGCTCCCGCGGTCAGCACTTCCCAACCGGAGCCTCGCGTCCCCACCATTTCGGCAAGACGGACGGTCATCGGTGCCACAGATTTTGACCCAGCACCAAAGGTGAGTCCCACCAACAGGTCGTTCCACACCCACAAGAACTGGAATATTAGGAACGAGGCAATAGCCGGGATGCTCAAGGGCAACACAATTTTGGTGAACATGGTGAACCAGTTCGCCCCATCCACACGCCCCGCTTCGATGAGTTCACGAGGAATCTGACGCAAGAAGTTGTGGAGCAGGAAGATGGCCAGCGGCAGACCAAAAATGGTGTGGGCGATCCAAATCGGAATATAGGTTCCGGTGATCCCTAAGTCGGGAATCAGGGTAACTCCGCCCACCACCAAACCGTTGGCGAAGAGCTGCAAGAGTGGAACCAGGGTCAGTTGAAGAGGGACAACTTGAAGTCCGAAGATGGTGAAGAAGATCACATCGCGACCTTTGAAATCAAACCATGCCAGCGCGTACGCCGCAAACACCGCCAACGTAATAGGGAAAATTACGGCGGGGATGGTGACCGCGAGGCTGTTGAAAAAGTATTGGAACATGGGTGGGTTCACACCGGTTCCCACAAAAAGCACTCGTTCATAATTATCAAACGAAATGTTGGGGTTGGCAAAGAAGGTCCACCACCCGGACGTGTTGATGTCCTGTTCTGGCCGAATCGAGGTCACCAAGAGGCTGAAAGTGGGAATCGTCCACACCACAGCAATCACCACCGCAATGGCGGAGGCCACCGGTGAAGAGAAGGCGTCTTTCGCTTTTTTACGACGCGTAGCAGCGGGAGTAAGGGTCGTCATTAGCGTTCCGTCCTCTCGAGGCGAAGTTGTCGCACGTTGTACCAAATAATCGGAATCACGCCGATGAACAAAATCACGGCAAGGGTGGAACCCTGGCCGTAGTTCAGTTGGCGGAAGGATTGCGCATACATTTCGTTGGCAATCACGTTGGTTTGGAAGTTACCGCCGGTCATCGTTCGGACAATGTCGAACACTTTCAGGGTCCCAATAGTGATGGTGGTGAGCACCACCACGACGGTCCCCCGGATCATGGGGAGTGTGACCTGGGTGAAACGACGCCAGTTGCTGGCGCCATCCAGCATGGCGGCTTCCACCACTTCGTCTGGCACGTTTTTCATCGCCGCCGACAAAATCACCATGGCAAAACCGGTTTGAATCCAGACCAGCACGATGATCAGAAAAAGGGTGTTCCAGGGTGGGATGAGCAAAAAGTTTTGGGGGTCTATCCCGAGTCCCCGGTTGATCGCATTGAGGAGGCCAATCTCTGGTTTGTTCGCATTGGGTTCGTAGTTATAGACGAAGTTCCAGATCACACTGGCTCCCACAAACGAGATAGCCATCGGCATAAACACCAAAGATTTGACGATGCCAGCGCGTTTCATCCGGTCTGTCAGATAGGCGATGGCAAGACCGATCATGGTGGAAAGGAGCGGGACAAGAATCACCCAAATAATGGTGTTGCGCAGAACAATCTGAATTTCGGGAATCGTGAAGGCCCAAATGTAGTTATCAAAACCGACAAAGTTTTCGCTGCGTTTGTCCATGAAGGACATCCAAATGGTGCGAAGTGCGGGATAAATCAGGCCGACAAGAAGGAGCAGAAGGGCTGGGCCGAGAAAGACTCCATAGCGGAGCCAACCCTGCCACCGAACGGAAGCGCGGGACCCGATGAGGAAAAGCGCATAAATGATGGCGCCAAAGGTGACGAGAGAGATGACGAGCAACGTGAGGTTGGGGGCAATTGTTTCCCACAGTGTGTTTCTCATATATTTTTTCTCCCTATCACCACCTCATCGTTGAGCTAACAAGTTGGGGGCTTGCTCCGTGGAGCAAGCCCCCAACCGATGTTACGCAGTTAGCTTGTGACTAGCTAGCTGGCCAGGTTGCCTGGATTGCATCCAGAACGGCCTGGTCTGCTTTATCTTCTGCAATCCATGCCGTCATTTCGGTCCAGAAGGAACCAGCACCCACTTCACCGGGCATCAAGTCAGATGCGTCGAAGCGGAAGGTGGTGGCGTTCTGGAGGATCTGCACGGCAACCGCGTTGACGGGGTCTGCAACGTTCGCAGTGTCCAGTCCGAGGTTGGGTGAGAACCATCCGCCGAGAGCTGCCTTGGCGTTGTTCCAATCAGGAGACGTCAAGTACAACTGCACTGCCTGGACGGCAGGAGCGTCATTGAAGGCACCAACGAACTCTCCACCACCGAGGGCAGGAGTCTGGTCAGCACTGACACCGGGGAAGTAGAAGGTCGAAATTCCACCCTCAACATCGGTCTCTTCGGGGCCCACAACGGTTGCTCCGTAGTCACCTACGAGGATTCCACCGAGGAAGGATGCCTGGCGGTGCATGGCACAGCTGCCATCCACAACACCGGCTCCACCAGCGGAGAAGCTCGTGGTTGCGATGGCGGGCACGTCACCGATGTAGTCAGCGTTCTTCAGGATTTTGCCTGCTTCGCCGAGAACTTCAAGAACCTTGGGGTCGTTGAAGGGCATGCTGTTGTCAACCCATGCGTCATAGGTCTCAGCATCCTGGAAGCGGAGCATGAGGTCTTCCATCCAGTCGGTAGCAGCCCAACCAGTGGCAGCACCGGACTCGATACCAGCACACCATGCGTTACCGTCGAAATCACCAGCAACGATCTCGTCCGACAGCGTCAGCAGTTCTTCCCATGTGGTGGGGATTGCCCAACCGTTGTCAGCGAAGGTTTTGGGTGAGTACCAGACGAAGGACTTCACGTTTGCGCCCAAAGGAGCAGCGTAAAGGGTTCCGTCAACACTGCCGTAATTTTTCCAGTCAGCGGTGTAGTTGGTGTCCACCGATGCGGTCAATTCCGCAGAGGCGGGGACCAAGTCAGCGGAGAAGTTCTCCAGCAGACCGGGCTGAGGGAAGATCGCAAGATCAGGAGCGGTGCCACCAGCAACGCGGACAGCGATCTGCTCTTCAAATGCCTGGTCACCGTTCCACTCAATGGTGATACCGGTGCAGTCCTCGAAGGGAACGAACGACTCTTGGAAGAGTGTGGATTCGGGCTCGATGATGGTCGTGTAGATCTCTACAGTCTCACCCTCGTTGCCCATGTAGTCAGCAAAGGCTTCACAGCCTGCTGCCATTGCGGTGTCTGTGTCAGCGCCGGTGTCGGTGGCGGTGTCGCCAGCGTCATCTGCAGCTGCACAGCCAGCCAGTGTCAAAGCGGCCACGGAAAACGTGGCAACGCCGAGCATCGTGCGGCGACGTACAAAGTGCCTCATAGGAACTCCTTGTTAATGGGATTAGGTTTTCCCCGGAGCCGAACCACAGCCCCGTGGATAGTGACAACCTAACAAAAAATCGCAACCGGTTCCACTCTGACCTATTGCGTTTGGGTAACGGAACGAAATGGAACGCTTCCACACCCGTTCCCTGCGATGCCGCACCATCATTCGCCCGAGTTGCGACTTTTCCTGAACGTCTCCAGCGCCTCCGTCACAATGACCCGGGTGCGCTCCACCAGCACCACCGGGTTATCTAAGACCAGTAAATCTTGGTGATCCAGTGTTCCAAGAGGCGAAATACCCGCTAACTGCCACGCCTTTTCTACCGGATCGGTGGCCAATTCGATATCGGTGGGCCAGGGCAGAGACAAATCAAGCTCGGCGAGGTACTCCAATGTTTCGCGCACCACATTTTCGGTCAGCATCAGTTCTTCGCCTGGAACATCCGCAGGGTCAAAAACCTCTAAAAACTCGACCTCCGCACGGGGAAAGGGTTCCTCTTCCAACCATTTCGTTACCCTGAACCGGCGACCCCCACGAGCGACCACCTGCAGTGGGCCCTCTGGTGCCTCCACCTGCAGCACCTGCGCGGTGGTGCCGACATCAAAACGCTGATCACCGCCTCCCACCTCAGATCCGCGTTCGATCAGTACGACACCAAATTCAGATTCGTCAGCGTCTAAAACGCTGCCCATCATTTTGAGATATCTCTCTTCAAAAACTTGCAGGGCCAAGGGCATCGCAGGGAATAGCACCGAACCCAGGGGAAACATCGGCAGTGTTGTCATGGTCTAAGGCAACCACCAGGATGCTCGCCACACAAGTTAGGCCCGCGTATTCAAAGCCGGCGCTCAGGAACTAAAACGGAATTCGACCACGTCACCATCGCGCATGACATAGTCCTTGCCTTCAATTCGGGCTTTTCCGCCCGCGCGGGCATCGGCCAGCGAACCAGCGGCCACCAAATCATCAAATGCGGTCACTTCCGCTTTGATGAAGCCTTTTTCGAAGTCTGTGTGAATCACACCGGCAGCTTGGGGGGCCCGCCAACCGCGATGAATGGTCCAGGCCCTCGTTTCTTTGGGCCCGGCCGTGAGATAAGTCTGCAGACCTAGAGTGTCAAAGCCAATCCGCGCCAACTGATCAAGCCCGCTCTCGTCTTGACCCATGGACGCTAACAACTCGGCAGCCTCCGAAGCGTCCAAATCAATCAGTTCGCTCTCTACTTTTGCATCCAAAAATACGGCTTTTGCCGGCGCCACCAGCGCCGCCAACTCCTGGCACCGCTCCGGGTTGGCAAGAGTGTTTTCATCGACGTTAAACACATAGAGAAACGGCTTAGCGGTGAGCAAACCCAGCTCCCTGAGAGGCGAAGCGTCGAAGTCCGCCTGAAACAGGGTGGTTCCACCATCCAGAATGTTGTGTGCTTCTTCGGCGGCGGCTAAGACGGCGGGCTCGATTTTTTTGCCTTTAACCTCTTTTTCGTAGCGGGTAATCGCTTTGGCGAGAGTTTGCATATCGGCGAGTATCAGCTCGGTGTTGATGGTTTCCATGTCGGCCGCCGGGTCCACCCCACCATCCACGTGAATCACGTCGGGGTCATCAAAAACCCGCACCACCTGGGCTATTGCCTCCGCTTCACGAATGTTCGACAGGAACTGGTTTCCGAGCCCTTCGCCTTCGCTGGCACCGCGCACAATCCCGGCAATATCCACAAACGACACGGCGGCAGGAATGATTTTTTCGCTGCCAAAGATTTGTGCCAACACTGCGAGTCGCTCATCCGGGAGGTTGACCACACCAATGTTGGGCTCAATGGTGGCAAAAGGATAATTTGCCGCGAGCACGGTGTTTTTGGTGAGGGCGTTGAACAAAGTGGACTTACCGACATTCGGTAGGCCAACGATTCCAATTGTGAGTGCCACGGGTAGGAAGCCTACTGCAGAGTCAGCGGTGACTGGCAGACTTGGGAGATGGACCCTTCCGTAACGATTTTAATTCTTGGCATCACTCTCGCCTTGGGCGCTGGCTTTTTCCTGGGGTGGCTGTTGCGACCGCGCTTTTCGACACAGGGCTCGGGCGAGGAAAGCCTTGTGCTCCGCACCCAAGTGGACATGTTGCAAGGTCAGTTAGACGCCGCGCGGGTCGGCCAGGACACCGAAAATAAAATCTTGCTCGCCCTCAACCCGGTCGCCGCCAAGCTCAATGACATGCAAAAAACGGTGGCAGATCTAGAAAAGCAACGCAGCGACCAGCATGGGCAAATTTCGGAACAACTCCGCTCCGCGCTACAAAGTGATGAACTGCTACGCAGCACAACAGAGGGTCTCGCTTCGGCACTGCGCTCCAACAGCATGCGCGGTAAGTGGGGCGAAGTGCAGCTTCGCCGCGTCGTCGAGGCGGCAGGCCTCATCGAACGTGTCGATTTTGATCTGCAATCCTCCATCTCTTCCGATGCCGGCCTGGGGAAACCCGACATGGTGGTTCACCTCCCGGGCGGTAAAAACATTGCTGTCGACGCCAAGGTCCCCTTCACCGCCTATATGGAAGCCAGTTTGATTCCCATGACAGCGACAGGGGAAGAGGGGGCTAGGCGTGAAAAACTGCTGAAGGATCATGTGACAGCCGTCCGGGCTCACATTGATGCTTTAGGCAAAAAGTCGTACTGGGATGGTTTGGATGCCTCACCGGAACTGGTGATCTGCTTTATTCCCAGTGAGGCGTTGGTCTCGAGTGCCCTCGAAGCTGACCCGGGTCTGATGGATCATGCATTTTCTAAAAAGGTTGCTCTTGCCTCCCCGGTAACACTCTGGTCAGTGCTGAAGACGGTGGCATTCTCGTGGCGACAAGATGTTGTCACCGAAGATGCCCACAAAATCTTCACCACCGGTTCTGAACTTCTGCAGCGTCTCGGGGCGATGGCAGGTCATATTGATACTTTGGGGCGCTCACTCACCTCGAGTGTGAAGCATTACAACTCTTTTGTCGGCTCGCTCGAGTCGCGGGTGTTCCCGAGCGCCAGGAAGCTCAGCGAACTCGGGCATTCCCAAGCGCTCGGGGCTGCGCCAGGAACGCTGGAAGAGATGCCCCGCGAACTCTCCGCCCCCGAAATGACCGAAGACGAAACAGCACAAAACTAGCTGTCAAGCCACTTGCTGGCTAGGTGGTCCGCAGAAACCCGTCGAAGGGTTCCCGAGCGGGCGCGCAACACGATGCTCTCCGTGGAAATAATGTTTCCCACCCGTCTCACGCCGCGGGCTAATTCACCATCGGTGACCCCTGTTGCCACAAAGAACGTGTTGTCACTGGAGACCAGTTCGTTCACCCCGTAAGGGTTATCAAACTGCAAACCCGCATCCTTACCGCGCTGCCTCTCGTCATCATCCATCGGGTGCAGCACACCCTGCATGAAACCGCCGAGAGCTTTGATGGCACAGGCCGTTGCGACACCTTCGGGGCTTCCCCCAATTCCCACACACATATCAATGCGGGTGTCATGGCGAGCAGCGTTGATACCACTGGCCACATCGCCATCAAGAATCAGGCGGGTGCCAGCACCCGCCTGGCGTATGTCTTGGATGAGCTCGGCGTGACGGGGGCGATCCAACACGGCAATCCGCATTTCCTCGACCGATTTGCCTTTAGCTTTCGCCAGGGCACGAATGTTCTCGCCGATAGGGCGGTGAATATCGACCACCCCGATGCCTTCGTGTGAGGTCACAATTTTGTTCATGTAGTACACGCTCGAAGCATCCAACATGCTTCCCCGGTCGGCCACCGCAATCATCGAAATTGCGTGCGATCGTCCGGCGGCAGTGAGGGAGGTGCCATCGATGGGGTCCACCGCGATATCGCACTGGGGGCCCTGACCATTTCCCACAATTTCACCGTTGAACAGCATGGGGGCATCATCTTTTTCCCCCTCGCCGATGACCACGAGACCCGAGAATGCGACCGTGGCAAGAAATTTCCGCATCGCATCCACCGCGGCACCATCGGCAGCATTCTTATCACCGCGGCCAATAAAGGGCGTGGCACGAATGGCAGCCGCTTCGGTGGCACGAACGAGCTCCATGGCCAAATTTCGATCGGGATGTTGGAAGAGCTCGGCAGATTCACCCTGTGACATAGCAGTCCTTTGGCGCGGTTCGTGAACGAATCATCCCAGCCTATCCCCGAAGGGGAAGGCCCGGGGTGGCGATAGTCTTAAAGCCCCGCCCCCTTTTGCCTGGAGAAACCATGCCTATTGCCACCCCCGACCAGTACGCAGAGATGCTGGACCGCGCTAAGACCCAAGGCTTTGCCTACCCCGCCTTCAATGTCTCGTCCTCCTCCACCATCAATGCGGTGCTCCAGGGGCTAACAGATGCGGGATCCGATGGAATCATTCAGGTTTCCACCGGCGGTGCCGATTTCTTTGCCGGCCAGAGTGTCAAAGCTCGCGCCTCCGGCGCACTCGCTTTCGCCGCTTTTGCTACTGAGGTGGCAAAAAACTACCCCGTGACCGTGGCACTCCACACCGATCACTGCCCCAAGGAGGCGCTTGACGGGTTCGTCATGCCCCTCATCGCGGCCAGTGAAGACGTGGTCAAAAAAGGTGGGGAACCCATCTTCCAGTCCCACATGTGGGACGGGTCCGCTGTTCCCTTGGCAGAAAACCTCGCTATTGCGAAAGATTTACTCCCCAAAATGAAGAACATTAATTCCATCCTTGAGGTGGAAATTGGTGTCGTCGGTGGCGAAGAAGACGGTGTCAGCCATGACATTAACGACAGCCTCTACACAACGCTGGAGGACGCTATCGCTACCGTTGAAGCTCTCGGGCTGGGCGAACACGGTCGTTATATGGCAGCACTCACCTTCGGCAACGTTCATGGGGTTTATAAGCCAGGCAACGTGAAACTTCGCCCGGAACTGTTGGCAGAAATCCAGGAGGGTGTGGCCGCGAAGTATGGCACGGCTGCTAAACCTCTGGACTTGGTCTTCCACGGTGGCTCGGGGAGCACCGAAGAAGAAATTGCAGAAGCGGTGCGAAACGGGGTCATCAAAATGAATATCGACACCGACACCCAGTACGCCTACACCCGCGGTGTTGCCGGCCACATGTTTGCCCACTACGACGCCGTGCTGCGCATTGATGGTGAAGTCGGCAACAAAAAGCTTTATGACCCCAGGGCGTGGGGCAAGGTCGCCGAAAGTTCTATGGCCGCGAGGGTCCTAGACGCGGCGCAGCAACTGGGTTCGCACGGCCACTCGAAGAGCTAGCGGCGGTTGCGGCCACCAATCGTGGTCGCATCGATTTCGCCACTTGCGTCCCGACGCAATTCTTTGGGGAGAGAGAACTGCAGGTCTTCTTCTGCGGTTCTCACTTCTTCCACCTCGGTGAAGCCGGCACCGGCGAGGTCCGCAAGCGCGTGATCCACCAGAACTTCGGGAACCGAGGCGCCGGAGCTCAAGCCGATTGTTTCGACACCCACAAGCCATTCCTGCTCAATTTCGCTGGCGTAATCGACGCGATAGGCGGCACGGGCACCATATTCGAGGGCTACCTCGACCAGGCGCACGCTGTTGGAGGAGTTGGGTGAGCCCACCACGATGACGAGATCACAGTCGGGGGCAATCTTTTTGATGGCCACCTGCCGGTTTTGTGTGGCATAACAAATATCGTCACTGGGCGGGTCTTTGAGGTGGGGGAAGCGCTCGCGCAAACGGCGAACCGTTTCCATCGTCTCATCCACGCTGAGGGTGGTTTGGGAGAGCCAAATGAGGTTTTCCGTGTCCGGGGGCATGATGGTGTCCGCATCGGCGGGATCATTCACGAGGGTGGTGTTGTCGGGGGCGTGACCCATGGTTCCCTCAACCTCTTCGTGGCCCTCGTGGCCAATCAAGAGGATGTGGTAATCCTGACCGGAGAAGCGCACCGCTTCGCGGTGAACTTTGGTGACCAGGGGGCAGGTGGCGTCAATGGCGTTCAGTTGACGATCTACAGCCTGTTGAACCACCATCGGGGACACACCGTGGGCGGAGAAAACAATGTTGGAACCGGTGGGGACTTCGGCGACTTCGTCAACAAAAATCACCCCGCGGGATTCGAGCTCCCGCACCACATGGATGTTGTGAACGATTTGTTTGCGCACATAAATGGGGGCCCCAAAACGCTCAAGAGCTTTTTCCACCGCAATTACGGCCCGGTCAACGCCAGCGCAGTACCCCCGCGGAGCAGCCAACACAATCCGCTTTGATCCTGGAGTGGGTTCTTCCACCAGGGGGGTAAGCCTCGAAGGAATCAGGGGCGTGCCCAGGATTGACTGGTTTCCGTTGCTAATACTCACGCCCCCAGTGTAGGTGGATGAGCCGGGAAACGCCCTGAGTGTTCTAGTTTAGAAATATGCCCTCCAACGATTCGAGTCCCGAGACTCCCTGGCCGGTGTCAAAGCTCTCCGAACTACTCGGTGGCTACATCGAGCGGCTCGGTTCTGTCTGGGTAGAGGGGGAAATCACGCAGTGGGGTGAATCCGGGGGAAACGTGTACGGAAAACTCCGCGATATCGACGCTGATGTCGCGGTGGGTTTCACCATTTGGCGACGAACGAGGGACGCCATCCCTGATGGGCTCTCCCAGGGGGACCGTGTCATCGCCCAGGTTCGCCCGTCCTGGTGGGTGAAGGGTGGAACGCTCTCCATGAACGTCCTCGCCATGCGACACACGGGGTTGGGCGAATTGCTGGAAAAGCTCGCCAAACTAAAGGCCACACTGCAGGAGGAGGGCCTGTTTGCTCTCGAGCGAAAGAAACGCCTGCCCCTTCTCCCCCACACCATTGGGTTGGTGACGGGGAAAGATTCTGACGCGGAAAAAGATGTGATCACCAATGCCACGCTGCGGTGGCCCGAAGTTTCCGTGCGGGTGGTGCACGCCATGGTTCAGGGTGATCGCGCCGTGGAGGATCTGATGAAAGCGCTCGCCACACTGGAAGCTGACCCCGACGTGGATGTGATCATCGTGGCGAGGGGTGGCGGTGATTTTCAAAACTTGTTGCCTTTTAGCGATGAGCGGCTAGTGCGCTACGCCGCCAGCCTCACCACGCCTTTAGTGAGTGCGATCGGCCATGAAGCCGATCGCCCGCTGCTGGATGATGTCGCAGACCTTCGAGCTTCCACTCCCACAGATGCTGCCAAAAGGGTGGTGCCGGATGTGGAGGCAGAAAAAGCTCTCCTTCGCGAGGCCCGGCAACGTTTGCGCACCAAACTTCAGGGAACACTCGAATATGAGACCGAGCGACTGGCCTCGTTTCGGTCACGACCAAGCCTCGAGGACCCACAAACCCTGGTGGATGGCCCCATGGAGGACATTCTTCTGCTGGTGGCCAGAGGAAGCGATGTGGCGGGGAGGATCGTGGAAAGGCTGGGGGCAGAAATTACTCAGCTTCACAGTTCGCTCCGGGGCCTCTCCCCACAGGGAACCCTTGATCGTGGATATGCGATTGCTCGGGCCGCCAATGGCCAGGTAATTTCCAGCGTGGCTCAGGTGTCACCGGGTGACCCACTCACGCTCATTGTGGGTGATGGGACCCTTGATACCCATGTTGATGGCCCCTCAGCGCTCGATAGACTGAAGGGGTGAGCGAAGAAAAAGCCCCGGTGGCCGCAGACATCAAGGACATGTCCTATGAGCAGGCCCGGGATGAACTTGTCGCGGTCGTGGGGAAGCTCGAGCAAGGCGGGGTTTCGCTGGAGGAATCTATTGGCTTGTGGGAGCGCGGCGAAGCCCTCGCCACCCGCTGTGAAGAATGGCTCCAAGGGGCTAGGGAACGTTTAGACGCGGCGAAGAAAGCACGCGCGGAGTAATCGTGGCCGCCAAGGAACCCCGTGAGGTTGCCGGGTTGGGAAGAGCAGAAACACCGGCGGAAAAAAACGACCGCGTCCAGAAGGCACGCCAGGAGAGGCGCGCCCGCCAAACCATGAGAAACCTGGTGTGGTCTCTGCTTGTTTCCTTGGGACTTGTCGCACTGTTGATTGTGGTGGTGGTGCGACCCGATACCAATTTGGTGGAAGACATTGACTGGGTTGCGGTTGCTGAAGAGGGTGCTGACTCGCTGCCGAGTGACCCTCTGTACCCGAGGATGTCTGAGCTGTGGAGCTCAAACCGGGCAGAAATCACGACCGAACCGGGTGCCGAGGTTGTGTGGTCTATTGGTTTACTGGGCCCCGAGAACAGCTATGTCTCGTTTGACCAGGGCTTTGGCGCTGATATCGCGTGGCTTGCAGCCCAAGTCGACGGGGCTCCCGTCACCGGCGAAGTGGAGTTTGGTTACGGGGTGGACACCCTGACGTGGCAGGAATATGACCGTACCGAGAGTGCTCCAGGGGCCAACAACGCTTACGCGTTAGCCCTCGAGCAGGAGGGCTTCTTCCTGGTGGTTTCGGGAACCAGCCAACAGGCTGTTGCCGAGATTGTCGAAGACGTGACCTTCCAGCTCACAACTGCGCGCCGATGAGCGCGCCGCTCACCCCGGGGGTTGCCTGGCGCCAGATGGCGAAAGGCAACGAGCGTTTCATTTCTGGCGCCCCACAACATCCCCGCCAGGATGTTGACCATCGGGCAAGTCTTGCGCTGGAGCAGGTCCCCCACGCAGCCCTGTTGGGGTGTGCTGATTCACGGCTTTCTGCAGAAATCATTTTCGACAAGGGTCTGGGTGACCTTTTTGTGGTGCGAAACATTGGTCAAGTTATTTCGTCGTCCGTTATTGGTTCGTTGGAATACTCGGTGGAACTTCTCCACGTGCCTCTCATCGTCGTGCTCTCTCATGACAATTGCGGGGCGGTAGCAGCCGCAATTAATCAGGCCTCGCCGGATGCCACCGCACTCCCACCCCATATCGCCGCCATCACGAAGGCGCTCAATCCTGCGATTGAGCGCGTGCGTTTGGCGGAGGGGCTCGCCCCTGGCGCACCACTGGAGGGTGAACTCGTCGGCAAAGAGCACTTACGGGACACTGTCGCCCAGTTGCTGGCCACCAGTGAACTTATCTCCGATGCGGTAGCCGAGGGTAAACTGGCGATTGTTGGCGCCAACTACACCCTCGCTGAGGGTCGGGTTACCCCGGAGGTCATCATTGGTCAGCTCGACTAGCAACCCACCATCGCAAGGATTAGGTCATGAACGCTCAGGGTGAATTCCGTATCGAACACGACACCATGGGTGAGGTGAAAGTCCCCAAGGATGCCCTCTATCGCGCCCAAACGCAACGCGCTGTGGAGAACTTCCCCATTTCTGGCCGCGGGCTTGAATCCGCGCAGATCATTGCTCTGGCCCACATTAAGCGCGCCGCAGCGCTCGTCAACACAGAGCTTGGCATCCTTGATGCGGGTATCGCCAAGGCGATTGTGTCCGCCACCGGAGAGATTATTGCCGGCCAACACCACGATCACTTCCCCGTGGATACCTACCAAACAGGCTCGGGTACTTCCTCCAACATGAACATGAACGAAGTGGTGGCCACCCTGGCGAGCACCAGGGGCCTGGAGGTTCACCCCAACGACCACGTGAATGCTTCCCAGTCCTCCAACGATGTGTTCCCCACCTCGGTGCACGTCGCCGTCACCGAAGCACTCCTCAACTCGCTCATTCCCTCCCTGGGTTATCTTGCCGAAGCCTTGGAAGTTAAGGCGCACGCCTGGAAGACCGTTGTCAAAGCCGGTCGCACCCACCTGATGGATGCCACACCGGTGACGCTGGGGCAAGAATTTGCCGGCTATGCGCGCCAAATTCGCTTAGGGATCGAACGGGTGGAATCCACCATTGCTCGGGTGGCCGAAGTGCCCCTGGGCGGGACCGCCACGGGCACCGGAATCAACACCCCCGTCGGCTTTTCAGAAAAGGTCATCGCTGAGCTTGCAAAAGCCACCGCGCTCCCCCTGACCGAAGCGAAAGATCACTTCGAAGCTCAAGGTGCACGCGATGGCCTGGTGGAGGCTTCGGGAGCGCTCCGAGTAATTGCCGTGTCCCTCACCAAAATCTGTAACGACATCCGGTGGATGGGCTCTGGCCCGAACGCGGGCCTTGCCGAAATACATATTCCAGACCTTCAGCCGGGCAGTTCCATCATGCCCGGCAAGGTCAACCCCGTTGTCCCCGAAGCCGTACTCATGGTGTGTGCAAAAGTCATCGGTAATGATCACACAATTGCGTGGGCGGGGGCGAGTGGAAACTTTGAACTCAACGTCGCGATCCCTGTGATGGGAACCTCACTCCTTGAATCCATCCGCCTGCTCGCAAACTCGGTGCGGGTGCTGGCCGATAAAACTATTAGCGGTTTGGAAGCCCGCGAGGAGCGCGCCCGCGCTCTCGCCGAATCGTCCCCCGCAATCGTCACCCCGCTGAATCGGGTGATCGGCTATGAGGCTGCCGCGAAGGTCGCTAAATATGCGGTGGAGCACCAGAAGACAGTCCGCGAATCGGTGATTGATTTGGGGTTTGTGGAACGTGGAGAAATTTCCGAAGCCGACTTAGACACCGCGTTGGACGTCCTCAAGATGACGGCCCCCGGGCTTTAGGCTGCGCTGTAGCCTTCCTCCAGTAACTCTGTTACCAGTGCGGCGATAGCGCTGCGCTCCGAACGCATCAACGTGATGTGCGCAAAAAGCGATTGGTCTTTCAACGCCTCGATGACGCTGGCGACACCGTCATGGCGGCCCACCCGAAGGTTGTCCCGTTGCGCCACATCGTGGGTGAGGACCACGCGGGAGTTCTGACCAATCCTGCTCAGCATTGTCAGCAAGACATTTCGCTCTAAGGATTGGGCCTCATCCACGATGACGAAGGCATCGTGGAGTGAGCGTCCTCGAATGTGGGTGAGGGGCAAAACTTCCAGCAAACCCCGTGCCATGACCTCTTCGACCACATTGTGGGACACCACAGAACTGAGAGTGTCGAAGGTGGCTTCCGCCCACGGGTTCATCTTTTCGTTGGCGTCCCCCGGTAGGTACCCAAGATCTTGCCCGCCGACCGCATAGAGGGGGCGAAACACCATGATTTTGCGGTGTGCTTGACGCTCTAGAACCGCTTCGAGCCCCGCACACAATGCGAGAGCAGATTTACCGGTTCCGGCCCGACCGCCAAGGGACACAATTCCGATGGTGGGGTCAAGCAGTAGGTCGATGGCCAGGCGTTGCTCCGCGGAGCGTCCGCTCAAACCAAAGAGGTCCCGGTCACCTTTGACTAACCCGATGCGATTCTTTCCCACCACACGGCCCAATGCGGAACCCCGATCGGAGTTGATCACTAAGGACGTGTTTACGGGCAGGTCTGTGACAGCACGGGAGGTCAGAGTCTCCTCGTCGTAAAGGTCATCGAGGTCTTCCGCGGCCAGGGTGATTTCTGCCATCCCTGTCCAACCGCTCTCCGGCGCCAGCTCAGCCCGGTACTCCTCTGCCGCTAAACCAATCGAGGCAGCTTTCACCCTCATGGGCAAATCTTTGGACACCACCGTGACCGCGAGGCCCTCCGCCGCCAGGTTGGCGGCGACAGCCAAGATTCGTGAATCGTTATCGCCGAGTTGAAGACCGGAGGGCAACACCGACTGTTGAGAATGGTTGAGTTCCACCCGGAGGGAACCACCACCCTTCACAGCGATCGGGAAATCAAGTCGTTCATGTTCCGACCTCAACTGGTCAAGGTTTCTCAAAGCTTGACGCGCAAAATAACCAATCTCGGGGTCGTGACGTTTTTTCTCCAGCTCCGAAATCACCACCACCGGGAGAACAACCTGATGTTCCGCGAAGCGGAACATTGCCTGCGGGTCAGAGAGAAGGACCGAGGTGTCGAGAACAAACGTCCGCTCCCCCGTTTTCTTTCGCGATGCTGTGGATGTGCTGGAGGACGGTGCGGTTGTGTCCACGGAGGCTCCTTAGCCGGGTAGGGGTGCCGTGACTAAGAAAATACGCCAGCGCTTTTGGAGGTAGTCGCAATGACACACCACAGGAGGCTAACAACCGGTGAATATTCAGGAGGGAAGGTCAATAACACCGGTGTGGTCATCGCGTCGCCAGTTTGGCAACGACCAGTTGAAGGCAATAGAGAGAGCCCGGGAAAGAGAAATTGCTAGTGCCCCCAACAGAACCGCAAGGAGCGGGGAACCCCCGAGCGCCCCAATCCCCCAAACCAGTAGGCCCCCACCAAAAGCGAGCACCGCGTAGAGCTGAAAACTGGCGACCACCCACGGTAAATCATTCAGCATCACATCGCGAAGGATGCCCCCGGTGATGGCGGTCATCACACCCATCAGGGTGGCGACCAGAGGCGAGGAGCCCACCTCGAGGGCAATCTGCGTGCCAGAGGCCGCAAACACCCCTAAACCGACCGCATCGGGCCACTGGATGGCCCGTGAGGTGACATCAAAGTGTCGGGCCCGCAGAACAATAGCCGACCCCACACCGATGGCAATAATGACCCATAACCAGTACTCGTACTCCACCCAAAACAGCGGGGATCGACCCAGCAACACATCCCGCAGGGTTCCCCCCGCCATGGCAGTGAGGAAAGCAATCACCACAACACCGACAACGTCTAAACGTTTACGAACGGCAGCAAGAGCCCCCGAGAGAGCGAAAGCGACAACGCCTACGCCTTCAAACACGAAGAGCAAAGTTTGTAGAGCAGTTTCACCAAGCATGCATGAATTGTGTCACCCTACGCGCGTCGGCGCCGTGCCCGCAACGCAACCCCCACAAACAATGCCACCAGCAGGAGAGCAGACACCCCCACCACCGACCACAACAACACCGATGCGCCAGAGGACGTTACCACCGCACGCTCCACCACACTGACACCCAAGTTTGCGGCCTTGATAAAACCGTCAACCCCGACACCCTGCAACTGCAACGTGTGTGAACCAACACCGGCAAACCTCGGGTCTAAGAAGAACTCACCCAAAACCGTTCCCTCATCAGCAACCGTGACAGAACCCAACAGTGTCGGCTCGGAGAACAACCACACATCAACTCTGGTCCCCGACTGGAACCCTTCACCACTGATCACCGCCACCGAAGACTGAACCAACGTGATCGAAGCACCAGAGGGCACTGCTTGAACCTCGCCCTCGGTATCGGCCACATCAACCGTGAAACTCCAGGAATCAGACCGCGCCACCACGGTGGAGTTTGCTTCGTTGGCGATAATTTCCATCACCTCAGGCGCACCACCAGAAGTCCCTAACGATTGGCCCCCCGCCAACACGGGCAATGCGTTTTCTAGGCGGTTGAGTTCCGGAGCGGGTGCACCCTGACCAATGTTGATCACCATGTCCACCACGGTTTGATTACCCTGAGCGTCATACCCCACAATCTGCATCACCTGCGGACCAATAGGAACCGGGGTTTCAAACTGTCGCGTCTCCATGGATACCGGAGCATCAAACTGACCTCCTGCACCCACCACAACCCTCGCCAGTTCCCGGGAGCTCCCCGAGCGCCCGGGCAAGAAGAACTGCACCTGAGACCCCGGTAACAAACCAGAGCCACTGACTGTTGTCGCCTTGCCTCTGGGCACAGACAGATCACCGTTGGAAGACGCGTTTCCCGGGGCATTCGTGGACGAACCTTCTGCACTGGGCTGGGAGAAAGAAAGCTGGACTTGCCCTGCTTGAACCGACATTCCACCGTTAGTGAGGGTCGTTTTGGTTACGGTCGCAGGCGCCCCACCAATCGTTGCTCGCGTCCCAACCGAAGGATCAAAACCACGCCCCGGAGTCACTACCGGACCCAACACAGGGACCGGGGATGCCGCAGGGATAGTTGGCACAATAACCCTCGGGTTCCCCGGAGTCCTTGGGCTAGAAGTGGGCGACGTGCCAGCCCCACCAGCAGCCCCAGAACCGCCACCCGAACCACCGCCAGAGCTTCCACCAGAGCTGCCATTAGACCCGCCACCAGAAGCGCCAGGCATCGTGATCGACACGGAAACCGTGGTCCCGGTGCCCATCAGGTTTGTTGCCCCAATAGTGACGGTGACGGTGGAACCCGCAGTCAAACCGGTGACGCTACAAAAAGTATCGGTTGCCACCGCAAACGAACAGGCCACACTCACCCCGTAGGCACTAATGGCTGCCCCACCGTCATCACTGGGGGCACTCCACGATGCCACCGCCGTCGTGTTTGATGTCGAGGCCACGGTCAAGGCGGTGGGAGCATCCGGGGCCGTCGCTGGAACACCCAGTGCGGTGGCCGTATTGGAGGATAACTCCGAACCATTCGCCGAGGAAATCGTCACCAGCTTCACGTCATACGCCGTCCCGTTGGAGAGACCGGTAAACGTGTAAGTCTCGGTATTGACGGTCGGGATGGAGACTGGTGTGCCCCAACTATTACCGCGAACCCGCACAGAAACCTCGTAACGAGTGAACGTTCCCCCACCGAAACTGGTCGCCTGCGACCAATCAACGACGAGTTGGGTGTTGCCAGGGGTCGTCGACAGAGCACTCACCGCATCAGGAATAGTCGCCGGTGTAACCGCCGGGGATGCTGTGGATGCAGGCCCGACACCTGCAGCATTCAGCGCAGCCACCGTGAGGGTGTAGCTCACACCGTTGGTCAACCCGGTAATCGTGCAGGGCGATGTGGTGGCACAATCCGGTTTTGTTACAACCCCACCCGAAGCAGTCGCCACCACCTGGTAGGCATCAATGGCGTCGCCGCCCACAAACCCAGGAGCAATAAACGCCACCGTCACCGAAGAGTCCCCAAACGACACCGAGGTGATGGACGGTGTACCGGCAACCACAGGGCTGATGGTGAAACTCCTGGAAACATCCGAGGCCGCCGCATAACTGGGATCCCCCGCAGAAGACGCCGTGACGGTGCAGGTTCCGGTAGTGATGATGTTGATTAACCCGGTGGTGGAATTCACCCCACACACCCCCGACGTTGAGGTCGCATACGTCACCGCCCGCGACGTACTCACCGAGGCTCCCGCCAAAAATGCCGGATCATCAAAATCTTTACCAGCAATCGCTGGGAAACTAAGGGTCTGGTTGATCTTCCCCGCCACCAACGTCTGCGTCACGCTGGGGGCAGCCACATAATCGGAGTTGCCCGCCTGAGCCGCTTGAATCACACACGTGCCAGAGGCCACAAACGTGACGACCCCACCCGCAAGCCCACACACGCCAGGCGACCCCGAAGTGATGGAAAAGGTGACGGTCAAACTTGAGGTTGCCGTTGCGACCGGCGTGTATTGAGTTCCAGACACGATGGATGCGGGAACCGTGGAAGTAAAGTTCACACTTTGGGGAGCCTGAGCCACCGTGATGGACACATTCGAAGAGGTAGCAACATTGAAGTTATCATCAGCAGCCCGAGTGGCCGTAACAACACAGGTGCCAGCACCACTGGGAGTAACCACACCCGAAGCCACCGCGCACGGCCCAGAAACCTTTGAGTAAGACAGCACGCCGGAGCCCGAACCACCAGAGCCCACCAACGTCAAGCTCTGGCCAAACACGATCGACGTTGCAGACACCAGGGACACGCTCGCCTGCGTTGCCTTCGCAATCGTCGCATTCGACACTGTCCCCACCGATGCCACATAGTTGCCCGCATCGGTGCCGTTCAGCACACCCGAGCCGAGTGTGACGGTCGCTGCCCGCGTACCGGCACCCGGGGACACAAACACAACGGAGATTTCATTCGCGTCAAGATTCACCGTGTCACCGGCAATAGTTCCCGCCATACTCGAGGAGGCCACGGTCGCTGTTTGCGTCCCGTCGTACGTCTTCCCCGCTGGCGTCACATCCACTGTCACCGATTTTGGCGAAACCGCTCCCGTTACCCCCGAGGGTGCCGAGATGCTGTAGTTCCCCGCATCAACTCCGATGAGGGGCCCTGAGCTAAAGGACACCGTTGTTGCCTTATTGACCCCCACGGTCTTGTTTGCAAAAACCACTGCCACCTGCGACGCATCAACACTGACCGCATCACCCGCCACAACACCGGTCAGAGTGGGAGTACCCGAAACAGTGGCAGAGGTTGTCTGGTCATAGACCTTTGACGCCACCACAACACTCATGGTCAAAACTTTTGCGGACACCGTGAATCCCTGCGTCACCGCATTCGCTGCTGAATAGTTTGTGTTGCCCGCCTGGGTGGCCCGAACAGTGCACGTCCCGGCCGCAACAATCGTCACGCTCGTGCCCGACACCGTGCACACCGCTGTGGTGTCCGAACTAAACGCAAGGGTCAACCCACTGGAGGAGGACCCGGAAACACTAAACGCGGCATCACCGTAGGTTTTCCCTGACAAACCACCAAACGTGATCGTCTGGACAGCCCCCGACACCGAAATGGTCACCGGGGTGGCCGCAGAAACCTGGTTGTAGTTGTCATTACCCGCCATCACTGCGGTAATGGAACAATCTGTTGTCCCGCCTGTCACCGTCACAGTGGTACCCGTGACGGAGCAATCCCCAGAAGCCACCGTGTATGTCACGGCCCCCGAGGACGAGCCACCCGAATGCGACAGTGTCCCCGTCTCACCAAACGCCAACGTCGAATCATTCACCGAAATCGAGAGTGCGGACTGGTCCGCCTTCGACAACGTCACCGTCACCGCACTCGACACCGCTGAAACATAGGAAACATCAGCAGCCTGGGTCGCAGTAATCGCACACGAACCGGTCCCCGAATCTGCCGTCAACGTCGTGCCAACAATCGTGCACCCAGCAGAGTCAGACGCGTAGGTAAGCGCACCCGTGCCCGAACCACCAGACACCGATAAGGTCGCCGTATCGGTGTAAGCCAGGGAAGTATCCGACACCGACAGAGTCAGCGTTGCCTGAGCGATACGGGTGTAACGCACAATCACGACGCCAGAGCCACCGGATTCTCCCAGATCGTATACGCTAGCGCTTCCGCTCCCACCCCCTCCGGAGTTGGCGGGAACCGCGACGTAGTTTCCGACACCGCCCAATCCGGCCGCTCCTTGGACAGATCCGATTCCATTTGCCCCACCGACCCCACCAGCTGCGAAAATCACTGCACCGGAGACATCCACGCCCGCCCCAAGCGAGGTGGACTGAGCTGTGGAAACAATTGAGACAGGCGCCCCGTCTCCACCGCGGCCTCCAACAAGACTGGCGCCCCCTACTCCGTTCCCACCGGGCCCACCAGCTCCACCACCACCACCGGCAGCGTAAAGGTTTGCGGCATTAGGGTTGCCACTACCACCGGCATGACCAAGGCCGGATGCTGTGGGTTGGGATGCGCCCCCCAAGAGTTGTCCGCCAGAATTCTGTGTTCCTCCTCCACCGCCGGAACCTCCGACGCGTCCGGGCGTACCGCTTCGAGCGCCGGTCATCGCTCCACCTGCACCACCCCCGTTGACGGAAGTTCCGCCAAAACTCGTGTCGCCACCATCATTAATAACTCCCGCCACCCCATCTTCTTGCCGGTATCCGGTGCCCCCGCCTCCCACAGTGATGGCGTAGCTTGGGGAAGAAAGCGAGACACTCCCACTGGCCAGTAGCTCTCCCGCGCCACCACCTCCGTAGGAACCACCACCCCCACCACCAGCAACTAGCAACAGATCAATCTCTGTAATTTGGTTGGGAACGACCCAGGTGCCCGATGAGCCCGTGTTGCTCTTCACCGCAAACACACAATCGTTGCCATCCACCAATGTCGAAAGGGTCAGGCCAGAAACATTCTGATCACACACGTTCCCTGACCCCGCACCATCAAATACGGTCAACGTCACCGTCGATGTGGCTTGAGTAAATGCGCCCTGGGCCGAGGTCGCCGTAACCACACAGTCTCCCACCCCAGTGATAGTTACCGTCGGAGCACTGGGGTCCGGTATTGAACACTGTGATGAACTTTCCGAATACGTCACAGCAACTGCGCCGAGTACCGTGGGAACGGCATCAAACGTGAGGGAAGTAACATTGCCCGAGTCCCAATCCAGGAACGTATTAGTGGGAGCCCATGTCATGGTCTGTGCGGCTCGGGGTGTCACTGCAGAGCCTGCCGTCACTGAGGCCCCGTCGGGGGACGAATTCACGGCGCGAACCCGCACGGTGTATGCCGTGCCATTGTTCAAGGACGAAATTGTTTTAGTTCCAGCGGTTGCAGAACCAAAACTGACCCATGCGGAGCCATCAAACGAATACTCATAACGGGTAATGGAGGAGCCACCGGTGTGCGCTGGTGCCGAAAAAGTTACCGACACGGTTGTGTCCCCTGCTGTCACGGACGAAATCGTTGGAGCTTCAGGAGAAATTGTGTAACGAAGGATAATGACACCAGAACCCCCGTGTCCACCTCCCCGAGAAGTAGAGGCACTGCCATTTCCTGTACTTCCACCGCCACCGCCACCGAGATTTGCCGTTCCATCTACACCCTGCATCGTTCCCGATTTGGCGCCACCAGCGCCACCCCCGCCCACTCCGCCAGCCCCCGCTGACCCGCTCGATAACGCGTTCAAACCTCCGTTGACCCCTCCTCCGCCACCCCCGGCGTAGTCGGTGGAAACTCCTGTGATGGTGAATTCCTTACCTACCCCGCCCGCACCACCGGACTGCCCAGACGAATCTGACCCCACCATTCCTGCACCGCCACCGCCACCGGCGACTGCTGCCGCCGAACCTCCACCACTCCCGATGCCTCCTGCGTTTCCAAATCCCCCAGAAAGCTTGCTCGAAGCGGCGGGGACACCCGAACCAGACGCCAGATAAGTACCGCCCCCAGACCCACCAGATTCGCCAGCAAAATTAAGGGTTCCGCCACCACCACCACCCGCAGCGACGACCGCCCCCGACCCAGCAACCGCAAACGCCGACGTATTCAGGCCATTTTCACCGTTATAGGTTGCATTAATCCAATTGCGAATACCTCCCGCCCCGCCAGCGCCGACCGAAAATTCGTAGGTCGAGTTCGACGAAAGATTGTTCTTGAGAACCTCAGTGGCTTCACCACCACCACCACCACCAGCAATGTGACCACCACCACCACCACCACCGGCAACAAGAAGAGATTCGACCCGGGTAACCCCAGCCGGTGGCACCCATTCACACGACCCCACGGTTGTGAAAGTCAGGACTTGGTAGGGGGTCCCGTTTGTTCCAATAGTTCCGTTACCCGTGAACGTGGATTCCTCAGGCACACACTCAGGCGTCGTCTTTGCGCTGTTGTAAACAATCAGGGACTGGATTGAGCCTTCGAGATACTCCTGCTCCCGCCAGGTGCCACTTTCCCAGTTTGTTTGTCCAATCT
>Ga0208414_1000158_pt1 | contig 75672 bp, 74 predicted proteins | sample AntAceMetag02UKE_FD_184770 | JGI IMG/M metagenome (GOLD analysis project Ga0208414, IMG submission 184770) | Saline lake microbial communities from Ace Lake, Antarctica - Antarctic Ace Lake Metagenome 02UKE (SPAdes) (version 2) | ecosystem: Environmental > Aquatic > Non-marine Saline and... | reverse complement strand
CCTAGGGTTTTGCCCCGGATTTCAAATGAATTGTTCGCCGTTTTCAGCCACTCGCCGCGATGCGCGGCAGCACTTTTACGGGAAATGCCGCGCAACAATAAGATCGCCTCAGCAAGCACCATTTCAGCCACGGACCGCGTATTTGAGAAAGGCGCGTTAAAAATCGGCACGCCTTTGGCTAACGCCGCCGACAAATCCACTTGGTTGGTACCAATACAAAAGCAACCGACTGCATTGAGTCGTTTGGCTGCCTCGAAAGCCTCTGCATCTAGTTGCGTGCGGGAACGAATCCCTAAAAAGTGCACGTCTTCGAGCCGCTCGTACAGGGCCGGGCCTTCCAAAGAACCTTTTTCGGTTTCTATGTTGGTGTAGCCGGCTTGGCGCAGCATCTCTTCAGCGCTCAGGTGAACGCCTTCTAGTAACAGGAACTTGATGTTTTTTTTGTCAACAGACGTGTTTTTCTGGGTCAATCTGAGCACCTTTAAAGCGCAAAAGAATCATATTAAATGATAACCTGCCGCCAATGCTAAGGATTCAGCAACCTAGCGCGCAAGGGTCAAAAAGGTAAGGTAGGGCTGGGTATAAGGATTGAGGTATCAGTTGCCAGAGGCCAAGTCATCGACCTGCCCTATCCAATCAACTCAACCTCGTCTGGAACGGTGTCACAGATGCGGCGCTTGCGATGGCCGGACGCTGGATTCACTTCCCAAATGTAGCCGGTGCTTGCCCAAATGAGTAACTGTCCTTTACTGAGACATGCTCTCACGGCGCCAGGTACAGAAATTTTACGTGTAACCGAGAAGCCCGGTTTACTTAGATAAACGGCTTCTTCGGAAGCACTGATACGGTCAATAATCCAATCCATAGTTACATGTTACTGAAGTCCTGAACGTTAGATCACTAAGACCGCAGCGGTTTAGGACCCGAACCCATATTGTTACAAATTGTGTCGCTTGCACGCCACACTGCACCTCACCACAGCGAACCACGCCATGACGTGAGCGTTGATCCGATCACCACTGATCTATGCCCCAAACCATGCCCCACTGCTCGCGCGCACTCTCGAGCAAGCGTTCGATTATGCAGTTAATGTAACGATATCGTCGGACACAACGAACTGATTAGTGATTCTTTAAACGCTCAGACTGAGGTAAACGATGCGACCTACGTTCCCGTTACTGGTAGACACCGACTTTCCAACCATCAAACGCGATCGAGTACAGACCTTGCAAGTGAATTTGGGCTATCGCTGTAATCAAACCTGTGTGCATTGCCACGTGAACGCGGGCCCGAACCGAACCGAAATGATGGATGAGGACAACATCGCCGCCGTCGTTGACGTGTTGCGTGCCCAACCGATCGAGTTATTGGACTTGACAGGTGGCGCACCGGAATTAAGCCCCTACTTTCGATCTTTGGTGACCCAAGCCCGTGCCTTGGATGTGCGCGTCATGGATCGCTGTAACCTCACCATCTTGAGCGAACCCGGTTACGAGGATTTGGCTTCGTTTTTGGCTGACAATCAGGTCGAAATCACCGCCTCCATGCCTTGCTACAGCGCCGATAATGTCGATAAGCAACGCGGCGATGGCGTCTTTGACCTTAGCATCGCCGGGCTACAAGCCCTGAACGCCCTCGGTTATGGCCAGCCAGGATCAGGATTGGTCTTGAATTTGGTCTACAACCCGCAAGGCCCAGTTTTACCGCCTCCGCAAGCCGCGCTAGAAGCCGATTACAAACGCGAACTGCACAAGCATTTTGGAATTGTCTTCAATCAGTTGTTTGCAATCACCAACATGCCCATTCAGCGCTTTGGCAGCACCTTGGTCAGCAAAGGCCAATTCGCAGACTACATGTCAACCTTAAAGGCTGCCCATCAAGATGCCAACCTTTCAACGGTGATGTGCAGATCGCTCATCAGCGTGGACTGGCAGGGTTATCTCTATGACTGCGATTTCAATCAAATGCTAGGCATGCGTCTGGACGCGCCCGACAACCCCCGCCCGCACTTAAGAGACTTGCTCTCGCTAGACCTTGAAGGTCGGGCCATCAAAGTGGCCAACCATTGCTATGGTTGCACCGCCGGTCAAGGCAGCAGCTGTGGTGGCGCACTCGAGGAGCGCGACACCGATGCAGACACCGATGCAGACACCGATGCAGACACCCCCGCAGACACCCCCGAAGACAACCGCGCCCAAGCCCAGCAGGCTTACGCGTCTTAAGTCTTAAGCCCTAAGACCACGCCACGGCCCGCCCTATGCCTATTGGTTTGTCAGTCATCATGATTTGTCTGAACGAGGGCAAACAAATTGTCCCTTCGTTACAGGCTTTGTCAGCTTGGCGTGAGCGGGGTGCCGAGGTCATCTTGGTCGACGGCGGCAGCGATGACGACACGGTTGCGCTGGCCCAACCTTGGGTTGACCAAGTGATCACCAGCCCGCGCGGCCGTGCCCACCAGTTAAATCAGGGAGCGGCCGCCGCACACGGGCAAACACTTGTCTTTCTACATGCCGACACCCTGGTGCCCGCAAACGGCGATCAAACCATTCAAAACGCCTTATCCAGCGCCATAGCCTGGGGACGGTTCGATGTGAGTATCCAAGGACGTTCCTCGTGGCTCGGCCTAGTAGCCGCCTTGATGAACACTCGATCGCGCCTCACCCGTATTGCCACCGGCGATCAAGCCCTGTTTATGACGCGGGCCGCCTTTGATACGGTGGGCGGCTTCGCGCCACAGCCCCTGATGGAAGACATTGAAATCTGCAAACAACTACGACGCCTGGCCAATCCGATTTGTTTGAAAGACAAAGTACTCACCTCTGGCCGACGCTGGGATACAAACGGCGTCTGGCGCACGATTGTCCTGATGTGGTCTTTGCGTTGGCGATACTGGCGGGGCGAATCGGCTGAGTCGCTTGCCAAGGAATATCAATGACCGCCCCTCGGCAGCACTTGAGTGTCTTTGCCAAAGCCCCACGGCCCGGCTTCGCTAAAACCCGTCTTGTGCCTGCGCTAGGCGCGCAAGGGGCTGCTGACCTGGCAACAAAGCTACTCGGGCACACCGTGGCGACCGTCACGGGTCTGTCCCAGGCACGCGTTCAACAGCTTGAATTGTGGGTCACCTCAAACCCCGGCGATACATTCTTCACCGATTGGGCAACCACAAACAATCGCCAAGGGCGATGGCAGGTCAGCGAACAACAAGGAGAAGACTTGGGTGCGCGTATGCACCACGCGTTGAGCACCGCCTTAAAGCATCACGACCGGGCAATTGTTATTGGCACGGATGCACCAGCCCTATCCGCCCAAACCATCGAACAAGCGTTTGATGGTTTGGCCGAGCACGATGCGGTTTTTGTGCCCGCTTTTGATGGCGGCTACGCCTTAGTTGGTCTGCGCGCACCCATCGCCGAGATTTTTACTGATGTGCCTTGGGGCACATCGACTGTCATGGCGGTAACTCGAGCACGCTTATCGCAACTGAATAAATCTTGGTTGGCATTGCCAAGCGTGCACGACATTGATGAGCCCGCCGATCTCGAGCAGCTCCCATCGGATTGGTTCGCCTGAGTGGGATGAATCATGTGGTGCAACGGGTGGTGAAAAAATGACTGCGTGGCTACACTGAAGCAACTACTCTGAAGCAACCATTCTGAAGCAACCATTCAACAAAATTTTTTTCAGCGCATATTGTCAAATCATTTTCGTCAGACAATTTTTATCAGACCATTCAGGTCGCCACACAAACAAGGATCAGACTGACATGTTGGCTATTATCGGCGGCACCGGACTCTATGAACTCCCCGGCCTATATGAGGTCAGCCGCGAGGATCAACCGACACCCTTTGGGGAGACCTCTGGCGAAGTGGTCACCGGCCGCTTGCACGAGCACGACATTCTGTTCCTTGCCAGACACGGCAAAAGCCACCGGTTGCTGCCCCATGAAATCAATTACCGCGCCAATATCTATGCCCTCAAGCGCGCGGGTGCCACCATGATTCTTGGTTTCTCCGCCGTGGGCAGTTTGGACATTCGCTACGCACCTGGCGAGCTGGTCATGCCGTCTCAATACCTAGACCTCACCCGCGGGCGACGGGAACCCACTTTTTTTGGATGGGGCGTCGCCGCTCACGTGTCAACCGCTCAACCGGTCAGCGAGTCGATGGTGCAAGCCGTCAGCGCCGCGGCCCAGAAGGCCGAAGTCACCTTACACACCGGCTTGACCTATGCCTGCGTTGAAGGCCCCCGTCTTGGCACACAAGCCGAAAGTCACTTTATGCGACAAGCCAATTGCCAGCTAGTGGGCATGACCAATGTGCCGGAGGTATTTTTGGCGCGTGAGGCACAGATGGCCTACGCCACCGTGGGCATGGTCACCGATTACGACTGCTGGTTAGAAGACCCCACGCAACACGTGGTGGCGAGTGCTTTGTTTGAGCTCTACAACAACACCCTTGGTAAAGCCAGAACGGTATTGGATACGTTTATGCAAGCGCCCTTGCCTGCTCCTGAACAAAGCACGCGAGAGTCATTGAGTCATGCGTTGCTGTCTGACCCAAGCGCCCTCTCACCGGCGCAGACCGAATGGTTGAAGGTTCTGCAACGCTAATCGCCACCAGTCAATGAAGGAGTGCCGCCATGTCAAAGAACCGAATTGAAACGGACAGCCTTGGCAACATTGAGGTACCCGCAGACAAACTGTGGGGCGCACAGACACAACGCGCCATTGAACACTTCAGTATTGGCAAAGACCTCATGCCGCGCGAAATGATCACGGCTTACGCCACGCTTAAAAAAGCCGCCGCCAACGTAAACTTCGCCACCGCCAAACTAAACGACCAACAACACCGCTTGATCGTGGCGGCATGCGATGAAATCTTGGCGGGCCAACACCACGATATGTTTCCGCTGCATGTCTGGATGACTGGCAGCGGCACACAGTTCAACATGAACATCAACGAAGTGATCTCCAACCGTAGCTGCCAACTTGCCGGCACTGCACTGGCCAGTAAAACCCCGGTGCATCCCAATGATCATGTGAATATGTTGCAGTCTTCTAACGACTCGTTTCCGACGGCGATGTATATGGCAGCCGCGATCGCGACTCATCATCGGCTCTTGCCCTCGGTTTTGGCGTTGCGCCAAGCCATTGATAAGAAGGCTCATGCATGGCATGACATCGTCAAGATCGGCCGAACCCACATGCAGGACGCCACGCCGTTGACACTGGGCCAAGAGTGGTCCGGGTATGTCGGCATGCTTGATGATGCGATGGATAGAGTACGCGGGGCCTTAGAGGGGGTGTATGCCTTGGCGCTAGGCGGCACGGCTGTTGGCACCGGCATCAACACCACAGCAGGGTTCGACGTCGCGGTTGCACACGAGATCGCGCAACTCACCGGGTTGCCTTTCAAAACCGCGCCTAATAAATTCACCGTGCAAGGTTCGCACGACGCCCTCGTTCATTTGTCAGGTACCTTTCGCGCACTCGCCGTTTCATTGTTCAAGATTGCCAACGATATCCGCCTCTTGTCTTGCGGACCAAGGGCCGGTTTTGCGGAACTGCATATCCCTGAAAACGAACCAGGCTCGTCCATCATGCCAGGCAAGGTCAACCCAACCCAGGTCGAGGCCCTAACGATGGTGGCCACACAAGTCATGGCCAACGATGTTGCCGTTGGCTTTGGCGGGGCCAGCGGCTACTTGGAGATGAACGTCTACAAGCCTCTAATGATCTACAACATCACGCACTCGATCACGCTAATGACCGATAGTTGCACGAATTTCCGAAAGTACTTGATCGAAGAAACCGAGCCCAATCGAAAGAAAATCGCTCAAAACGTCGAACAATCGCTCATGCTTGTGACCGCTTTGGCCCCTGTGATTGGATACGACAACGCCTCAAAGATTGCCCATTACGCGCTCGATCATGACGTCACACTCAAAGCCGCAGCGCTGACCTTGGGCCTGGTCTCTGAAGAAACGTTTGATTCTGTTGTCGATCCCCGAAAGATGGTCCGCCCTTTCACTGACCAATGAATGAACCCGTCACCAGGGGGCAGAAGCTAATTAACGCTCGCCGCCAGGTCTTTGCCAGGGTCGTCGATCGAGCTATTGTCAAAATTGCCTCTTTGGGGTGTTAAAGTGATGTCTCAGGTGAGTTAAATATTGCTCTCGGCACTAATGTGTAGTGCCCTATGAGTCTAGTGCCCATATGAAACTCGTGACAGTAGTGACCGCCTCGCTTGACAAATTAAGGAAATCCGTTGAAATCGAATAAAAAACTGCCCCTTCTAAGCTCAATGGTTGCCTGTTTTGCCACACTTGGTTTGGTTTCTATTGCCGTCGCCAACAACCAATCGTCCGCACAACCATCGAACAAGCAAGAGATTGAAGCCCGCTTTAACGCCGCCGACACCAACGGTGATGGTCAAATCACGCTTGCCGAAGCCCAAGCGGGTATGCCCCGTGTTGCCATGGCTTGGGATAAGATCGATGTCGACAAAAAAGGCTACATCACCTTGGACCAACTCTTAGCTATTGTAGCGGCTAATCAATAAACGAACGGGTCCAGGACTAACCCGACGCTCATTGTGTGCCCATGCCTTTCCTGCCACCCGAATTCCCCCCTGAACACCTTGCTTGACCAGCCAAGCTTGCCAAGCCATGCCTAATATTCGTTCGTCCGTCTGTTTTTAGATGAACTCATTTGTATAGAGACGTGCCACCATTGACATTTTTATCGTAACCTTGCGTCACATACGGGTCGAGCCTGCACTCAGTTCATTGGCACCACATTTGCAACACATTAGCACCTCATTAGCACCACATTAGCACCACACTAAACCTTCCTGATTAGGATATACAGTGACATGACGGACCCGCAAGACCCTAAATCTGACGCTTTGTCTAAGCCCCGTGTGGCGCGTAAGCAAAAGCGTAACCTTTGGCTGGTCTGGCTTATCCCTGCAGTGGCCGCCTTGATTGGTCTATCCATCGCTTACAACGATTGGTCTAAGAAGGGTCCAAGCATCACCATCCAATTTCAATCAGCTAGCGGCCTAGAGGCCGGTAAAACGCAAATCAAGTTTCGTGATGTCCTAGTCGGTACCGTCACGGACATCCGTTTGAGTGAATCGGGTGATTTTGTGTTGGTTGATGCGGGCCTAGACAAAGACGCCGAGGGATTGGCCAATGAGGGCACTCAGTTTTGGGTCGTTCGACCCACGATCGGCATCAGCGGTGTATCTGGCTTAGCCACCCTCTTCTCTGGCGTCTACATCAACGTTGACAGCAAAGAACTACAAAGCAGCAAGGCAAATAAGTACGACTTCAAGGGTCTTGAACAACCCCCACCTATCGCGAGTGACCGCCCTGGCTCAACGTTTAGCCTGCGCTCAGACACGCTAGGCTCACTAGGCCCCGGGTCACCCATTTACTTTCTACGCATCCCCGTTGGCGTGGTCACCGATTACAAACTCGACGACAGCGGCAAGTTCGTGGATTTGGATGTGTTCATCGACGCCCCTTATGACAAATACGTGGCAGGTAACACCCGGTTTTGGGATGAGAGTGGCATTTACGTGAACGTCGGCGCTGATGGTTTAACCGTCTCCACCGAATCGTTGGTAAGCATCTTGGCCGGTGGTTTGGCGTTTTCTAGTTTTGGGCCAACGCTGCCAATTGCCGCAGACCATCGTTTCGAACTATTTGAGAACAAAGTCGCGGCGGCTGCCGTGCCTTTTGGCGTGGCGCTACCGATAAGCATGAAGTTCTACCAACCGACCCGGGGTTTAGAAGCCGCGGCGCCAGTGAGTTTTCAGGGGATTAATATCGGCACGATCACTTCGACCGAATTAGACTTTGACATCTACAAGGGACAGTTCTTCACCCATGTAGAAGCCACGCTTTACCCCGTCCGTTTGGGACCTCTCTTTCGAACCATGGAACAAATTAACCAAACCCCCGAACAAGTGGCCCAATCGCTGTCTGCCTTTGTCAAACGCGGCCTCAGAGCCGAGCTTAAAACAGCGAACCTGTTAACTGGCAGCCTTTACGTCTCGATGTCAGTTAAGAAAGATGCCCCCCGTGTCGAAAAAGTCTCGACCGACTTGCCCTTTGAAATTCCCACCTTGCAATCAGCTGGGCTTGACGACATTCAAGACCAAATCGCCACCATCGTAGCCAACATCGAGAAAATTCCTTTTGAGCAACTCGCCAACGATTTAAGTGCCTCATTGAACGAACTAACGGCCTTCACCAAGAATCTCGACAGCACGGTGACCCCAGCGTTATCCGCCACCTTGGATCAATTGCAGACCACATTGACCGATGTCAATGTGCTGTTGGAATCAAGCACGGCGTTGCCGTCACAAATTGATAACAGCCTCAAGGAAATGGATCGTGCGGTGCGTGCCACTCGATCGCTCGTTAATGAGTTACGAGACAAGCCGAATTCAATCATTTTTGGAGATTCCGCGCAGCCCTATTCGCGCGAAACATTGGGAAGCACACCATGAGAGCCCTTTATTATTCAGCCCTAGCGATAGGTACCGTCTTACTCGTCGGATGCGCTTCTCAAAGCACGGCCTACTACACGTTGTCAATGCCGCAGTCGGCCACACAGTCAACCATGCAGTCAACCACGCAGTCAGCAAACACAAAGCGCCCGGCTGGTGATCAAGCCACCGAATCTTACGTTTTACAACGGGTGACCGTGCCGGCTGACGTGGACGACACCACACTGATCGTGCGCCGATCGAATGACCAACTGATGGTCTTGAGCAACGATAAATGGACGGCGTCTTTGGGAGAGGTTCTGCACACCGCCCTCTCACAATCGCTAACCCAAGCCATCGGCACACCACCTTTGCAAGGAGTGATGCAAGCCAGTGGGGCAAACGTTGCCGACACCAACCAAATCATCGTCGATGTTCAGCAATTCGAATTGCAGCCGGCGCGTCAATCGACGTTAGGTGTTGTGTGGCGGATTAACTTTGCCGAGAAAAATCAACCGTCGCTGACTTGTTACAGCTTCTTGTCAGCACCTGCGCTCGCGGGTGTCGCGCCGCTCGTGGCTGCTCAACAAAAGAACGTGGCGTCCTTGGCGCAACAAATAGCCTTTGTCTTTAAAAACAAACAAGCTGACAAAGATACCAATTGCCAAGTAGGTGCTTGACCCCTTCATTCGCTCGCCTTAGACCACCCTAGCAAGCCCACGACATGACGTTTGATCAGTTTAATTTCGTGTTGTCCATGATGGCCACGATTGCTTTCGCGGTGACGGGCGTGTTGGCTGTAGCCGAGCGGCGAGTCGACTTTTTCTCGGCTGTTGTACTGGGCATCATCACCGCCATTGGTGGGGGTACCATACGCGATCTCATCTTAGACGTTCCCGTCTTTTGGGCAACCCATTTAAGTTATGTGCAGTTCGCCATATTGGCCAGTGTGATCACCTTCATTGCGCAATCAATCTTCTCAAAACCACAGATTCTCAAACTCTTTCTCTATGTAGACGCCCTCGGGATCGCCCTATTTGGCGTTGCTGGTGCATTTAAAGCCTTAGAACTTGGTTTTGGTTGGCCGTTAGGCCCACTCATGCTCGGCGTCATCACCGCGATTGGCGGCGGTCTCATGCGAGACGTTTTAGCTGGACGTAAAACCTTACTGATGAGTGACGAAGTCTATACCTTGCCCGTTTTTACCGGCTGCTTCTTGATGCTGGTCATCGTAAAGTTGTTTCCCAACTTCGTCTCAGAAGGCATCCTCATAGGGACCGCGACCACCTTGGTTCTGCGCTCAGCCGCCATTTACTGGTCGTGGAAAGTTCCGGATTGGTTCATCACAAAATCTAACTAGCCACCGACACGAGGGAACGTGGCTGAGGCATCAGCCACGTATGAGCGCTGACGCGCTTCCTCCCATACTTTTTTTCACACTTGCAGCCTCACTTGCAACCACGCTTGCAACCTCGCTTGCAGCCGCAATTTCTCTTACATTCACCCCTTGCACTACCCACATTTTTCCACTACGATGAAAAGGAATCATTCTTATTACCATACGCAGGTAGATGATGACTTACAAACCAAGTGGACAGACAATCTCCAACACCGCGTCCTCTCGCAACTGGACGGACGATAAGTCACGCTGGTCATTCAGGGGCAAACGCGCTGGCACGGTCGGCTTAACGCACATGCGGCCAGCGATGACCGCGGGTGCTGTTATTGGTTTACTTGCCACACTATTTCTTGCGGTTTCAATCTTCGCTACAGTGTAATCAAGGGTGTAAGCAGGGATTAAAGCAGGGATTTAAGCAAGGATTTAAGCAAGCTCGCAGCAAACAGCGAGGTTGAAGCATTTGCCCATACAAGCGCCAGTGCATTGATCGACACAAATACCCCACGGTCCCATCCGCCACTGTGACAACAGTTTGGCGCCACTTGTTATCATGAGAGTTGATTCCCAAGGAGCCACGCACTCATGATTTCTAATGGTCGAGCATTTGACATTGAAGATTCGGTAGGGGCCTGGGTCCCGCATGGCAAATTCATCATTGATGGCTCATCGCACGGCAGACTCAAATCTTTACGCTTTGCGGTTAAAGATGTGTTTGATGTCGCCGGTGATGTCACGGGCTTTGGTAACCCCACCTGGTATGACACCCACCAAGCCCCACTGCTCACGAGCCCCGTGGTGCAGTCGCTGCTAGATAGCGGCGCCACTTTGTGTGGCAAGCTCATCTGTGACGAAATGACCTACAGCTTAAATGGTGACAATCGTCACTATGGCACGCCCTTGAACAGCAAAGCACCGGATTGCGTGCCCGGAGGCTCTTCTAGCGGCTCTGCAGCTGCTGTTGCCGCTGGCATTGTTGACTTTGCCTTGGGCACCGACACAGGCGGCTCCGTGCGGGTACCCGCAAGCTTTTGTGGGGTTTGGGGCCTAAGAACCACCCATGGCGCGATACCCGTGGCCGGTGTCATCCCGCTTCAACCCGCGTTTGATACGGTGGCTTGGTTTGCCAGTCAAGCCGATGTTTTTGAGCGGGTGGGTGAAGTTTTGCTACCCGCCACACAACACACCTTTGAACACATCCCACATTTTGCAGACCTGTGGCAACTCGCCGATCCCGAGCTACACCCCGGCCTGCTTGAAGTTCAGGCGCAATTAAGTCACTCCTTGGGGTGTAGGACCACCTCACGCGATCTATTGCCCCCTGAGCAAACGCTAGAGGATTGGCGCATGGCTTATCACGTCGTGAGCGCCAGACAAGCGTGGCTGGCTCACGGTCACTGGATCACACAACACCAACCCGCACTGGCCCCAGCGATCGCCAAACGCTTTGCCTTCGCCGCGACAGTCACCCCGGCTCAGGCCGCCGAGGCACAAAGCAAATTAACAGCGATCCGAACCCGTGTCAGGGCGTTAATCGGCGAAACAGGTATTGCTGTTTTGCCGTCTTCAGCAGGCACAGCGCCCTTGCTAACAGCCGATGCCGCCTCAGTCGATGACGTTCGCATGCGAACCATGCGCATCACTTGTGTGGCGGGAATCGCTGGCTTGCCTCAAATCAGCATCCCCCTGCAGACAGAGACCGGTAAGCCCTATGGGATCTCGCTATTGGGTCCTGCTGGCAGTGATTTGGCGTTACTACGCATAGCCATCAAACTCGCCGCTGACTTAAAAGCTGGATTAGATGTCGGACTAGATGTCGGACTAACCACCAAGCGCTAGTGCCGCCACAACAAGCTAGAACTACCCCTAGCCCTAGCCCTACCCCTAACCATCTATCGGCTCGATAGCCCTACCCCTAACCATCTATCGGCTCGAGTGCCGTTCGGGTTTTTTTGGGGGAGGGTCACGCCCGATTAACGCCTAATGGCTTGGCGCTGCGCAGCAGTTATCAAAATCATGTGGGGCACGGTGACCGCGGCCAAGCCAATAAAGACCAATCGCAAAACAATGGATTCGGTCGGCAAGGCCACCCACAGCCACCAAAGCGGCAAGGCCAGCAACAACGTTGCCGCGGTATAGACAACCAACATCCGGATCAAACGCCCCTGCTCGCCAAGAGGGGCTTGACGCCACAAACCAAGCAAATGCCTTGGGCTGTGCAACAAACTGAAGTAGATCGCAAAATAAACCAGTGGCGGGGTCACATAAGCCAATCCCAACAAGAGCACGTACTCCATCGCCACCTGCCATTGCCCACGCCAAAGAGCCAAGCCCGTGATCGCTAACATGGCCGCCAACAACCAAGGCACAGGCAGGGCTAAGGCATGCGCCAATGTTGCCCCACCTGGACCAGACAAATGCGTGAAGATCTCTGCCACGGTGGTTGTGTGAAACGCAATCGGCATCAGCAGCAGCGCAGCACCTGCCCACCAGCGCGCGGGCCGCCCCATGGTATTTGCCCAGTCACCGGAGAAGTGCCAGGCGCTGATGATCAAAAAAAACAACAAGCTGCTCGCGGGGAACCAAAGCCACAGCAACACCACGAGCGCGGCCATTGACAAATAGCCCAGCGTAAAAATCACGGTTTGTGCCCGGGTTTGACACAGTCCCATCGTCTCGGCAATCCAAGGGTCGAGCGCGCCGTGTGGCAATCCCAACACCACCACCAACAGCGCCAAGCCGAATAACTGCGCCATTGGCGAGAGCCACTCAGGCGTGAGCGCCACCAAAAGCATGGCAACAACGGCCACGATCGGAAACATCAAGCGCTCGGTTTTATGGAGCAATCTTCCCTTATCCATCACTGACGCTTCCAAACCATTGAAAGGAGAGTCTTTAAAAAAAGCCGCTTGGGTAAGCATGCCACGATTTGCAAACAATCAACGACGGTGGCTCGGTCATCCATGAACCGAATAAACCGCTCAGCTGATGCTCGACTCAATAAGCGGTCAAAAAGCGTCGGGGTCAAATGGGGGTATCTTTTGAGGACAGCCAAGAATAATTTGTCCATGCGCGGCAACCAATACCCTGCTCTGGCCCCGGCTCCAGCTCCAGCAGGTGCCAGCGTGTTGTTGGCAACGTATTGCTTGGCGCAAGCCTCTGCCCAGCGCTGAATCCGCAAAAACCCATAGCCTGACGAAGCGCGTAACGCCCCGCCTCGGGTCCCCGCAATTAAGAGCTGCTTGCCGGCTGATAGTGGGCCTTCTGATCCCTCAGCACTCTCAGGCAGACCCATTGGTAACAGACCATACTCCGTTTTCAAGACCTCAGCACCAACCCAGCCGCGTTGCGCCAACAGTCGATGGAGTTCGGGTATGAGCGCCTCACGTGACCAAGGCTCACGCGAGAAAACCGTCACTTCTGCCAACAAATGACGCTCGCTGTGAGGCAGCACGTAAGTAAAACAAAACTCGCCATAAAGTAGGCGCATGTCAGTCATTAATTCCACCGCATCAGCCCGCTCGACGGGTGAATCCAGGAGGATTTCTACTCCTAAAAAACACTGAAACAAGGTGGACTGTTTCAACACCTGCGGCAACGGCGGTCGGGTGTCAACCACTTGAGTGGCGAGATATTCTCCCCGTGAGGTCGTGACTCGCCAGCCGGCGGCATGCGGCTGCAAGTCAGTCACTGATTCGCCGAGCTGCAACAGAACATGAGAAGACCCGGTAATCGCCTCTTGGCAGAGCCGATAAAAGTCTTTGGCACGGACATATTGATACGAATAGCCTGGGCACGACCGGGCTTGGCGTGGCTGGCCTTCTACATTAAAAAGCCATGCTGCCCAGGTGTGACCCACCCCGTCAAACAGGCGCTGGTCGTTGGCCGCCCAAAAGCACCAACTGCGATCGTCCTCATAGGCCTCGCGCGGCTCAATCACCCGCACCGACGCTTGGGTGTCGCGTTGGGCGAGTTCGCGTGCCAGTGACAAGCCAGCACAGCCCCCACCAAGAATCAGCAGATCAACCGCTGTTGCCTGACTCATGGCGAGCGTCGTTGGTCGGCGCCAAAACAGTCTTGGATATGCTGATGCAAGGCGGCATCATGAACCAATGATTCAGGCTTGGCTTTGCGACTCAGCGCGTAGCCAGACAAAGCAGTTGTGGCGCAAGTGAGCTTGCGAGATAGAGGCACCATCGCGCGTTGCTGCCACGAGTAGTAATCAGCGCGTGCCACGTACTCGCCGATCTCGGCGTAAACACTCGCGGCCACCACGATGGCATAACGTGCAGGACGCGGCAAAAAACACATGCCCTGTAAACCACTTTGATAATAGGTTTGTGACATTGCCAATAAGCGTTTAACGGCCGCACGGATGGTGATGGCTTGATCTTCTGTCGGGGCTTGTATTTCCTTGGCAGTCAACCCGGCCACCCAGTTTTGGGGTAAATAAACCCGTCCCATCCGAGCATCCTCACCGACATCACGGGCAATGTTGGTTAACTGCATGGCAATACCCAAATCAATCGCGAAAGGCCAAGCGCGCGGCGTAGAGACATCTAACACCCGACACATCATCACGCCAACCGTGCCGGCCACTTGGTAAGCGTAGCTCAGAAGCTCGGCCTCATCTCGCACCTGACGATGGCGCAAATCCGATTGGACCCCTTCAATCAGGGCCTGCATGGGCTCCGGTGGAATCGCAACGTCATGCATCAACGTTTGCATGTCATTGACGTTGGCGTCGTCCGTTTGGGAAGAGTTAAGTGAGGCTTTCAAGCGCTCTAAAGTGACATACGCTTGTTGTGGGTCACTGGCTTCATCAGCCAAGTCATCCACCCGCCGACAAAAAGCGTAAAGTCTGGCTGCACGATCGCGCTGCTGAGGACCCAACAAATGACTGGCGAAATAAAAGCTGCGCCCTTTAGACTTGAGCACGGCCAGCGCAGATTCGTTGGGCATGCTCATGGGCTGGCCCACTAAGCCGCGCGAGGCAGCAACCGGTCGACGACCTTGGCCGAAGAAACCACTCCCGGTAATCCTGCCCCTGGATGGGTACCAGCTCCCACCAAAAATAGATTAGATGGACCCTCGCCGCGGTTGTGAAACCGAAACCAAGCCGACTGGCTAAACAAGGGCGACACAGAGAAACCGGCACCGTCAGGTGACAAGTACCGCTCCTCAAAATCCACCGGCGTCATGTGAAATTGGTCCACAAGGCTTTCACGCAGGCCGGGCATTGTCGACTGACCCAGGGCATCAATCACCCGCTCAGCCAGATCGGGACCGGCTTGCGACCAATCGATGTCGGCCTGCAGGTTTGGCACGGGCACCAGCGCGTAAAAACTGTCGCCCCCTGGCGGCGCAAAACTGGCGTCTGTGGCCGTGGGCCGATGCAGATAAATCGAGAAATCGTCAGCCAAGATTTTTCGGTTGAAAATGTCGTTCAAAAGCTCGCGATAACGCGGCCCCATCCAAATCGTGTGATGCGCGACCTTGGGAAACTGCTTGTTCGTCCCAAAAAAGAGCACAAACAACCCCATCGATTTACGCCAACGATTGGCTTTTATCCGTGCCAAGCGGTTCACGTCTTGTGCGGGCAACAGCTTTTTATAAAGATGCACCGGATCCGCGTTAGAAATCACCCAGTCGGCTGACAGTCGCTCGCGCTCACCTGTTGCGCTCTCCGTATCCACGTGCTTGATCGTGCCACCCTCGGTATCGAGCGCCGTGACGGTCGTGTTCAGACGGATCTCGATGCCTTGCGTGACCATTAATTTCTCTAGCGCATCGACCAAAGCACCCGTGCCACCCATCGCAAAATGCACGCCATGCGCTTGCTCTAAAAAGTGGATCAAGCCATAGATAGAAGTGGTGTCAAACGGATTGCCACCCACCAAAAGGGGTTGGATAGAAAAGGCTTGGCGCAAATAATCGCTCTCTAAATAGCGGCAGACCATTTGCCATACGGTACGCCAGGCACCCAGGCGCGCCAGATGCGGCACTTGCGCCAGCATGAATCCCATGCTGTGAAATGGACGGTCTGATAAGTCCGTAAAGCCGACGTCATAGAGTTTGCGCGAGTGTTCGAGCAAGCGGTGGTAGCCCGCCACGTCAGCTGGATTAATGCGTTTGATCTCGGCCAAGGTGTCGTCAAGGGTGCCACCGTAATCAAAATGGTTGCCGTCGGCGAACTCAAATCGATACCAGGGCTTGAGCGGGACCAATTTGACATGGTCATGCAAGGACTGATCAAAGAGCTCAAATAACTCTTCAAACAGGAACGGCGCCGTTAAAACCGTGGGGCCAGCGTCGTGCTTAAACCCTGCTCGCTCAAAAACTTGAGCCCTGCCGCCCAGTCTGGGGCAACGATCAACAACGGTAACCTGGTGGCCTTTGGCTCGGGCTCTGAGGGCGGCAGCCATACCACCAAAACCACCCCCTACAACGACAACATGACTCATGCTTGATTGTTACCTTACTCCAACGCAAATTTACCCTCATTACTGGCCAAAGTATGACATAGATGCACCATGTATTGACCACTTTGTGAGGGCAGTTTTTGAGCTTGCGTAACGGCTTCTAGGCGGTGCGCGCGCGCCATTTGAAGGGCAGTAGAAATGGCAGCCTCTTGATCGAGACCCGTGCGCATGAGTGCTGGGACAATATTGCAATGGGCCTTCGCTGAATCAGCACTCAGGTCATCCAAATCATCAGCAATTTGATAGGCCAAGGCGAAGGACTCCCCCGCTGCCTTTGCCACCGGCAGTGCGCGCGGTTGACCCGCGGCAATCAGCACCAACTCGTAGGGCAGAGCGAGCAAGCTGCCAGACTTCCCTATAGCGGTTTTCTGATAGGCGGCCACATCAAAGTTATGATGTTGCCAAGCCAGATCCAAGGTCTGACCAACAATTAAATCGTGGGTGCGTTGATACAAATGATCGATCAGTGAGGCCGTGTCAACGGTATCAACCGTGTCAACCGTGGCCCTGGCAAGTACTGCCGAGGCAGCTGACAACATCAGCGTGCCGGCGCACATCGCCAAATTGGGATCAAAGCGAAACCAAGCCGCCTCGTGGCCGCGACGCATTTTATCGGCGTCTTGGATATCGTCGTGTAAAAGTGAAGCGTTGTGCACTAACTCACAACTCGCCGCGAGGGCTACACAAGTCCGCGGATCTAGGCCAAGCGCTTCAGAAGCGCTCAAAGCCAGACGCGCTCGCACGCGCGAGCCACCGCTTGAAAAGTGATAACTAACCAATGCATTTAAGTCTGGTGCATCGGGTCTAAAAAGCGTGCGTAACATCAAATCCTCAGTGGCGGCTAAACGCTCGCTCAAAGAGTCTTCCGTTACGGTTTCAAAAGTATGGGTCAGCGAATGAGACAACATTGGCCCTTTCTGAAGGCAAAAACCAGCCCGGGAACCGGGCTGGTTTTTGATCGAGACCTGAGTCACGATGGTGTTGCTAGCTTCAACCGCTTAGGCGGCTTGGTGTTGTGACTTGCGTACTGCGATCATGAAGATCATCACGCCAAAGACTGCCTTGGCAACGATGTCAGCAATGGTGTAACCCACTTCGATCACAGCGATGGTTGTGCCACCGTCAATTGTCATCACGAATGGTGCGAAGTAAACGATGGGGTAGAAGAACCATGACAGGATCACAACCCAGCGAGCCGCACTCACCAAACCACGAACATCTTCAGGTTGCTTGTTGATCGAGTCTGACAGACCGACAAACAAGCTGTAGACGATGTAGAGGAAAGGAATCATTGACAACGCGCCCCAGATGAAGCGTGTGCCGTCGATACCACCTGAAACCTCACCTGGGTAGCCCAGAATGATCATCAGTGCAGCGGCAATACCCAATGTCGTGCTACGACGTACTGTTTCTGAGCGGGTCAAACCCATCACCAAAATCAGTTCGATCAACAGAAGCGGCACGGTCAAGAGCCAATCTACATAACGATAGGCAACGTTGAAGGTCACGCCAGTGGCGGTTACAACCCCGTCGAGCGCTGTATAGGCTTCGCCCCAGCTGTTAAAGATACGTAGGTAGTGGTAACCGGCAATGAAGGTCACCAGACCAGTGATGACCAAAGCGGTCTTGTATTGCTTTGAGACTTGTGTCAAGCCCAGCCAGAAAAATATGGTCGCCGCGAAAAAGGCCGCCGTACCAAACGAGAACGCGTTGTATATCAGCTCGTATTGCCCAAAAGTCAAATCCATTTGAACGATCTCCGAAAGTTGGAATAGGTGAACCTGTGTCAATGATGCGGGGCTCTCAACAAAGCACGCTTCTGCATTGAACGGCAGGTTGAGGTGTAACGTTTTGTAATCCTGCCAAAACAAAGGTGACGTTAGCCTCAGAATCACAAGTTTGCAAGTGTTAAATGGTTCGTAGCCTCTGCATTTGATACATCTGTCAAAGCAGTTTTTGCTTGTCTTTATGACAAATAAGTAAAAAAAACGAAAAATAACGTAGTTTCTTTGCGATTTACGCCTATTTAAGCGGTGTTAACGCAAGCCTGTGAATGTTGCAATGCATCATATTGGTGCATAAAAACATCAGATAAGTGTTTACCCTAATATGTAACAATCTGTCTTTATTTCCCGACAGTTTGGTGAAAGATAACCACCCCACCCTAAACCGGTTAAGAACATTCTCTGAGCGATCTCTGAGCGACGAATGAGTGCCAAAGACGATCCTTCAGGAGAGCGTCTCACGGCCTTACCTCAAGACCACGCCTTATGACAGTGCGTTATGACAGTGCGTTATGACAGTGCGTTAAGATAGTGCGTCAAAACATTGCCTTCAATCAATCACCGATGCCTTGGATGACTTTTGTCGGTCATCACAACCCATGAGTAAGTAAACACATCCCCTCGCTCTACTTCCCCTCTCAGCCTTCCCCCTCTCTACTTTCCCCGCAATACTTTCCACTCACTACTCCCCCTTACCCCGCTGTAAAGGTACAACAGTGGTTCGACTCACAACCGACTTTTTACCCATGACAACGATTTCAGACAAAGAACCAATGCCCTGGCCGCTGCCAGACACGACTGCAAGCGGCCCGCTCGCCGACGTACGCGTGCTCGACATGACCGCAGTCGGCATGGGGCCTTACTGCACCCAAACTTTGGGTGACTATGTCGCAGATGTCATTAAAGTGGAGTCGCCCGCGGGCGATGTATTTAGGCATGCGACGCCAAGCAAACACCCAGGCATGGGTGCACCTTTTTTGCAACTCAATCGCAACAAACGTAGTTTGGCGCTCGATTTAAAGACCGCTGACGGCATTGCCATTGTCAAGCAACTCACTCTCGCGGCTGACGTGTTGGTGTTTAATGTGCGGCCCGCGTCTATGCGCAAGCTCGGCTTGGGCTATGAAGACCTCAAAACCAGTCACCCCAAACTTATTTATTGCGGCGTCTACGGCTTCTCTGAAGCAGGCCCTTATGCTGGTCGGCCCGCGTTCGATGACATCATCCAAGCCATGAGCGGCTTGGCCGACCTGCAAGGACGCGGACGCGATGAGCCACCCACGTATGTGAGCTCCATCATTGCCGATAAGATCACCGGTTTATCAGCCGTTGGCGCCATTCTCGCGGCTTTGTATGAGCGGCAGCGCAGCGGGCTGGGACAATCGATTGAAATACCCATGTTTGAAACCATGGTCGGATTCAACCTGATGGAGCACATGGGCGGGGCGACATTTGGGGTGCCGGGCCAAGACATGGCTTACGGGCGCGCCATCTCGCCTCATCGCAAGCCCTTTCGCACCGCCGATGGTTTCATCGGGCTGTTGCCTTACACGTCTGCACAATGGCAACGTTTCTTTGAATTGGCAGGACAACCCAACGTCATGCAGGATGCTAAATTTGCCACGCCCCAAGAGCGCGCCAAACACATCGGGGCGCTTTATGAAATGCTCGAAGCCATCATCCCGAGCCGCACAAGCGCGCAATGGTTAGCGCTTTTCGCTGACAACGACATTCCGGCTGCACCAGCCAATCGCCTCGAGGATTTAGAAAACGATCCCCACTTAAAAGCCACTGGTTTTTTTCAACGGCACTCGCACCCGACCGAAGGTGATATTGTGATGCCCAAACCCGCCGTGACATTTGGACGCACCCCCGCTAGCATTCGAACCGGTGCCCCGAATTTGGGTCAACACAATGAGTCGATTAGGCGCGCCCTGAAAAAATAGCCTGCTCGTCGGCAAAACACATGTATTCATTCACCCGTCTCTGAGGTCCTTATGGTTGAAATCGCTGCGCTTTTGATTGCCGCCCTGTTGTTTGGCGGCATGGTGCTTTATTCGTTCGGGTTTGCCGCTTTCTTATTTACTGCCCTGCCCTCCGACATTGCCGGCAAAACCATCCGCCGTGGATTCCCACTTTTCTACTTGTTTGTGCTGATAACCGCGGCTTTGGCGGCGGCCCTGACATGGCCAAGTGATCAAACGAGCGCCGTGCTCTTGGCGTTGGTCGCACTCACCACCATTCCCACGCGACAAGTACTGATGCCCGCCATCAACAACGCCACTGACACGGGTGCCAAAACCCGCTTCAAAATCCTGCACAGCGCCTCGGTGTTGATCACAATCATTCACATGGTTTTGGTGGCGATTGTGTTGGCGCGATTCTTGTGAGCAAAGCCGGCCCCAACCCCAACCCCAACCTCGACATCGGCGCTGTCAGCGAAATCATTGAAATGGCACTGAGCGACCACGTCAGCTTTGATCAAATCCAAATGCGCCACGGCCTAAGCCCTGATCAAGTCAAAGCACTGATGCGCGCCGAACTAAAGCCCGGCAGCTACAAAGCCTGGCGCCGGCGTGTGCGTCACTTCAGTCAGACGCGCCAGACTTATAAGTAATCCAATTCGTCATTACAACGGCTCAACGCAACCGATATTGATGCAAAGCCTGCGCATCCATCCGCAGGCGAACGCCCAAAGAACCAGAATCAGAACTAGAACCAGAACCAGAACCAGAGCCAGAGCCGAACCACACTGGCGCCTTCCTCAGAACAATCTCGAGCGACTCTATTTGCTGGTACCCCGCACAAGCTTGCACCAAGCGTGTGATCAATCGCTCCTGAGTCTCGTAGTGCTCTTCCTTTGCCAAACGGCTGATGTCGACCAATAGCGGATCATAGTCAAACACATGTGTCATGCCGTCGCGCTCAATCAACACGAGATCAGCATTGATCCACAGGGTTAGATCCAACACATGTTTATCCGGCGCGCGCTCACCGGGCGCAAAGAAGCCAATGCGGGTATCAAGCAACAAGTCCCTGATTTCAATGCTGGCGGTGGTGGTGGCAGCGGTGGTGGTGGCAGCGGTGGTGGTGGCAGCGGTAGTGTTGGCGGTGGCGGTGTTGGTGATGTCGGTGGGCATGGCGAGTTCTCAACTTTAGGTATGAATTCGGCAGTACTGTCGGCCTCACGCATTAAAGCAGATAGCATTGGTCGAATCACGTTTTACACTGTCCCGATACCGTGCCTTAATGCGCAGCAACCAAACAGTCGGTGTGGCCGCTACTAAACAGCACGACAGGCAAGACACGCGTTCGCGCAGAAATGCTTTTCTTGAGGTGGGATAGATGATCGAAGTGGTGAAAGCGCAAGGTGGAGGTTCGGCTGGTGGTTTGGCTGGTGGTTTGGCTAAGCGTTTAACCAACAGTTCAGGCGCCGCCGTGATGGCCAACCCGGCGGCAGCACCGGCCAGTGAGACGTATGACTCAATTGGCCAGGTAGGTAAAAAGGGCAAGACAGGCCACCGACGCACGGACGCGTTAAACCAAGCCGGCTTTGTCGCCGCTGAAAAAGAAATCACGCAGTGGCCAGGCTACGAGGTAACAGCGCTGCACAACCTGACGGGCTTGGCGCGCAAGCTGAATTTGTCCTCACTGCACTACAAAGATGAGAGCACACGCTTCACGCTAAAAAGCTTCAAGGCGTTGGGTGGCGCCTATGCGGTGTTTCGGTTGATACAACAGGCGATTGCGACATCACGGGGTGGCACGCTGATGACGCCCGATCAAGTCATCCGCGGAGACCGTGGTATCCGCGACATCGTTTCACAAATAACGGTGACGTGTGCCACCGATGGCAACCATGGGCGTTCGGTCGCATGGGGTGCACAGACATTTGGCTGTCGCTGTGTCATTTATGTCCACGCCTCCGTGAGCGAAGGCCGAGCACAAGCCATCGCCGACTTTGGCGCTGAGGTCGTGCGACTGCCAGGCAATTACGATGAGTCCGTCAGGCATGCAGCCTCGCAGGCGCAACAACACGGTTGGACCGTGGTCTCTGATACGACCTATGAAGGCTATCGCGACATACCGATTGATGTCATGCACGGCTATGGCGTGATGTCACGCGAGATCGTGCGTCAACTCAATGATGAACCGCCCACACACGTGATTGTTCAAGCGGGAGTGGGCGCCTTCGCAGCGTCGGTCTGTGCCGTGTTTTGGTTGCAATGGGGCGCTGCAAGGCCGCGCTTTATTGTGGTTGAACCTGAGCGTGCTGCCTGCCTGTTCGAGAGTGGTCGCACCGGCCAACTCACGGCCATTGAGGGCGAGCTCGATACGGTCATGGCGGGCTTGGCCTGCGGTGAAGTTTCACCGGTGGCGTGGGAGATTCTCGCAAACGGCATCAATGACTTTACCACCCTTGCTGACCACCACGCCTTAGAAGCGATGCGCGTATTCGCGCAACCAGAAGGCACCGATCCCGTCATCGTATCGGGCGAGACGGGCACCACTGGTTTGGGTCTATTGATGGCGGCGCATGAATCACCCACCGTATGGCAAGCCTTAGGACTCACTCAAAACGCTCGGGTTTTGATATTGGGTAGTGAAGGTGACACCGATCCCGATATATATAAAGAGGTGGTGGGCAAGACAGCGGCACAGGTGCTCGCAGGTGAGCTAAGTGCGGCAAGTGCGGCAGGTGCAGCAGGTGCAGCAGGTGCAGCAGGTGCGGCAAGTACGGCAAGTGCGTACTCCCGCTCATAAAAAAGACTGGCTTAGGACGCAAGGCCGTCCGTAAACCACCCTTCGGTTATTGGTAGAAACACTCATATGGTGCATGCAAATGTGCCATGATTGTGCATCGCACAAAGTCAGTGCTCATGCGGCTTTGCGCGATCGTTAAGTGTTATTTAAGTCACTAATAAGTAGTGGTGCGATACCCGGAAGACTGCTAATCTTGCAGTGTCTCAGTACGCTGAGAATGAAATCGAAACCTGGAGAAAAACATATGCGCACAACTTACTTAAGTTTGATGGCAGCAGCAGCAACGGCAACTGTGTCGTTTGGTGCGGTGGCTCAGACCACATGGAATATGGCTACGCCGTATCCAGAAGCAGAATTCCACACCCAAAACATTCAAGCATTTGTCGCTGACGTGAACAAAATGGCTGGTGGCGAACTAAGCATTACCGTTCACTCGGCTCAGTCCCTCTTCAAGCACCCCGAGATTCCTCGCGCCGTGCGCACAGGGCAGGTAGAGATCGGTGAAACACTGATGGCTAACCTAAGCAATCAAAACCCGATTTTTCAAGTCGATGCCATCCCGTTTCTGGTGACTGGCTATGAGACCGCTCGCAAACTCTATCAGGGCCAACGTCCTTTTGTTGAGAAATACTTGCAAGATCAAGGCATGCGTCTCATTTATGCCGTGCCATGGCCTGGCCAAGGGTTCTACACCAAGGGCGAAATCAAATCCATGGCTGACTTTGAAGGCGTGAAGTTTCGCACCTACAACTCAACCACTGAGAAGATGGCTTCCCTCATGAAGGCCGTGCCAACCACCGTTGAGGCCGTTGAAATTCCTCAGGCTTTCACCGCGGGTATCGTGGACGCCATGGTGACCTCAGCCGCCACGGGTGTTCGCACCGAGGCATGGACATTCTCCAACTATTACTATGACACGCAAGCGTGGATGCCTAAAAACATGATCTACGTCAACGAAGCTGCCTTCCAACGCCTGAGCCCCAAAGCTCAAAAGGCCATTATTGACGCCGGTAAAACCGCTGAGACACGTGGCTGGGAAATGAGTGAGAAAGTATTCACTGAGACCACAAATACGTTGAAAGAAAAGATGCAATACAAGACGACTGCTCCCGATGTGACCAAAGCCTTGGCACAAATCGGCGATGTGATGTCGGTTGATTGGGCCGAAGCGGTTGGTCCAGATGCAGAAAAAATTCTGGCGCCATTGCGTTAAATAGATGTAGCTGTACCAAAGCCGGCGTCAAACGCCGGCTTTGTTTTTACTGGAACTCAACACCATGATCGCTAAAGTTCTTGATCGACTCTTTACCTGGAGCGGTTATTTGGCGGGCGTGTTTTTAGTGGCTATCGCAGTCCTGGTAGTGGCTCAAATCGCAGCCCGTTGGTTTAACCAACAGATCCCATCAGCCGATGAATTTGCTGGCTATTGCTTGGCTGCCAGCAGCTTTTTGGGATTGGCCTACTCGTTTCGTTCGGGTTCTCACATCCGCGTGACCTTATTAACCGATCGACTGACCTCTAAAGTCCAGCGCGTGGTGCTGCTATTGGTTTTGGCGTTCGCTGTGGTGATGGTTGCCATCTGGGCCATGAATTCGATCGCACTGGTCTATGAAAGCTGGGCTTTCAATGAGGTATCAACCGGTATCTTGAAATATCCGATCTGGATTCCGCAATTAAGCATGGGTATTGGCGTGACGCTCTTTTGTTTGGCGATCATCGAAGACTTGGTCAACGTGATGCTCGGCAAAGAACCCAATTTCGAAAAAAACAAAGAACGGGTGATGGACTAAACCATGGATGTCTCAACAATTGGTTTGATCGTCGCGGTCATGATGCTGGTGCTACTGGCATCGGGCGTATGGGTGGCTGTGACATTGATGTCAGTGGGTTTGATGAGTATGTTGGCGTTTTCGCATGCGCCTGCTGCCAGTATTCAAGCAACCGTTATCTGGGGCCAGAGCTCAAGCTGGGCACTGACTGCCCTGCCCTTGTTCATTTGGATGGGAGAAATCCTTTACCGCACGCGCCTAGCCAAGGACATGTTCGAAGGACTGTCACCCTGGCTGGCTGGCTTTCCGGGACGATTGATACACATTAACGTGGTCAGTTGCGGCATTTTTGCAGCCGTCTCAGGCTCGTCGGCCGCGACCACGGCAACCATTGGTCGCATCACCATCCCAGAGTTGCTCAAACGGGGTTATGACGAGCGCACCACCATCGGCAGTTTGGCAGGCTCATCAACCTTAGGCTTTTTGATTCCACCGTCGATCATCATGATCGTTTATGGTGTGGCGGCCGATGTTTCCATCACACGCCTGTTTATCGCCGGCGTGCTGCCAGGTGTCATGTTGATGGTGCTGTTCATGGGCTACCTGGCCATTTGGTCGACGCTCAATCCATCCAAAGTGCCACCACGTGAAGAAAGAATTCCTTTCCTCAGACGCATTCGCGAGACCGCCAAGCTATTTCCCATTGTTCTACTCATGATCGCCGTTATCGGGTCGATTTACATGGGGGTGGCCACAGCCACTGAAGCGGCTGCCGTTGGTGTGGTGGGCGCCTTACTGATCGCCTTGTTCACCGGCTCGCTAACGAGACACACTTTTATCGACAGTGTGTTGGGTGCCACCAAGACAAGCGTCATGGTGTCATTCATCTTGGCGGGCGCCGCATTTCTCTCGACCGCAATGGGCTTTACCGGCATCCCCCGCGAGCTGGCGTCTTGGGTGGGAACCTTTGAATTGGGTCAGTATGAATTATTGTTTGCTCTGACCCTCTTATTCATTATTTTGGGTTGCTTTCTAGACGGCATCTCAATTGTGGTGCTGACCGCTGCGGTGATCATGCCCATTACACAGCAGGCGGGCATCGATCCCATCTGGTTTGGTATCTTTATTGTGGTGGTGATCGAAATGTCGCAGATCACGCCACCCGTGGGTATCAATCTCTTCATCTTGCAATCGATGACAGGGAAAAACCTTTGGGAAGTGGCCAAGGCGGCGTTCCCGTTCTTTTTGTTGCTCGTGCTGGCAACCATTTTATTGATCGTCTTTCCTGAAATCGCGACCTGGTTACCAGACACCATTCGGGACTAACGATCGGTGTTTTTTAGGGGTGCCATCAGGAACGTGGCGGCACCCCCAACAATACCGTTCTCAAATGCTCACCTTGCTCTCGAAATGGCTTGCTCTAAGTCCTCCATTTCACTACAACAGACTGTGGCAATCATGAGCGACGGCCACGTAACGAATCACTCGCGCCTTTTGGTTTTTGGCTTTCGGCTTGTGGCGTTGGCACTTTGAATAACCCAGATTGCATTGAGCACCCCACCATGGCATCAGACCGCACACCGCCAATTGAGCAGCATCTCACCGACCAACAGCAGCGGCGCGTCGACAAGAGCCTGGCACGGCTGCAAAGCGCCTTGGATGCGGCGGGACTGGATTTGACACCAACACCGTCAGAAACGGCAGCACCTATAAAAAAACAAGAAAAAGAAGAAAAAGAAGAAAAAAACACCTTTGAACAATATCTAGCGACATTTCGATGAATGTGAAACTGCCGCCAACCATCTCAGGCCTGCATCAAGAATTGGCGCAAGGCCATCTTGACTACCCGACTGTCGTGGCTCACCAGCGCGAGCAATTCCATCGGCTCGGCCAACGGCTAGAGACAGTGACACACTATTTGCCAGTAGACGTTAACCGGGGCTTTGACAAGAACAAGCCCCTTAGTGGTGTTGGACTGGCACACAAAGATATCTTTGACTTGCCTGGCCGCTCACCGGGCTTGGGTCGGGGTGCGGATCGAGAACAAAGACAAGAAAAAGATCGCTTTATTCCTGCGGCACCGACACACACGGTACCTAAACACTCGGCACCTGCCATCCAAGCCCTGCAACAAGCTGGTGCGTTGAACCTAGGCGCGCTCGCGATGGCAGAGGATGCCTGTGCCGCCACCGGCCAAACCGCTCAGCTGCCGAGCGCCCTGAATCCGTTGGGCAAACACCTCGCAGTGGGCGGCTCATCGAGTGGCAGTGCGGTCGCCGTGGCCGCTGGGATGGTCTACGGCTCGCTTGGCACAGACACGGCGGGCTCGGTTCGCATACCTGCCATGACGTGTGGCGTCATGGGCCTCAAAACCACGCATGGATTGATCTCTACTCAAGGGGTCACGCCGCTATCGCCCTCTCTGGATTCCGTTGGCTTATTGGCGCGCAGTGTCCAGGACTTGGCTTGTTTATTCGGCGCGTTGGCCAAAGACCGGCCGATTGACGCGGGTGCGAGCCAACCACGAACCGCCTATTGGTTGAAAGGCGTCTCACTGAACGACAATATCCGTGCGGTGGTTGAACCGATTCTGTTGGCCTATGGCAGCGCTTCACTCGACTTAAGCACTCACGAACACCGCGCCACCGTGCTGCAACAAGTGATCATGGTCCGTGAAACCGGTTTGATTCACAGCGATCGTATCTTATCTGGGCGAGCTTGCCGTCAGGTCGTCGATCTTGGTACTGTGGGTCTAGCGGCACCCGTGCACTGGCTCAAAGAAGCCTTACGGATCAGGACCCGGTGTGCCCGTGCCTTCATCGAATACGCCTTCGCAAGTGCTGACGTGTTGTTGTTGCCTTTACAAGTGGCATCACTGCCACGCGCCGATGAAGTCTATACAGGTGCGGCGAATTTTGAGCCGCGCAAGCTCTTGGCCCTACACCGCTACTGCGGTTGGTTGAATTATTTGGGATTACCCGCGCTGGCCTTGCCAGTGGGTTTTGATGCCGAGGGGTTGCCGGTGAGTATTCAGTTGGTTGCCAGACCTTTTCACGAACATCATCTGTTGGCCGTGGGCCAAAAGATGCAGCAAGACCTATTGGGTACGAACGGTATCGCACCCGTGTGTCATATTCAGGAGTAGATGACATGAGCAAAATACAAGCCTCAGAAGCCTTGAAACCTTTCCGCGTTTTGGATCTCTCACGCGTGAGAGCCGGCCCGAACTGCGTGCGTACCCTTACCGACTTTGGAGCCGATGTGATTCGCATCGAACCGCCTGAAGGCGTGGATCCAAATGAGGCAATGTTCGCGGCCAATCGTCATGGTGGCGATTTCCAGAATCTGAACCGCAACAAACGTTCCCTGACCTTGAACTTAAAGAAACCCGGCGCGCTCGATATTTTCATGAAGCTCGTTGAGACGGCTGACGTGGTCGTAGAGAACTGGCGCCCTGACGTTAAAAACAAACTGGGTCTGGATTACGAGTCGCTTGCCAAAGTCAATCCGCGCATTATTTTGGCAAGTATTTCTGGCTATGGTCAAACAGGCCCATACGTCAATCGCCCGGGTTTTGATCAGATCATGCAGGGCATGGGTGGCTTAATGTCAGTGACCGGTTTCCCTGATTCAGGCCCCGTGCGGGCGGGTCTGGCCGTCGCTGACATGAGTGCCGGCCTGTATGCCGCTCTGGGCATTATGGTGGCTTTGCTAGAGAGAGAACGCTCTGGCAAGGGTCAGTGGGTGCAAGCGTCGCTATTACACGCACAAATCGCCATGATGGATTTTCAAGTGTCGCGCTACCTCAACGACGGGGATACGCCCACCCGAGTGGGCAATGACCACCCCACGAGCAGTCCCATGGGTCTGTTCACCGCCACCGATGGTGTCTTTAACATCGGCGCCTCGGGTGATGGCAACTGGATTCGACTGTGTAAGCTCATGAGTCATCCCGAGTGGCTTGAGGACCCTGACTTCAAAACCGAGCAACTTCGCGTCACCAACCGCAGCAAATTGACAGACTTGCTAGAGATCGAGTTCGGCAAAAACACGGTTGACTATTGGGTCACCACACTCAACGATGCTGGGGTGCCCGCCGGCCCCGTGTATGACGTGCCAGAGGTCTTTGAAGACGAACAGGTCAAGCACTTAGGCGTGGTGGCGACCTTGCCAAATGTTTATGACAAGGACATGCACTACATCACCCAGCCAATGACGCTCTCGCGCACCCCCGCCCACGTCAAAACACCCGCACCCAAATGGGGTGAGCACACAGATGAGGTCTTAGAGGAAATTGGGTTTGATGCCGACCAGATCAAAGCCTTCCATGACAAAGGGGTGGTCTGAGATGGGTGGCATCAAAACGGATGGTGTCAAAACCGGTGACATCAAAATAGGTGACATTAAAACCACTATCGACGCCAAAGGGATTGCCACGGTGACGCTGTCCAATCCCACGCGCATGAATGCCATGCAGCTCGGCATGTGGCAGTCATTGCACCAAACGATGTATACCCTGTCGGCCGATGAGCAAGTTCGGGTTTTGATTTTGCGCGGTGACGGCGACGCGGCTTTCGTGTCTGGCGCCGACATCACAGAATTCAATCAACTGCGCAGCACCCCCGAGGATGTGGTGTTTTATGACACCTGTGTCGAAGCCGCAGAAGTGGCCATAGGCGCGTGTACCAAGCCAGTGATCGCGGCCATCTCTGGCGTCTGCTATGGCGGGGGGCTGGGCATTGCCTTGTCTTGTGACCTGCGCTACGCCACACCCACAGCGCGCTTTTGCCTACCTGCTGGCAAACTCGGTCTCGGTTATGGGCTTGAGGATGTGCAGCGAATCCATCGGATCCTAGGTGCGGCAAACGCCGCTGAACTGCTACTGACCGCCAAAGTCTATCAAGGTGAGGAGGCGATTGCGCTCGGGCTCACTCACGGCTGCATCGATGATGTGTTTGATCATGCGCAACAAGTGGCTGAGCGGGTCGCCGCCTTTGCCCCGCTAACGCTTAAGTCTATCAAGATGGCCTTGCAGCATCTTGGCCATGTCGTTCAAGCACCGTCCGAGGCTGAAATTGAAGAAGCGGTGACGGCTTGCTTTGGCAGCGAAGACTACGCCGAAGGACGACAAGCCTTTTCGCAGAAGCGAACACCCGTGTTTAAGGGACGCTAGTCTATGAACGATCAACGCACGATCACTGCACAACAGAAGAACAACCGCTGCACAACCACTGTACAACCACTAATCAATCACAGATCTCTAAAGGGCTTAAGCCATGAGTAACCCTCGAGTACCCTACCGATTTTCTGATCAAGGCCCTGCCCTGACGGCTCATGAGCAAGGGCCCATCTTGGTTCATTTGGTCGTCAACGTTGAAAACTGGCGCTTTGATGCCGCCATGCCCCGAACCATCATCACCCCACCCCATGGCAAAGCGACAGTGCCTGACGTGCCGAACTTTTCTTGGGTCGATTACGGCATGCGCGCGGGTCTGCCACGCATGATTGAAGCCATAGAAAAGCGCGGGCTGCCCGCCGCCACGAGCATCAATGCCAGCGTGATTGATGCCTACCCCGAGGCAGCAGAAGCGATGTTGCACGCCGGGTGGGAGTTTATCGGCCACGGGCTGCATCAAAAGTCGATACAAGACGCTGGCACCGAAGAGGATGTTGTCGCTCAAACGCTTGCCAAACTTCGCAAGTTCAGCGGCCAAGCGGTCACCGGTTGGTTGAGTCCTGGTTTACGCGAAACAGAACGCAGTCCTGACATCCTCAAACAGGCGGGTATCCGCTATTTATTCGATTGGTGCATAGACGATGTGCCCAACTGGATGCGCACCGATCACGGCCCGTTGTTGAGCCTGCCTTACAACCTCGAACTCAACGACTCCATCGTTTATGCCATCGAAAAACATGCCACGGGTCAGTTCCTCGACAGAACCGAGAGAACCTTGGCGCTCTTTGAAACAGAGTCTGCCAAACGCCCACGGGTATTGGCACTTGGCTTGCACCCCCACTTGATGGGCGTGCCGCATCGCTTTGGGGAGTTTGAGCGTATGTTGGACTGCTTGATTGCAAGCCCTAAGACGGTATTCTTAACGCCCGCTCAGATTGCCGATTGGTTTGAAGCACAAGTGCCCGCGAACTAAGCAATTAAGGCTGGAAAAAGTTAAGGCTGCAAAAACTTAAGGCAGCGAAATGTTAAGTGCACAATGATTAAGGCCGCGATTCAATCGCGGCCTTAATCATTGACTGACTCAATGGTCTTTTTTATTTCGGTGCAAGACCAGCCTTTTCAACAACCACGCCCCAAGCCGCGTAATCATTTTGCATGCGTGTCAGCATTTCTTGCGGCGTAAAGATCATGGGCTCATAAGCCAGCGATTTGACGTTGTCCTGCACAAGCTGTGTCTGCATGGCTTTGGCCAAGGCGTCTGCTAATTTTTTTTCAACATCAGGCGGCAAACCAGCAGGGGCGACAATGCCAAACCAGATCGTGGCATCAAAACCCGGAAAGCCCGATTCCGCAATGGTCGGCACATCTGGGAACAATGAGCTGCGCTCTGAGGAAGACACCGCCAGTGCCCTTACATCGCCAGACTTGATGTAGGGAGCCGCCGCACCCAAAGAAGAGAACAAGAACGGCACATGGCCGCCCAACACTTCCTTCATGGCCGGCGCACCGCCTTTATAGGCGATGTGAGTAATGTCCAAACCCGCTGCGCTTTTGAACTGCTCACCGGCCAAGTGACCCACGCCACCCACGCCGGAAGTGCCGTAACTCCAATTGATCGGTTCTTTTTTTGCCATGGCAATGAGAGACTGTAGATCGGTTGCGGGTGAATTAGCGGGAATAACCACCACGACACCACCACCGCCCACCATGCCAAGTGGCGCGAAGTCGGTCAGTGCGTCGTAATTGAGCTTTCGAATGTGAGGCACAATCATCATCGGACCGGAGTCAGTGACGTGCAGTGTGTAACCATCAGGGTCTTGTCTTGAAACATAGTCAGCGGCTATCGTCGCCCCGGCGCCTGGCTTGTACTCATACACAATATTCTGTCCCAGCATCTGGGACATTTGCTCGGTCAGCGGGCGGGCCAACTTATCGGCCCCGCCACCGGGTGAATAGCCCACGACCATCTTAATAGGCCGCTCTGGATACTCGGCCAATACGGGTGACACCAAACCAAGGGTAATAACGGCACTGGCGATTAATCGAGATAATTGCATGTTTGTCTCCATTGATTATTTCTGATTTAAAGCGCACTAAACACATGATTAGGATCCATCATGCCTTTGACTTCTAGGGCATTGCCTGAGGGATCTTTCACCAAAAAAACCAATTGCTCGCGCGGCGTTCCCTCAAACAAACGGGTCGGCTGCATGGCAAACGGTACGTTCGCCTCTATGAGACGAGACAACAACCGGTCGTAGACTGGTGGTTGCACAATCACACCGTAGTGACGCAATGGATACTGGTCTTTGCCAATATTGATTGATCGATGTGCTGATTCTGTTGCGGAAAGTTGAGCCACCAAATGGTGCCCAAAAAAATCAATATCCAGTCGATCGCTTTGACGCCGCGTGATGTCGCAACCCAAGACGTGCTCATAAAAATGAGACGCTTGATCGACGTCGTGAATCGGTACTGATAGATGCATCATGGCTGCCGCAGTTGTTGTCGCAGTCTTTTCACCACTCGCGACCGCAGTCGTTTCCACACTCATCTCCTTCTCCCTCTCCACTCAAAAGCAGTGCTTCGTTTCAGCCGTTCAAAAGATGATCCGGCACCAAAACAATCGCACCCTTGGTTTGCCGACTCTCCAGCATTTCATGGGATTTGTAGGCTTGGCTTAACGGCAATACTGCCTCAATATCCAATCGAAAGTCAGGATCGGCAAGACGCTCAAACACCTCTTGACTCATGGCGAGCATGTTGGCTCGATCAGCCACATAGGTCTTGAGCGTGGGGCGGCAGATCCAGAGCGATTTGGCATGTAGGCGCTGCAGTGCAAACCCCTCGACTTGCCCCGACGCGGTTCCGTAATTAACCACCAGCCCTTTGGGTTCCAAGCAATCTAGCGAACCATCAAACGTGTCTTTGCCAACGGAGTCAAAAACCACACTGACACCTTGACCGCCGGTGATGCGTTGCACTTCTGCCGCGAAATCTTGTGTCTGATAATTGATCGCATGATCAGCACCCAACGACTTCACGAAGGCGACTTTTTCATCTGAACCGACCGTTGCAAACACCTCTAGCCCGAGCTGTTTGGCCCACTGCACCAGGACTTGACCCACGCCACCGGCCGCGGCGTGAATCAAAACCTTGGTGCCGGCTGGCAACGGGCGCATTTGTTTGAGTAAGTACTGGGCGGTCAACGCACGAACAAGGCCCGCGGCCACGCGAATATCATCGATCGACTCAGGCACAGGAATAATGCGGTCGGCGGCCACTGCCACGTGCGTGCAGTAACTACCCACGCCTGCATTGGTGTAGGTGACTTTGTCGCCGATTTTGATATCAGCCACGGCATCACCGACCGCCACCACACGACCCACACCACTGACACCCGGCACAAATGGCGGCGCCGGATTGTGTGAATGCGGCTGACCCGCCCGCAAATAGATATCAACAAAATTGACCGCCACCGCCGTGTGTTCAATCATCACCTCGTTGGGCTTGGCCACAGGCATGTCAATTGGCTTTGCCTGTAAAACATCGGGTGGCCCCAGTTTGGTCACAAAGACAGCGTAAGGTGATTGCATGTAGTCCCCAGCAATGTTGTTTGGATTCTAGCGTTTAGCGTTTAGTGTTTAGTGTTTAGCGTTTGCGGCCAGTCATTGGCTTGACGCTTTTTTTCTCCGTTATTCCCTTATACCCACACGCAGGCGTGATGACAAGAGAGGCGCGACGATGCACCCTTGTGGTTACTGTGGTGGGATTAAACCTCGCGGCGGGCATAGACATCGCCCGAATTCGCCTCTGGCGGGAGTGTCGATAGGTATTCGATCAGCGCGGCGGCATCTAACCACGTCTCAAACGTCAGTTGGTGCGATTCACCTAGTGAGACATTAAAGCGCGATAGGCCCAACGTCGCGCAGCGTTCGATGCAGTCGACCACCAACTTTGGTTGGATCATGGTGAACTCAAAAGACAACGCTGAAGGCGGGCTCGACAATCCCGACAACACATCGAGTTCAGCCCCCTCGACGTCGATCTTGATGAAGGCTGGCATGCCAAATCGTGCGATCAAGGCATCCACGGTGACGGCCGGTACGGTGATGCGGCGATCCCATTGTTGCCCTTGCCACCCTACCCCACCGTCGGTGGCCGCCTGCACGAAATCATCGGATAAGGTCGACACCGTTGGGTTGCGACTATTGACCCGCAACACTTTGGGGCCGTCGGTGTCTGACACCACACAACGCAAGACCGTCACCTTAGAAGACAACAAGTGATTGAGCTTTAACAAGCGCGCAAACCAAGGTTGCGGCTCGATACTCACCACGGTGGCCCCGAGCGCTTTAAAACAAGCGGTTCGATCACCGGCATGGGCCCCAATGTCAAACACCACCGAGCCTTCAGACACAAACGGTTGGTAAAGCTCACGCAACGATTGTTGGTGACTTCGGTTTAGTCGATAGATTCGCACCGATCGCCACAGCGCTTTCAAATCCCGTATCAACCTTTTTCTCCATGAAATGACCCCGTCGCTTGATCAGGGGTTGGCTCGCCTATAATCCAAGTCGTACTGTACTCGAGTGTCAATTGATCAGTATGGCGACAATCAGCACTGAAACACCAGCACTGAAGCACCAGCGCTGAAACATCAGCACTGAAACATCAGCACCGACACCACCACTCACACAGTGACCCTGCAAGCGGTGGTAGCGAACAAACATAAGGATACCCAGCATGTCGACGGACCAGGCGTCTGTGCCTACGGTGTTGCAACTGTGTTTCTCTAAGAGCTGGGGCGGCTTAGAGATGTACCCGAGTCAGCTCGCCGCCGCGCTCAGCCGCCATGGCTGCCAAGTCCACGCCGCCGCCATTGAGGGCACCCGAGTGGCTGACAGTTTCAAGCAAGCCGCCATTCCCTTGATGGCGTACGGCTCGCTTAACCGGGCCCTGTTTTCTGTTAGGGGGCTGTTGCGCTACATCCGGCAGCACAAAATCACTGTCTTACATGCTCATAAATCGGGCGACATGCGCCTGGCTGCGCTGTTGCTGCAGTTGGCACCCGATTTAAAACTCTTTTTCACCGATCACATGGGCGTGTCCCTCTCAAAAAAAGACTGGTTCCACCGCTGGATGTACCGCAAAGTCACCCGCCTTTTTTCTATCAGCCAGGCCGCCCACGCGCTGAATTTAAAGGCCTTTCCTTTGCCGCCTGAGCGCATCACGCCCCTTTATAACGGCATAGACCTGGCACACTATCAAGTGTTGCCCACGGCGGCTCAAAGGCAACAGGCACGTCTGGACATGGGTTTGCCCGCGCATGGCGTGTTAATTGGTATTCCTGGACGCATCAATCCGGGCAAAGGTCAGATGCAATGGGTCGAGGCGCTTGCGACCTTGGCACACATGCAATTAGATGAAAACTGGCACGGTGTTGTTATCGGCCAAGCCAGCGACCGTGACGCCAGCCCTGGCGGCTATAAAGACCAGTTGATCACCCGCGTGCTAGCTTTGGGTCTAAACGAGCGCATCAGTTTTGTGGGGTTTAGAGCCGACATGGCCCGCTGCTTACAAGCGCTTGATATCGCCACCATCCCTTCGGCCTACGAATCCTTTGGCTTGTCCGTGGTCGAGTCCATGGCGGCTGGTTGCGCCGTGATTGGAGCCAACAGCGGGGCGATTCCGGAGCTGATCCATGACGACGTGGGTGTGCTCGTAGACCCAAACGACAGCGAGGCGTTTGCGGCGAGCCTGGCGCAACTTATTCAAGACCCCGGCAGGCGCGACGAACTCGGCCAACGCGCCCACTGCTACGTACTTGATCGCTTCGGCATGGACGCCTATGTCGACAAACTGCTGCAGTATTACCGGGAACCGTAAATCCCGATCGTTACCAGCGCCGTTGTGCTTAAATGGATTCACAACAAATCAAAGATTTTCATTGGCACACTCATTCGCCCCAGAAACCAAAGGTTATGCGCTGGCATTCGTCGGCGTGGTGGTGTTCGCCCTGACGTTGCCGGTGACGCGCTGGATGGTCAGTGAATCGGTCGCGCAATCCCTCTCACCCCTGTTTGTAACTGTTTGTCGTGCGGCTATTGCGGGCATCTGTGGACTCCTCTATTTGGCTTGGCAACGCGCTTTGGTTTTTCCGAAACAGTTGATCGGCGCGTTAATCATCAGTGCACTGGGCACCGTGTTGGCCTTTCCTTTGTTTCTGGGACTCGGGTTGACCGAAGCGCCTTCGATTCAGGCAGCCGTTGTCACCGGTTTCATGCCCATCTGCACGGCAGTGTTTGCCAGCGTTTATTTCCGTCAACACCAGCCTTTGAAGTTTTGGGTATGGGCGTTGATCGGCTTTTTACTGATCGTGGTGTTTTCTGTTTATCAGGGCCTTGGGGTGTTAAGGCTGGCTGACGTCTTTTTGTTGCTGGCCGTGCTCACCGGCTCGGTCGGTTATGTGTCGGGCGTCAAAGTGGCGTCCACCATGCCCCCTTCGCAGGCCATTTCTTGGATTTTGGTGTTGAGCCTACCCATCACGCTGCCAGCGACTTTGTTGCTTTGGCCTAGTGAGCCGATCAGTGCGATGCAGTTCGCCGGTTTGGGCTACCTGGGTCTGTTTTCGATGTGGTTGGGCTTTTTTGCTTGGTACAAAGGACTGGTTATGGCGGGCACCATGCGCGCCAGCCAAGTGCAACTCTTGCAACCTTTTGTGGCCTTGCTGCTTTCAGCGGCTCTACTCGGAGAGCCACTAAATGTTGACACCATCGCTTTTGCCGTGGCGTTGATTCTCACGGTTCTGGCCAGTAAGCGGGTGTCTAGAACGGCCGTCTCAAGCACTAAAGCCAAGCACTAAAGCCAAGCACCAAAGCCAAGCACCAAAGCCTCAAACACCACAGACAGATAGCGACGTGGCTAGTGAGCGGGGAAACCACTATCCTCTATTGATTCTCTTTGGTTGGTTTCCCTTATTTCGCTTTCCCTTATTTAGCCGAACAAAGACCAAGCAGCGGTCCGATATCGTCAAGCTCATCCAACCGCTCGAGCTCATCGAGCATCCCTTGGGCGTCACCCAGACGCGTGGCTGATAACGACCAGCAACGCTGGAATTTTTTGTCACGCGCGGCTTTATCTAAGCGGCGACTCGGGCTCGCGAGCACTTGCTCAAGGCGTTTTGTTAATCGCGTGCCGTCACGCAACTCAACCGTCACGGTTTGGGGCACAAACGCATTGGGATCAGGATTGTCATCGGTCACCATGGTCACCTTTTGTGCCAAGGCGTACGTCTTATCATCATTGAGCGCCTCACCGTCGAAGTGCGTGGGGTCAATTTCACCGAACTGCAACACCTTGGCCAATACGAAAGACATACAGAGGCGTGCGTAATTGGCGCTCGGCTGGGTGAGCGGTGGTCGATTCACCAATTGGTTGATGAGCGGTGGGCCTTCTACGATGACAGCGGTCAGGTCCTCAAGTGCAAAGCCGTGCTCGGCACGCAACGCCATCAGCCCTTCAATGCCGCCATGACAGGCCCGTCCACTCGCAAACGGTTTGTGGCTGAGCTCTTCCACGCGCCAACGCACACCGAGTTCATTGAGAAGTGATTCAATCTCAAAGTCAACCTCAAAGAGCGGCAAGTAACCAAATTTACCTGTGATGGGTTGCTGCAAGCTCGGGAACCCCGCCTCAGTTAAATCGCATGATTGCCAAGCCGCACGCGCATTCAGACCGATTTGAAACGGCAGGATCACGCTGCCCTCTATGTGCCCTTGCATGGTGCCGCTGGCCTGGGCGAGTTGGTGACCCATCGCTGACAGTGTCTGCTCGGGGCTGAATCCGCGTAGATTGGCCAAGGCCGCCACCGCCCCAAACCCGCCCGAGGTGGCTGGCCTAAAAAAACGCAAGCCTTGATTGGCCGATAGCCCAAGGGTGCAGGCCACGTCGACACCAGCGGCAACGGCTGCGATAAAGGCACGACCAGACGTAGGAATCGACAAAGCACCCGCTGATTGGACCTGGGCAACGAGCACTGGCAATAAAGTTGCCATGGTATGCAGCACCGCGCCTTCGTGCAGGCAATCAAACTCTTGGCAATGCACCTGATGGGCGTTCAACAGAATGGCTTGAGCTGGATCGGCTTGTCGCCCGTGTCCCCAAAGGCCAACCATGGCCTCCCGTCCTGACTGTCCCAATGCCTGCATCAAGGGCTGCACCTCAGGCACGCGGCTACCGGCCACGCCCACTGAGAGCGTGTCGGTGATGAATATCTTGGCGCACTCGACTGCGCTTGCAGGAAGGTGCTCAAAGGCCAGCGTGGCCGCGTGTTGGGCCAACCGAGTTTCAGCGTTTCTAGGCATAGGGTCATGCTCCTGTCGGGTTAATAAGTGGGAGGCCTTCAAACACAAACCATCAAGAGCCTGCCGCCGCGCCACGCTCAACAGTCCCAGTGAGCAAAGGCACGCGGTGTTTTAAGCGCCACAAGAGGCTCAACACAATCGTCAGATTCAACGCGTTCCACACCACGCCATTGATGAAGGCAAAATCGTACGAACCGGTTAAATCAAAAATAAAACCTGAAAGCCATCCGCCTAGGGCCATGCCCAGCATCGTGGCCATGATCACCTCACCCACGCGGCGTCCTGTCTGAGACGGCGGGAAATGCTCGCGCACAATAATCGCATACGCCGGCACCAATCCGCCTTGAAACAAACCAAATATCGCCGAGACCACGTACAGCGAGACCAAACCATCAAAAGGCAAAAACATCAGCAAGGCGATGCCCTGTAAGACCGAGCCCAACAACAGCGTTCTGATACCTCCAATGCGGTCACAGATGAGGCCAGAGAGCAAGCGGCTCAAGACCCCAAAACCTAACATCAAGGAAAGCATTTCTGCGCCGCGCGCCGCACCAAATCCCAAGTCAACAGCATAGGCCACGACATGCACTTGAGGCATGGCCATGGCCACGCAACACGACAGCCCCGCCACAATCAGCAAGATTTGCGCCTGCCCCGTGCTCAAGCCGAACGGGCGCGAACTGGCCACCACGCCGCTTGACAACGAAGGAATGATCACCGTGGTCGGTGGCCGACGGCGCAAAAACAGCGACAACAGCGCCATGCTGATCGCACAAACAATGCCCATCCAAAAGTATGTCTCGCGCCACCCGATGCTGTCGATGCCCCAGTTGGCAATGTTTGGCCAAACAGCACCAGCCAAATAGTTACCGCTCGCACAGACGGCAACAGCGATACCGCGGTACTTGTTCCACCAGAGCGAGGTGTCAGCCACCAATGGCGCAAAGGTGGCCGACACCCCCACCAAACCGAGCAGCAGACCATGGGCTAGCGAAAAAGCCACAATGCTTTGACTCATGCTCGCGGCAATGAACCCAAAAAAAATGCCACAGGAGCCAATCCAAAGCGCCACCGTGACCCCAAAACGATCCACCACCCGCCCCATGAATAAACCACCCAGCCCAAATCCGATCATCATCAGCATGTAGGGCATTGAGGCTTGCGCACGGGAAATATCGAATTCGGCTTGCACTTGAGGCAGCACCACCGCCACCACAAACATGCAGCTACTGCCCATCAACATAATCGCCAGCGAGACGATCAGGCGCCAGAGCGCGTAGCGGGAGTCAATGAGATCGCTCGAGGGTGTGGATGAGGATGGAGATGAGGATGAGGCCAGACGCATGGGGCATGATAGATCGGGATGACACGCAAATCCAGAGTTCTGTGACAAACCAGTGTTTAGCGATTTATCGCGGCGACCCTAACCTTGATCCGAATGAGCTGACCGGAAAAGGCAGCCGAAAAAACTGACACGATAAGCCGCCCCAAAAAGCCACCCGAATAAGCCGGCCGATTTGGTATGCTTGATCGCCTCGGTTGGTCAAGCACCACGGCTCGACCACCGACACACCTAGGCACTAACTCTATGAAGCGATCCGTTTTAGCGCCATTCTCTGTTCGCAGCTACCGCTATCAATGGCCTGCCGACCTCGCGGCCTCCTGGGCCTTTGAGATGGAAGTCTTGATCCTGGGCTGGTTCGTGCTAGTTGAGTCCGGCTCGGTGTTTTTGCTGGTGGTCTATGGATCGTTGCAGTTTGTTGGCGCAACCATATCCCCTTTTATTGGCGTACTCGGTGACCGCTGGGGTTACAAAACCCTCTTTATCGGTATGCGAGTCGTCTTTGTGCTGCTTTCAGTGGTGCTGCTGATTTTGGCGGCCGCTGATTTACTCACTCCCCTGTTGGTGATTAGCTTGGCCGTTATTATCGGAGTGTTGCGTCCTTGCGACATCACCATCCGATTTGCGCTGATCGGGCAAGCGTTGCCATCCAACCAACTGATTGGGGCGCTGGGCATCTCAAGGATCACCGTCGACTCCGCCCGCATGGTGGGTGCCTTGGCAGGCGTCGGTCTGTTTGCTGCCTATGGCTTAGTGGTGGCTTACGTGATGATCACCACGCTCTATCTCGTGTGCTTGCTGTTGTCGTTTGGTGTGGCAGGTGCCGACCGTCAGTTGCTCGCCAAGCGAGCACCCTCCTCACCGCTGGCCGATCTGAGCCAGGGGTTTCGTTACTCTCGCGGCAAACCCGAATTGGTTGGCACCGCGAGCTTGGCGTTTTGGATAAATCTGTTCGCTTATCCCGTTGGCATTGGCTTACTGCCCTACGTCACCAATAACGTTTACGAAGCACCGCAAGCCATGCTCGGTTGGTTGGGTGCGGCCTACGCGTTTGGTTCTCTGGTGGGCTCTTTGATGGTGAGCAGTAACCGCATCGCCATGGGATCGGGACGGCTCATGATTCTAAGCGCGAGCGTCTGGTTCTGTTTGGGCATCGTGTTTGCTTTCAATGAGGTCAGTCTGGTCGGTGTTGGGTTGCTAGCGATGATGGGCTTTGCGCAAAGCTTGTGTGTCACGCCTTTGGTGGCTGTCATGCTGCAGTCAACCGAACCAGCTTATCGTGGCCGGGTCATGGGTATCCGTATCTTGGCCATCTTGGGTCTACCGCTCGGTTTGATGCTCTCAGGACCGTTGATCGAGCACCTCGGGTTTGGTCTGACGATCACCCTATATTCCCTGATAGGTTTGCTAGGCACGCTAAGTATGATTCGCATCTGGCGACAAGAGCTCTGGCTAAAAACCGCACCCGCGAACCAAACCTACGTGAATTAGGCCTTGAAGTCCTGCAAGACATCGGGCGTCAAGCTCACCTGGCGATTGTCATTAGAAATAAACAGCTCTTGCTCTTGAACGTTCACATGCAGCGTCATGTTGCGTTTGACGTCAGCGGCGAGTTCGCGCACGGCCTCAACCGGCAGGCAAACGATTTTTAGATTGTTTACCCGCGCCAACTTACGTGAGGCCGTATCCCACCAGAGCCGGCTGGCATGGCCGTTGTGGCAATACACGATCACCTGCTCGGCGCGCCCACATGCTTTAAGTAACCGGCTCTCGGTCGGTTGACCCACTTCAATCCACTGCTCAATGGCGCCGGTGAGGTCTTTGAGCCAAATGTCGGGCTCATCCACTGTGCTGATGCCTTTGGTAAACGCCAAATCCTCATGGGCGTTAAGGGCGAACGCAATCAGGCGAACCATCATGCGTTCGGTCTTCTCAGACGGATGACGAGCAACCGTTAAAAAGTGACTGCCGTAGTAATGGCGGTCGGTATCCGCAACATTGAGTTCGGTTTTGTAGATCGTTGCGCCCAAAGCCATCAGTTAGTCTCTATCCCTATTTCGTTATTTCAGCACTTCATCGCCATCCGACTGTTCTTTTTCAATATCAGCAAAGGCCTGTTGGGCCGTTCTAAATGAATCAATCGCAGCGGGTGCCCCGCAATATACCGCGGTCTGCAAAAAGACCTCACGTATCTGCTCGCGGGTCACGCCGTTGTTGATCGCCCCGCGGATATGCAACTTGAGCTCATGAGGGCGATTCAGCGCCGTCAGCATCGCCAGGTTAATAATGCTGCGTTCCTGAAGCGTCAGCCCTTCGCGCACCCAGACAGCACCCCAGGCGTGCTCAACCACAAACTGTTGCAAAGGTGCTGTGAATTCATCCACGTTATTGATAGAACGCTCGACATGCGCGTCACCGAGCACTTTTTTTCTGACCGCCAAGCCTGCTTTGTATGTTTCATTCTCGTCCATAACACCTCCAAAAAGTCATCGGGTGCGCTAATCTCAGCGCGTGGTCGTCGCAATCGTGCGCGTCCAGATCGGTTTTACTATGGCGCGGCGCCTTGTGGGTCGAATCGCCTTGCAGGACAGCCACATATTGTGCATTGAAAGAAATAGAAAAATGAGAGAAATCGCTTGAAAGACTTTGACAACACCCGAACCGGCCCTTTGCATGACGTGCGCGTGATTGATATGTCGCGCTTGGTCGCCGGCAACATGCTGTCGGTCTATTTGGCCGACTTTGGCGCCGACGTCATTAAGGTTGAACGTCCCCATACCGGTGACGATCTCAGGCACTGGCGTGAGAATGGTCACGACATCTACTGGAAGGTCTATGGGCGTAACAAGCGCTCAATGGTTCTGGATTTAAAAACCGACGCCGGCCTAGACGACTTCAAGGCGCTGGTTGCCACGGCGCAAGTGTTGATAGAAAACTTTGTGCCAGGCGGCCTAGAAAAGATGGGGTTGTCACCTGAGACGCTCTTGGCGATTAACCCGGCTTTGCTGGTGGTGCGCGTCTCTGGCTGGGGACAAACAGGCCCCTACCGAGAAAAGCCTGGGTTTGGCACCTTGGTTGAAGCCATGTCTGGGTTTGCCCATCTGAACGGCTTTGCCGACAAACCGCCGGCACTGCCACCCCTGGCGTTAGCCGACATGATCGCAGGTGTTTATGGTGCCGCCGGTGTCTTAACGGCGCTGCGCGTGGCAGAAAAAACCGGTCAAGGACAGGTCATCGACCTGTCACTGTTTGAACCCATTTTTTCTGTTATTTCCTCTGAAGCCGCCAAGTTCCAAGCCACGGGCACCGTCAGCATGCGAGCGGGCAACCACTCCTCACACACCGCCCCACGCAATCTGTATCGCTGCAAAGATGATTACTACATTTCAATGTCAGGCTCGATGCAGGCCATGGCCATGCAGATTTTAGAAGCCATCGGACGCCCGGAACTCAAACAAGACCCGCGCTTTATCGACAACGATGCGCGGGTAAAAAATCGTGCCGCACTTGACGAGATCATCGCCGGGTTTGTGGGTGCCCGCACACAAGCGCAGAACCTAGCCATATTTGAGAAGGCGGGCGTGACCGCCGGCCCCGTCTACTCGGTGGCTGAGCTCATTGACCATCCCTATGTCGTGGGTCGCGAGGCCATTGTTAACCTGCCCGACGACACCCTTGGTCAAGTACCCATGCACAACATCATCCCACGCCTGAGCCAAACACCAGGACAATTCCGCCGACCCGCACCCAAACTTGGCGAGCACACGACCGAAATCCTGAATGAAATGGGGCGCGCGCCCAAGACCTCTCCACAATAGAAAAATGTCGATGTTTTGATACGTGATCCGGCTCTTATCGGATCACGGCCTGCGCGCCTGACAATCATCGATGTGAAGCATCTATGCCCTAAGTCAGGGATCACACGCCCTTCAATGGCGCATTCTCGAGCCGCATTTTATTAGTGCCTCGATGCCTAATGCCTATAAAACCGAGATCAGACGACGTTGATTATTGTCACCAAAAAAGTTGGCAAGGTTTTTGCTTATTGAAAAACACCGGGTCTGTACGGGACCCGTGTTTCTCTAATCTTCGTGAGGTGAGCGTCAATGAAATTATCTAAAACGTATCAAACCATCGGATCAAACATGGCTCGCACGCTTGGCATGTGTGTTCTGACAACGACTTGCGTGTTTTCTAGCGCAATGGCCCAGACCAAATGGACAATGCAGACTGCTTACGCCTCCGGCGATGAGCTGCACATGTCCTACGTTGAACTAGCTGAAAAAATAAAAGTCATGAGCGGTGGACGCCTTGAAATAGCGGTCAGTCCAGGCGGTGCTTTTGTGCCAGCATTTGACGTAATTGATGCGGTCAACGATGGCATTCTCGACGCAGGTGGGGGTGATGGTGACTATCTCGTCGGACGTCATCCCGCTGGCAGTTTGTTCGCTTCATCGCCCGCCTACGGCATGGACTCCATCACCCTAATGGCTTGGATGCACTACGGCGGGGGCAACGAACTGTTCCGCGAGTACATCAACGAGATTCTGGACTTTGAAGACGTGGTTGCGTTTCCAATGAGTCCGGCGCTCGCCCAGCCCTTTGGCTGGTTTGAGAAGCCGATTACAAGCGTGGCTGACATCAAAGGCATCAAGTATCGTGTGCCTGGGTTGCCCGTGGATGTGATGAGGGACATGGGTGCCGCTGTGGTAACGGTGCCTGGCTCCGAGGTGGTACCCGCTCTTGAGCGTGGCGTGATAGAGGCCGCTGAATACTTCGGTCCCAAAGCGGATATGACATTGGGTTTGCCTGATATCCGCAAGGTCTACATGATGCCAAGCTATCTACAAATCGGTTTGGTGCTTAACGTCTACATCAACAAAGACAAATGGGATGCCTTGCCCGACGATTTGAAATCTATTGTCTCTAACGCGGTAATGGCCGAATCCGCCGACTTCTACTGGCGCTATCTGGAAAACAACAGCATTGCATTGAAAGAAATGGAAGAGAACATGGGCGTAACCGTCGCCGAAACACCTCCCTCGGTGTTGCGCGCCCAACTCGACTCTTGGGAAAAAGTATTGAACGGTTATGCCAAGGATGATCCCTTCTTTGCCAGAGTGCTCGAGTCTGAAAAAGCTTTCGCAAAACGGGCTGTGGGCCTGAAGGCACGCATCAATCCACCGCTCGACATCGCCTTGGAAAAGTTCGGACAGAACTAATCCCGTTTCACGCCAGGCCTCAATGCCTACCAACACGGGCGCCCTTTTTCGGGCGCCCGACTCGGAATCATCATGACGAATCCTAGCCAAGTCGGCACGCCCATAGAGGCAGAAAGCCTCCAATACAAAGACGAGATGATCGGTGATTTTGGTACACCAGTCCATCTTGAAGACAGCCTACCCAAACCACTTGCCCACTTCGCCAATGCGGTGGATCGTGTGTCAGAAATAAGCGGCAAGCTAGTCTCTTTCTTGATTCTTATTTTGGTGGGCGTGATCCTCACCGAAATATTTTTGCGCAGCGTGCTCAACGCCCCGTCGATCTGGGCCTATGACGTCAGCTACATGATCTATGGCACGGTCTTCATGATCGGCTCAGCAGCCACCTTGCGTTATGGCGGTCACATCCGCACCGACATCTTCTTTAGCAAATTCAGTGAGATCACCAAGGCAAAAATAGATATCTTCTTTTATCTATTCCTATTCATTCCAGGGATAGCTTTATTTTTTTGGGTCGGTTTAGAAAAAACCATCCACTCATTCACAACCAATGAGCACGGAGCCTTGAGCCCGTGGCGCCCCATTATTTGGCCTTTTCGCGCAGTCATTCCGTTGACCGCCGCATTGCTAATACTCCAAGGCATATCCGAAATGATTAAGCGACTTGGCGCCTTTTCGGCAAGGGGAAAGAAATGACATTCAACGAGATTCTGGGCATTATTTTGCTCATTTGCTTGCTTAGCGGCATTTTCATCGGCTTTCCAATTGCCTTTACGCTGATCTGCCTGACCATTATCTTTGGCTACCTCGGCTTAGGGGACATGGTCTTTAACCTGATGGTTTTTCAAGCGTGGGGGGTCATGAATGAGGAGACGCTTGCGGCCGTTCCCTTGTTTGTCTTCATGGGTTACGTGCTTGAGCAAGCAGGCATGATGGAACGCTTATTCAAAGGGTTTCAATACATTTTGGCTCGAGTCAACGGGGCGCTTTATTTAGGGGTCTTATTCACCTCGACCATTTTTGCAACTGCCACAGGCATCATCGGCGCCTCGGTCACACTGATCGGCATGCTAGCTGGCCCCGTGATGCGTGAGTCAAAGTATGACCCCGCTTTATCAGCGGGTGCCATCACGGCGGGCGGCACACTCGGCGTACTGATTCCCCCCTCGATTCTATTGGTGGTCTTGGGTCCCGTGATGGGCGTGTCCATTGCCAAGCTATTTGCAGCCACCATCATTCCGGGCTTACTGATCTCAGGGCTGTTTACCGCCTACGTCATGATTCGCAGTTATATAAATCCATCGTTAGGACCCGCGCTACCGAAGTCGCAACATCCTTCGGATTACAAGGCGGCCTTTCGTGAGTTTGCGATTGGTATGTTCCCGCTGTTGGCGCTGATTGCGGCTTCTTTGGGATCCATTTTAGGTGGCATCGCCACGCCCACAGAAGGTGCCGGTATGGGTGCCGCCGGTGCTTTGGTTTTGGCGTTGGCATACGGTCGGCTCAGAAGCAAAAATCTTCGTATTGCCCTCTTCAAAAGCGTGCTGGTCACAAGCATGATCATGCTATTGCTTGTGGCCTCCAACATGTATGGGGCTGTCTTTAATCGCCTCGGTACCGGCCCATTGATTGCGGACACTCTCGTGGCGCTCGATCTGAGTCCAAACGGCGTGTTGTTTGCGCTGATGGCAATTATTTTTCTGTTGGGCTGGCCTTTAGAGTGGGCACCCATTATCTTTATCTTTTTGCCAATCTTTCTACCCGTCATCACCGATGCTGGGCTTGATTTGTTGTGGGTAGCCACGCTTGTTGCGGTCAATTTACAAACCGCGTTTTTATCTCCACCGGTTGCGATGGCCGCGTATTATCTAAAGGCGGTTGTTCCTGAATGGTCGCTGGTTCAAATCTATAGCGGCATGTTCCAGTTTGTGGGCCTTCAAGTGGTCGCTTTGCTACTAGTGATTATGTTTCCGCAGCTCGCTTTGTGGTTACCTGAACAACTCTTTGGAAATTAACAATGACAGATACTGCCCCTCAAACCGCTAGTGAACTGACGCAAGCGTTGCGCCAAAAATCTATTTCTTGCGTCGATGTTGCCCACGCCTTGATCGCCCAAATTGAGCAAGCAGATGGCGCGCTGCAGAGCATTGAGCACCTAGACAAAGACGCCTTGCTTAAAGAAGCCCAGCAGCTAGACCGCGACTTCAGCACCAAATCCGGCTTGCCCTTGTATGGTGTGCCGATCGGCGTGAAAGACATCATCGATGTCGCAGGTCTACCCACGGGCTTCGGCTCACAAGCACCGATTGGTTATGAGGCGAGCGTGGATGCCGATATCGTCTACAAACTGCGCCAAGCCGGCGCCATGATTGCAGCAAAGACAGTCTCCACCGAACTGGCTTTCTTGGCCCCCTCAAAAACCCACAATCCAAACAATCTGGCGCACACCCCGGGTGGCTCCTCTGCTGGCTCGGCAGCTTCAGTGGCTGCCGGCCTTTTGCCCTTGAGCATCGGCACGCAGACAGCCGGCTCGGTCATCAGACCGGCCTCCTTTTGTGGGGTATTTGGTCTTAAGACCACGTTCGGGCTGTTGGATCGCCAAGGGGTGCTCAGTCAATCCCCGAGCCTCGATACGTTGGGCTTCATGAGCCGCACGCTACCGGATTTGGATTTGATTCTTGAAGGCGTCACCACGCTGGCCAAACCCAAAGCGTCAAATCGTCCTCTACGCCTAGCCATGTTGACGTTTGAAGCCATGCAATCGATTGAGCCGAGCATGCGCAACCTACTCGAGCGCACCAGCCAGGCCTTGGGTGGTGCGGGTAAGGCAAATGATGCAAATGATGCAAATAACTCTGCCATCTCAATGACTGAAGTCACGCTTTCGAGCGCCTTTGACCATGCATTGAAATGCCGCACAATCATCAACCTCTACGAGTTAAAACACGCTTTTGCTGATCTCTATCAAAAATTCCCCTCGCAGCTCAAACCCGAGACCTGCCAAGCGTACGAAGAGAGCATGGCTATCCAAGAAGCTGATTACCTAGCGGCCATCGAGAGCGTGCGCCCTGCGCGATCAGAGATCAACGAGCTATTAAAGTCGTTTGACTACCTCATCACCCCGTCCGCCCTTGGACCAGCACCAGCAGGGTTAGGCGCCACCGGCAATCCCATTTTGGCAGCGCCCTGGACGTTATTGGGTCAGCCCTCCTTAAGTTTGCCGGTGGCAAACGATGCGCATGGGATGCCACTCGGCCTACAACTAATCGGTAACCACTTCACGGACCGTCAGTTGGTCTGCGATGCACAAAGGCTCATGGCACATTTGTAAATAAACCTCACAACAACGTAAGCCCACTAACCTCGTCCTGAAACGCTGCGCGCCCAGATCTGCTCTAGCACCGCTCTAGCACTGCTCTACATCTATGCTTCAAGTTTAGTGGGTCTGAGGCGGTTTGCCTTTTTTTTCGGTTTTTTTATGTTTTTGTGTTTTCTTGTGCTTGTGCTTGTGCCTGTGAAATTTGGGCCGACCCTCGACATTTCAGTGTCGGGGCCACTATGCTGGGTGGCCTGTCAAACAACCGGACACCCCTCAAGATGAGTCAGATCAAGCAGTTTGTGTCCCCGTGGTATCTCGGCTACGCCTTTCAAGGTGCTGCCGTGCTGGGGCTAGCGCCCATTTTATTGCCGCTCGTGGTGGGCACAGCGCTCGGGAACACTGCTGCGGGCATTGTCGTGGCGTGCTTTTATATTGGCCAGCTCGCCTCACCGTTACTCGGCAATTTTGCGGACCGAACCAAATCGTTTCGACTGATTTACGCCATGGGCTATGTGCTGCTAGCGGCTGGTCTAACGGGGTTTGCGCTGGTTGAAAGCCTCTTGTTTTGGAGTTTGCTGGCGTTTGTGCAGGGCTTGGGCTCGGCGGCGACCAACACGGTGGCCGCGATGTATATCGTCGAATACGCCCCTAAAAAAGAGTGGGATGGCAAGATTGGTTGGTTGCAGACCTTCTATGGCACCGGCCAAGCCGTGGGTTTGGGCTTAGCCGCCATTGCGCAGTCACATCCAACGATGGGCTTGCTCTTTTGTGCCGCGCTCATGGCGCCGGGTTTATTTCTCGGGCTCAGGGGCTTACCAGACGCCCAGGATCAACCCCAAAAAACCCACACACCCATGCGCGAACAAGCCTTGGCAGCAAGGGCTAAAGCGGCGCGCTTGTTTGCCACGGGCCCACGCAACCTGAGCCACATGGTGCTGCATTACCACCCCAACGTGATGAGCCTCATCACAAGCCTCCTCAAAAACTTACGCACGGCTTACGGTCTATATGTCGTGGCTTGGTTTGCCTGCATGTTCGGCACCTGGTTGCTCTACAACCTCTATCCATTATTGATGAAATCGGCCTACGGCATCGGCGCGCACCAATCTTCTCTCTACTACGCGCTCGGGGCGGTAATCGGCGTGTTTTTTTACGCGCCGTCTGGCAAGCTCGGAAAACGAATGGGTGATGTGGCAGTGGTCATGATGGGTTGCATCGTGACACTGGTCTGTTTGGTCATCATGAGCGCGCTTGCCTGGTGGCAACCCCCCAACGCCGCCTGGTGGGCTGCGCTCGCCTTTCTCCCCATTCCCGTGGCTTGGTCTCCACTGATCGTGACGGGTACGGCAGCCGCGGCCCAACTGTCCACGATGAATGAGGGCAAAGCCATCGGTATTTTTAATGCGAGCACCGCCATTGCCAGCGTGCTTAGCGCCTTTGCCGCAGGCTGGGTCGCCGATGTATTGAGCTACACGTGGGTCCTCATGCTAGCGGCTCTTGCCACAGCAATTGGCTTTTTACTGATGTTGCCACTGCTCAAACAAAACAAACCTGTGCCAGATAAACCTGCCGATAACCCTAACGATGAATCTACTGATGAACCTGCGGATGCTTCCTCCACAAATGCATCGTCCACTAACACACCCACCACTTGAATTGGGGTGGGGCTGTGGTTTGGCTAAGGTGTGGTTGCGTTGTCTTATTCGAGGACCACTAGGCCATCAACGGCAACCACCCCATCAGACTGCACAAATAAGGGGTTGATCTCTGCTTCGACAATCTTGGGATCTTGGATAGAGGCAAGTTGCGAGAACCGAACGATGGTTTGTGCCAAGGCCTCGCAGTCCCCGAGCGGCAAGTTGCGGTAACCCCGCACAAGGCGTGTCAGCGTGACGGCTTCAATCATCTCGCACGCTTGCGCCAAGGTCACGGGCGCGAGCCTTAGGCTGACGTCCGGTGTCAACTCCGCGGTCACGCCACCCGCCCCAAGCAAAATCGTTGGGCCGACCAACGGATCGAGTCGATAACCCAGTATCAATTCAATTAACTTGGTCTGCATGGTTTGCACCAAAAACCCATCGATGACGGCGTCGGGCTTTGCAGACGGCACCCGCACCGCCATGTCAGTCATCGCCACGTTGAGCGCCTCAGCGCTTGCGATCCCGACTGTGACCCCACCCACTTCTGTCTTGTGGGCAATATCAGGCGAGGACACTTTAAGGACCACGGGATAGGCCAGTGTTATCTCTGTCACCTCTGCTGCCTCTTGGATCAACGCTTGGGGCGCGACCTTAATTCCCAGCCCCAACTCGCCAAACAGTTGTCCCGCTTGATACTCGGTCAAACCGCCCTCTTTGGGCAGCCCTGCAGGCCAGGCAATCGGTTCTGTCGACACAGGCGGCTCCTGCGCCGTTTCAAAAAACACCGCCAAGGCGTGCGCGCATGACTCGGGCGTGCGAAAGGCGGCAATACCGGCTTGCTGCAACACCTGCAAAGAGGCCATCGCATCTGGCGCCAAAAATACCACCAGTGGTTTGGTGTCTGACTTCACCGCCTGCGTGAGCGGCTTGACCGCTAACTCAGGGTGAAACTGAGCCGACGATCCCACCACACTCAAGACCGCATCACACCAATCCGAGAGTAATAATTGCTCCAATAGATCTTGGTACTGCTCGCTTGTAGCCGCGAGGGTGAGGTCCATCACAGGCGCCGAACGCAAGCTCAGTCCGCGTGAGCGCATGTGTTCAATGAAACGATCTGGTGGACAAACAGCGACCCCGCACGCCAGTCCAAGGTTATCCACCACGGTCGCTGCTCCACCACCAGTGGTCGTGATCACCGCCACACGAACGGCCTGATTGGGGGGCAGACGAGGACGTTTATAGGTCAAGGCCAAGGGAATGATTTCAAACAAGGTTTCAAGCAGATGCACGCGCAGCACGCCATAGGCCTTTAAGAATGCTTCGACCGCCTTGTCATTACCCGCCAGTGCCCCGGTGTGTGATTGCGCGAGCGCATCGCCTTGTTCGGATCGCCCTAACTTGTAGGCGATCACCGGCTTGCTAGCCGCTCGGGCGCGTGCGAGCGCGCGCGCCAAACAGGGCGCGTCGCGGATAGTCTCCAGAAAAAGCAAAATAACGCTGGTTTGCTCGTCATCCACCAACACATCAACGATCTCGCCCACGGTGACATCACTTTCGTTGCCAACCGAAATGGTTTTAGCAACACCAAACCCGCGCGCTGCCGCACGTGACAATAACGAACCCATCATTGATCCGCTTTGCGACACCAGGCTAACTGAGCCGGCGATCAACTGTTCGGTTTCAAACACCGCATTCACAGACATCATCAGACCCGTGTGCAGGTTTGCCAGACCGATGCTGTTTGGACCAATCACGCGCATGCCGAGTTCGCGGGCGCGATTGACTAATTCGTCTTGTTTTATTTGGCCTTCAGGCCCTATTTCACCGAATCCATCGCTGTAGATCGTCAGCAGCTTTACGCCGGCCTTGCCACACGCTTCTACCTGCTCCATCACGCGCTGACCGTTGACCATAATGAAGGCATGCTCAACGGACGTGGGGCAGGCCGTCACCGTCTGCCAAGCCTCTTCGCCCAAGACCTCAGTCTGCGCATGATTGACCGGATAAAGCGTCACTTCGCAGCCGTGCTGCCGAGAAAACCGCAGGGGTCTGGCCGTGTTCTTTTTGGGGTTCGATGAAACACCGATTAACGCCACCTGGGCCGGGTTAAAGAGCGCTGTCGATAGTATCGAGCCGGAACCGGTTGTTGTCATCTTGCTTCACTCATATGGCCGAAGGGAAATAGTGTTTTTCAAGGAACTTTTAACGATCTCTTTAAACGAAGTTTTTAAAAGATCTTTTCACCGCTCGTTTTTAACGCAAAAAACTTCGACTGTTTGTGGTTTGTCTTTTTTGCTATGTCTGTTTGTGGAATTGGTGAGGTTTGTGAGACTAATGGCGTTTGTCGTGAGGCCACACCCTACAACGCACAACGCATCAACGGTATCACGCGACACCTCGTCAGTGAATTTGCGGGTGCCCAAACAACACCCAAACAACACCCAAACAACACCCAATCAACACCCAAACAACACCCAAACAACACCCAAACAACACCCGAACACCATCTCCAACCACCCTCCATCGCACGTTAATCCCGACTGCCCTGCTGAGCTTGTTGGGCTCGCTAGGCTTCCCTTACTCTGCGCGCAATGATATGGTTCAATCAGTGTTGGCGCTTGCGCTGAGACGACATCGACAAAAAATGGTTCAGGGAGACAATACTCATGATTACAAAATTATCAAAAGGCCTTCTGGCTGCCACAGCGATTGCAACGGCCGGTCTATTTACAGCGACCGCTCACGCACAGGCTGACAACTATCCCGATCGACCAATCACGCTTTTGGTTGGATTCTCCCCAGGTGGGGCAACCGACATCATTGCTCGACTGCTTGCAAGCGGCCTTGAGAAAGAGCTCGGTCAACCGATCGTGGTGGACAACAAGCCAGGTGCTGGCTCCAACATTGCGGCGGGTCAAGCCGCTAAGGCTGAGCCGGACGGCTATACCCTTTTCATGGGCACGATCGCCCAGACAATCAGCCCCAACATTCGTAGCAATTTACAGTACGACACCAAGCGGGACTTTATTCCCGTCATCCAAACAATGGCTTCGCCCAGTATCTTGGTGGTCAATCCTGACCTGCCCATCAACACCGTCGAGGAATTTGTTGCTTACGCCAAGGCCAATCCAGGCGTGATCACCATGGCCTCTTCCGGCGTGGGTGGCTCACCTCACATGGCCATGGAACTGATGAACATCCGGGCCGGTATTGACACTTTGCATGTGCCCTATAAAGGCGCGAGCCCGGCAATGAATGACGTCTTGTCGGGTGTGGTCTCGGGCGGTTTTAAGACAGCGACTGCGGCGATGCCGCAAATCAAGGCCGGCAACATCCGGCCACTGGCTATCGCGTCAACCCAACGCATCAAACAGTTACCAGACCTACCCACCATGGCTGAAGTCGGCGTGGCGGATTTCTATGTGACCTCATGGAATGGCATTTTTGCACCGACTGGCACACCACCGGCCATCATCGCCAAGATCTCTGCAGCAGCGACTGCCGTGCTTGAGCAACCCAACATCATTGCAGAGTTTGAGAAGCGCTCAGCGGCCGCTGTCGGTGGTTCGTCTGAAGAGTTCCAAATCTTCATCAACAGTGAGCTCGACAAATGGGGCGAAGTGGCGAAAGAAGCCAACGTCAGAATCGACTAACAACTTGCAGGAAAGCCGTGACCATGGAGTTTTCTTTATCACCTGAGCAGCAGTCGTTTCAGGACGCCGTCACCCGGTTTGCGCAAAGGCATTTAGAAGCCGGTGCGTTGGCCCGTGCCCATTCCGATGCCTATCCGTGGGATGTCAGTAAGCTGATGGCCGAACAAGGCTTACTGGGCATCACGATTGCCGAAGAAGACGGTGGCATCGGGGGGACGTTAATGGATGCGGTCTTGGCCATCGAAGCGGTGGCAAGCGTCTGTCCCCGTAGTGCTGATGTGGTTCAGGCTGGTAATTTTGGGGCGATCCGTGTGTTGGCCGAATACGGATCTCAGGACTTGAAAGAGCGGTTCCTTACCCCGCTGCTCTCGGGTGAGGCGTTGATTTCTGTGGGCATGACCGAGCCGGATGCCGGCTCGGCCGTGACCGAACTGCGTAGCAACGTGACGCGTGACGGCAATGGTTGGCGGCTTAACGGCACCAAAGTCTTTAACACCCATATCCCGCATGCCGCCTACATGATCGTCTATTGCCGGTTCGGCCCGGGGACCCATGGCATCGGATCGGTCTTGATCGACACGCGCGCCGAAGGCGTGCGCTTCGGCAAACCCGTGTCTTACATGTCGGGTGAGAAATGGACGCAAATCTATTTTGACAATACGTTTGTGCCCGACGATCAAGTGATCTTGGGTGAAGGTGGCTTTAAAAAGCAGATTTCAGGCTTTAACGTCGAACGGCTCGGTAATACCGCACGTTCATTGGCCTTGGGGCGCTACGCCTATGAGCAAGCACGGCAGTGGGCGCTGCAACGCGAACAGTTCGGACGGCCTTTGTGCGAGTTTCAAGGATTGCAGTGGAAATTCGCCGACATGAAAATCAAACTAGATGCTGCCCAATTGCTGCTCTACCGCGCGGCCGTGAACGCCGACAAGGGCTTACCGTCACCAATGGACACAGCAATCGCCAAAGCCTACTGCAATCAAGTCGGATTCGATGTCGCCAACGAGGCGTTGCAAGCGATGGGCGCCACGGGCTTTAGCATGGAATCTTTGGTTGAGTATTGCCTGCGCCGCTGCCGCGGCTGGATGATTGCAGGCGGCTCCACCGAGATGCTCAAGAACCGAATCGCTGAGGGGGTGTTTGAGCGAAGCTTCTCACAGCGACCCCCAAAAGTGGCCGCGAGCTGAGTCGACATTGATCGAGCGGCAGTGTCAGGCAATGACTGACAAAATCGCCATAGCCAATCACCACAGCCAAGGATAAATCATGGCAGCTGATAAATTAGAAAAGTGGCGCGGTTACGTGCCAGACGAGGAACTCGAGACCTACCGCAAAGCAGGATTTGCGCAACCGATCGGGATGGGCAAGCGAGCGGCGCTCTTAAACATCGACACCACTTACATGTTTGTTGATCCGAGCTATTCGATGTGCGGCCGTGACATGAGTGACCTCATTGCAGCTCTCGATACCTTGACGCAGACCTTCCGGGAATTGGGCTTGCCGATCTACTACAGCCGTCGTGACGATCGCAGCCATCCGACTTATCGCGGTGTTTGGAACCACAAGTTGCAAGAACCAGACGCCTTTCAATATGTGAGCGATCCTCGCGCTGACCAATGGCCTGAGAGTTATGGCCCACGTCCAGAGGACCGCCTGATCCTAAAAAATAAGCCCTCTTGTTTTTTTGCGACGCCGCTTGAAGCCTTCCTGCGCTATGACAATATCGACACGCTGATTATTTGTGGTGTTTCCACATCGGGTTGTGTGCGCTCAGGCGCCGTGGATGCCTTCTCGCATAACTTTCGCAGCATCATCGTCGAAGACGCGTGTGGGGATCGCAGCCCTCAGGCGCACAAGGCCAACTTGTTTGACTTGGACATGAAATTCGGCGATGTTGAGTCACTCAAAGACACCATCGCCGCCCTCAAATCGAACTACGGCGAACGCGCATCGACCTCAGTCATATGAAACCGCCCAGAGAGGCCCCCCAATAGGAGGTGCCTCTCTGGGGTACCTCTCGGCGATGTCCTTTTGCGTCCTCTATACCGTTATCGCCTCAAACCGGCGTTCATTTCTGCGCGAACCGACCCTCAAGATCAGTCCACTCGCTGTAGTCAAACAGATCCCACAGCCCCCGATGATCGACCATGCGGTCAGAGAATGCCGCTGTTGAGCCATCCTTTTTTAAGGTTTGCAGCATGCGGGCACCTTGCGAGGCCATCATGCGCGTCAGTGAGTTGGGGTAGATGGCCACGCCATAGCCAATCTCTTGAAGCGTAGCGGCATCAAAGAGAGGCGTACGCCCGCCTTCGACCATGTTGGCAAGCGTCGGCGCTTTGATCTGTTCGTTGATCTGGCGCATCTCAAGTTCGCTCTCAGGTGACTCGACAAACAAAACGTCTGCGCCCGCCTCATGGTAGCGATGCGCCCGCTCGATTGCTGCATCAATCCCAAGTGAGGTACGTGCGTCGGTGCGGGCAATGATCAGCAAATGTTGATCATCACGTGCATCCACGGCCGCCTTGATGCGTCCCACCATTTCGGCGGTGTCGACCACGGTTCGGCCGAGCTCATGACCACACTTTTTAGGCCAGGTCTGATCTTCAATTTGAATGCCACTGACGCCCGCACGCTCTAGATCTTTGACTGTACGAATCACATTGATGGGCCCACCATAGCCGGTGTCTGCGTCACATATCAACGGAATATCCACGCTGTCAGCGATTCGCATGACGCGCTCGAGGATTTCACCAAAGGAGATAGCGCCGATATCTGGGGCGCCGAGCGCACTCATCGACAGGCCAGACCCTGTGATGTAGCCCGCCGTGAAGCCCGCTTTTGCCACAAGCTTGGCCGTCACACAATCAAAACAGCCGGGCGCCATCAGTATTTCTTTGGACGTCAGCGCCGCTTTGAGGCGGGCGTTTTTGCTGCTGGCTTGGCCGCGTCTTAAACCCACAGGATAGGTTGACTGATCGTTCATTCGCATCTCCGTTGCAGCACAAGACTGCTTAATTATCGATAGAGTGACTACTTCAGTGGTGATTGGGAGCCTGTTGCTTAAGCATTTAAGCATTTAAGCACTTAAGTACTTATGCAACAGGCGGTGTCAGCCAAGGAAATCGCTGGCTGTAACTGTTTTCAAACGCGCTGATTTGCGCTTCATAACCCAACGTGAGTGCCACTTCGTCTACGCCTTGCAACAAACACGCTTTGGCAAACGGATCGATATCAAATGATGCGCGGTGGCCACTGCCTTGGACGCACTGATTGACCAGATCCATGGTCAAGGAACCAAAAGGGGACAAATCCGTACGCAAGGCCAAGTGATCGGCCAACGGCAAGCGAATCGGTAACAGTCCGTTTTTGAAGCAGTTGTTAAAAAAGATATCACCAAAGCTCGTGCCAACCACGACGCGAATACCGTAATCGACCAAGGCGTAGACGGCGCCTTCGCGCGAGGACCCACAGCCAAAGTTATCTTGGACGACCAGAATTTGGGGCGAATTTTTTGCGTTTAAAGGGTGATCGGCACGCGCAGTGCAGTGGCTATCTAACCGCTCTTCAAACCCATCTTCCAACCGATCTTCAAACCGCTCATCAAAAAACAGGTATTGGCCGTAGCCCGCCGCCCGGTTTTTCTTTAGAAACCGGGCGGGAATGATCTGGTCGGTGTCAATGTTTGCGCCCGGCAGGTCAAGGGCACGAGCGGTTAAGGTTTGCAACGGCTCGAAGACTGATTGAGATGGATTCATGAAAACTGCCTGACGTCTGTTAAGTAGCCGCTGACGGCGGCGGCAGCCGCCATGGCGGGGCTCATTAAGTGAGTGCGTGTGCCCCTGCCTTGTCGGCCAACAAAGTTACGGTTTGAAGTCGAGGCGATGCGCTCACCGGGCTGACCGGCGTCGCCGTTCATGGCGACACACATGGAGCAGCCGGCTGAACGCCATTGCAGGCCTGCCTCGATAAAAACCCGATCCAACCCCTCTGCTTCAGCGGCTTGCTTGATTAGGCCCGAACCGGGCACGACCATCCCTGGGACACGGACTTTGCGTCCACGCAGGATGCGCGCGGCTTCTCGTAAATCACTCAAGCGGCTATTGGTGCATGAGCCGATAAAGACCCGATCAATGGCGATGTCCTTTAAGCGGGTGCCGGGTGTAAGCGCCATGTAGTCCAAAGCCGCGTGGGCGCTCGCGCGCTCGGCGGCATCATTCAAACGAGCAGGGTCAGGCACAACCCCATCAATCGGGGCCCCCGCATCGGGACTGGTGCCCCACGTCACCATGGGTTTGATGTGGCTGCCATCTAGCACCACCTCTTGATCAAAGCGCGCGTGGTCATCGGACTTCAGGGTGCGCCAATAAGCAAGTGCTTGGTCCCATTGCTCGCCTTTAGGTGACTGTGGTCTGCCGTGTAGGTATTCAAACACCACGTCGTCTGGCGCAATCGATCCAAACCGCGCACCCGCTTCAATTGACATGTTGCAAATGGTCAGTCGACCCTCAATGCCGAGCGACTCGATCGTCGTGCCGGCATATTCAATGGCATGCCCGACCGCGCCTGCGGCACCGATTTCACAGATGATCGCCAAGATCAAGTCTTTGGCGCTCACCCCAGCCGCGAGCGGGCCGTCCACCCGCACACGCATGGCTTTGGGCTTGATTTGCCATAGCGTCTGCGTGGCCATCACATGCATACTCTCTGACTGACCAATACCAAACGCAATCGCACCGAGCGCCCCATGCGTAGAGGTGTGACTGTCGCTGCAAACCACCGCCATGCCGGGCAGCGTTAGCCCTTGCTCGGGACCGATCACGTGCACAATGCCTTGGCGCTCGTCTGCAAGCTTAAAATGCGGCACCTGACCCCACTGCATATTCCGATCGAACTGCACAATCATGTTGCCCACCTCATCGCTCGCCGCCTCTTTGGCCAAACGACTGTGCGTGGGCACATAATGATCGGGCACACCAAACACCCGCTCAGGATGGCGTAGCGACAGATTGCGCGCACGCAGCGCATTGAAAGCATGGAACGAGCCCTCGTGCACGATGTGCCGATCGATATAAAGCAGCGACGGCCCGTCATCCCGAGGCAGTACCAAATGCGTGGACCAGATTTTATCGAATAGTGTCAGACTCATGATTCAACGTTGGTGGTGATTAGCGAAAGCACGCCAGCCTCTTAAGAAAGAATGGCTCAGAGGCTGCCCGCAGATTACCCACAGATTACCTACAAACTACCAGTTTAATAGGACGCAAGCCTTGCGCAGACATATTTTGGTGAAGAGGTTTGAGGAGCCTGTTGAGTAGAATGTTGAGTAAGGCGTTGAGTAAAATGCTCAGTAGCGGGTTGAGCACAAAAGCCAAAGCCGCTTGCCTCGAATTGGCATCCACTTTTTAAAATTTCTTCCGTGTTACAAATCAATCGTTAGATGTTAGGTTCAGAGGCAAATACAGTCCAGCAGTAAGTCCAGTTCAATACCAAATCCAGTTCAATATCAAACCCAACACCTCCCTTTGAGTAGACCTCGGCGGTACTCGTGGCGGCCAAGGGTTCGATGACAGCAGGGCCTGAGTTAAGCAAAAACAGATCAATCACAAACCGATCAATCACAAGGAAATCATCATGGCAGAAGATCCCCGATGCTGCGGCAGCGGCACCTGTATCATCAACGACGAAGGTCACTGCTGGTGTGGTCAGCAATGGGATGGCGATAAGATGTGCTTTCCTTCCCAAGCCAACCAAACCACTGACAACACCGAGGACTCAGGCGATACGAGACCGTCGACAGGCGATAGTTGATGGCGCGCCGCGCTCTAGAACTAACCTAAAGATCTAAAAAAAAGCATGGACCTCACCAAGTCACCCCTCACAGCGCCCCTCGATTCCGACCAGCCCACCAAGACTTACCTCGATTCGCAGCGGGTGCCAACGCTAGTGCTGCCGCCGAAGTCTTGTGACAGTCATTTTCATATATTTGGGCCAGCCAGTAGTTTTCCCTACAGCGACAAACGAAACTTCACGCCTGTTGACGCGCCAAAGGAGAAACTCTTTGCCCTGCATCAGCGGGTGGGTATCGAACGGGGCGTGATTGTGCATACCGCGTTGCATGGTTTTGATTTGCGGGTAACCGAAGACGCGATTGCGCACGGTGGTGGGCGGTATGTGGGTATCGCGCTCGTTGAACCCTCGGTGTCACAAACTGAACTGCTACGCCTAAAAGCAGCTGGCTTTCGTGGGGTCCGATTCAACTTCATGAAACATCTCCCTGCCGCCATGCCTGCTGGTGATCTGGTGAAGTTCTGTGAGCGCTTGGCTGACATCGACATGCATCTGCAAGTTCATTTCGAAAAAGAGCTCATTGCCTCGCTCGCGCCAACTTTCGCGTCTTGCGCCAAGTTGTTACCTGTTGTGCTTGATCACATGGGACGCGTCGACGCCCGGAATGGTTTAACCGGCGAACACTACAGTGCCCTCTGTCGCCTCATGGATGAGCCAAATTTTTACGTCAAAGTCAGCGGCATCGATCGCATCGACGACCAGCCGCCCTACCTTGCTGGCAAACAACTCGCCGCCGATTTGGTTCAACGCTATCCCGAACAATGCCTCTGGGGACTGGACTGGCCACACCCCAACCACACCCACGTACCAGATGACGTCACCTTGGTCGAAGCCTTAATCGATATCGCACCGAGTCCTGCGGCACTAGAGACGCTTTTGGTGCACAACCCCCAAAGACTGTTTCAGTTCGAGGACTGAGTTGTTGATCTCCTGCATGAGCTTCTGCACGAGCTCCTACATTGCGAACCCCCGTGCTTATGGCTAGACTAGCCAAATAGAAGCCATGCGTTTTGACTGAATAGTTTGAACCCAACGCTTCAAAACAAATGATTCAAAACGAACAGTTAAGACCGACTGCACGGCCCCAAGGAGATTCATATGAAAACAGATGTGATCTTATTCAAAGCGCGGATCAAACCGACGCGTAAAGATCAGCTTAACGAAGCGGCCCTACAATCTCTCACGGGTGTTGCCATTGACGGCAGTCGAATCGTGGTTGACACGACCTCATCTCCAGACGCCAAACGCCTGCTTTGCCACGCCTATGTCAGAACTCAACAAACAGCCAAGGTCGGTAAAAAACAACGCGCCGAATGGGAAAAGGCTTGGAGGAAGCTAACTGGTGACAAGCAGGCCACTGTGTCGCGCTTGACCAGGACGCTTGAGTGCGCGGGTGCGAGCGCTGGTGAGCCAGTCACCGCTCATTATGTGGTCGAGACTGACGCGGACAAAGGTTGGTTTGAAGAGATCAGCGCTTGGTATGACAGCGAGCATATGCCGGGATTGGCCACCGTTGTTGGCACGGTGCACACCGTGAAATTTTTGAATGCTGATCACAGCCCAAGGTCGGTGGCTTGTTATGAACTCACCCACGAAAGCGTCATGGGCTCTGACCCCTGGTTGGCCGTGCGAGGTACCCCGTGGAGTGACCATTGCCGACCTCACTTCAAAGACACCCTACGCACCATGTTTCGAGTGCTTGCCTAGATGGGGTAGGTCACCAAAGGAAGTGGTGTGGGCCATGTGGTGTGGGCCATGTGGTGCGGGGCATATGGTGTGAGTTATTTGGTGAAGATAAGTTAATCGAGCAAACCCAACACGGCTGCATCAATGTCAATCCCGTCGCGCAGTCGGTCGCGCATGCGACCAAGCTCCATCTCTCCTGGCACCAACACCGGCTGACTGGGGTTTGCTGGCTCACTGGCGTGCAAGATCATCATGAAGTCTTTCATGCGCGCGAGCAGCCAGCCACTTGATCCCAAGACCTTGGTGTCCATCACCAAAAAGAAGTGACCGAGGTTCTGTGGTTCTTCTGGTGCGTCGACCCAAGACTTCACGTGGGTCAGGTAAGCGGCGTCAGACATGACGCCTGCTAATAAGTCCACCATGAGGGCGAGCCCATAGCCTTTGTAGCCACCCATGGGTTGTAAGAAGCCTTCGAGGGCTTGGGCGGGGTCTGTGGTTGGGTTGCCTTTGGCGTCTGTGGCCCAGGTGCTAGGAATGGGTTTGCCATCGCGCAAAGCCGAACGAATCTTTGCCCGTGCGGCCACGCTGATGGCCATGTCGAGCATGAAATGGTTGCCATCGGGCCCGGGCGCACCAAATCCAAGTGGGTTGTTGCCTAATCTGGCGTCGCTGCCACCCCACGGGGCGATGGTGGTCGTGGCGTTGCTGCACACCAGACTGACAAAGCCGGCTTGGGCCGCCTCATAAAGATACGGCGAGATCGGCCCAAAATGGTTACTGCCACGCGCAAAACCAACAGCCACGCCGTGTTCACGGGCCGCATTCATGGTTGCATGTAAGGTGCGCATGCCAACCACAGGCCCCAAGCCGTTGTCACCGTCGACTTTGATGACCGCATTGGCCACGTACTCGATTTGAATGGTGGGCTTGGGATTGATGCCGCCAATGCGCAGTCGATCGCCGTAAGACTCAAGCCGGCTCAAGCCGTGTGTTGTCAAACCAAAGAGGTCTGCCATCACCAGCAGATCGGCGCATAGACGGGCATCGTCTGGTGGCACCCCAAGCCGCTCAAACGCGGCCTTACCTTGTTCTCGTAGCTGCTGCGCCGAGCGCTTTTCTGATAACGACATGGTTGTTCTCACTGTATTTGGCTAACGTGGCTGGCTAATGCATTTGGCTTGCCTTCCTGACTTAGCCGCTATCGTAGCCTACGGCGAGAGTGTCTCTAAGCGCCTCGACTGCCAATCGAGCACAGCGGTTCGAACGTGCATTTTTTGTGCGAGTTCGGGGTTTTGTTCGCCGATCACCTGTGCCGCAAAGCCCGCTAAGAAACGGGCTTTCAACTCCGCCCGAGCACGGTCTACACCAACGTGTTCATAGGGCACTGAGGCCAGCAACAAAAAGCCGTCATCGGGAATGCGTGACGCGCCCATGTTCGTGTCAATAATTTGGGCCGCGGTTTGAATCGGATGAGCAAGATTGGGACTGTAGGGACCAATAATGAGTGCAATATTCGGCGTGTGTAACCAATCAAAGCCTCTGCCCAGGCAAATCATCCACTCGCGATGCTCAATATCAAGCAGTCGCTCTTGTCGCACGTTCTGCGCCCTTACCTGCTCGATGTGATCGAGATTACCCATCAACAGGGGCAGCAAGTCATCGCGCATATCAAGGGGCATGTCTGGTAATAACGCTGTCAACTCAAAAGCCATTGTCTTGTCATCTTTACCTAGACAATCGGCCAGATTTAACGTCGGGCCATTGACATGCGAGTGCAAGGTGATGGCGTCCTCGTCCGTCTCAAAACCAACCACCAAGGGATAGACGGATTCATGCGAATCACCGAAGATGTGAGCCACTTGCTCGCGGATTTGCCAAGTGTGATCAAGGCCTGCTTGCTTGTTAAAGTGAAATCCCGCGCAGCCACGCTTGGGATCGCCTTTGGCGTAGTGGTAGGTAATCAACAGCAGCACCCGCCGGCCCTGCCCGATCATACCCATCACATGGTGCTGCAACACCTCACCGAGGTGTGGCCAACCCAAATCAAAGATGCCGCCCAAATTGCGAAACGGCATGACAATACCCGTGGGGGTTTGGGTGGCCACCGGAATATTAATGCGACCATCCATGCACTTAAGCGCCACCATGGCGGTGGTGTGTTTGCTGAGATAACGCGTACGCGCTAACGTCGCTTCCGGGCTGCGATAAGCCTGCCCGTGGCGACGAGCCAAATCAAATAACCAATCAATGCGTTCGGCAATGGGCCGTTGATGTGTGTCAGGCATGCGAGCAACGTTAAGCTTTTTTTAAAAAAAGAGCAATATTCAAATCGCATCAAATCCAGACCAAATTCACACCAATCACGCACCAATCCCAGACTGAATTCATAACTTACCCTAGGGTTAACGCGTATGTGTGTGTCACGTGTTGCTCATTGCTTATTGCTTGTTTTGTATCATTTAGGCTTATTCGACTGCCGAGCAACGCATCCACACAACCTCACAAATACACAACTACCCAATTACCCCGCATCCTTGTACCGTTGTACTCTTGTACCCTTGTTCCCTTCTATCTTTGCATCCTGACAGACTTTCCCCCTGACTATTTTTCATTGAATGAGTGATTGACCGTGACTAATTTTGATCTTGAGGCCGATATTGTGGTGGTGGGTTTTGGTGGGGCGGGATCGGCTGCCGCCATCACCGCGGCCGATGGTGGCGCCCGTGTCATCTTGCTAGACAAAGCCCCGGCGCATGCGGTGGGTGGCAACACCCGAGTGGCTTCACAAGGCTATCTAAACCCGACGGATCCAGAAACGGCGGCCACTTACCTCAAGGCGCTTTGTGGCCCGTTTGAAGTGCCGTCATCGATGATCGAGGTCTGGGCGCAAGAGAACTGTAAAAACAACGAGTGGCTCGCCAGTATTGATGGCGATCCACAAGAACACCAGCCGCCACCGGCCGGCATTGAATACCCCGACCTACCCGGTGCCGAGTGCGTCCGTAAGTACCACCACGGTGATGTCTTGGGTTATTCGAAGACGTGGGAGTTTCTCGAAGAGTCCGTTAAATCCAGACCTCAGATTGAAATCCTGTATGAAACGCCCGCGACCGAGTTGATTCAACTCGCCGATGGGGCGATTGGCGGGGTGATCGCCACACAAATTGGCCAGAATGGTGAAAACAACAAGACCATCCGCATCAAAGCCAAACGAGGGGTCATCCTCACCACCGGCGGCTTTGAAAACAACCAAGACATGATTCGCAACTACCTGCCTGGCGTGCCGTTTTGCTATACGTCGGGTTCGCCTTACAACGAAGGCGACGGTATTCGCATGGCAATGCAAGCCGGTGCTGACCTCTGGCACATGAACAACTACGCCGGACCCTCCATGGCTTTCAAGGCCCCTGAGTACCCGACGACGTTTTCAATTATCGCCCTGCACTTCTCGCACGAGCCGCCCGGTGGCATGATCGTCGTCGGCGGCGATGGCAAGCGATTCATCAACGAGAAGTACAAGCACAAACACGGCAAGATCCCGATGGGAGATCAATGGGCGCCTATGCCTGTGAGAACCCCGATGTACATGATATTTGATCAGACCTTGCTTGATGCTGGTCCGCTTTATGACAGCAAACCTAACCGTGGCTGGACCCCCATCATGATTGGTTACGACTGGAGCAAAGACAATCGCAAAGAAATCGAAAATGGATGGATTAAGCAAGCAGCAAACGTTCAAGCGCTAGCCGCTGAGTTGTCCATGGACGCAACGGCTTTAAGCGCATCCATTGGCCAGTGGAATGCCTCGATCAGTCAAGGCAATGACGCCGCGTTTGGACGCACCAAGTCCCTAAACGCCATGGCTGACGGCCCCCTCTTCGCCTTACCGCTGGTGCCGAGCATGCTCAACACCCAAGGGGGTCCTCGGCGTAACGAGCGCGCTGAAATATTGCGCCCCGACGGCCAACCGATTAAGCGGCTCTATAGCGCCGGCGAGATGGGATCCATATTCGGTTACCTGTATCAAGGCACAGGCAATATAGGTGAATGCTTTGCCTTTGGACGGATCGCCGCTCACGAAGCGTTGGCCCTAACCCCTTGGTCAGACACAGCGGTCATAAACACCGTGAAGTGAGTGCAGACCTACTTTAGCCGTGATGATTCGACGCCAACCACGCGCGCACGAGGTCAACGAAAGCCAGGGATTGCGATCGGGGAAAGAAGTGAGCGCCCTGCTCAAAAACCTTCAATGTGGCATTTGGTATGAGACGTGCCAATTCTTCTTGTAAAAAGAGCGGAATGACCACGTCATCGCGCGCGCCAAGCACCAAGCAGGGTGGCGTCAAGCGGTCGAGTTCTTGTCTTCGGTCAAACGCCATGAGCGCGCCAATCCGCTCTTTTATCACCCTGATGCGCTCGCCAGACCAGGGTGCCGGTTGTGTTGCTGGTGTTGCTGGTACTGCTGGTGCTCCCGACACTGTCTGCGCAGTCAGTGCTTTCGATGCGCTCAGATGCTGCGGGTGATCAATGAGCCATTGCGACGTGTTCGATAGGAACGGACCGATCGCCTCGTATAAATGGGGGTCGGTCTCTAGCAACTTGAGTCGCCAGCCAAACAAGGCATCCAAGTAGAGATGCGGGCCTGCCCATGAGCCGCTTAAGATCAGGCTGCTGATGCGTGTCGGTGCTGCTAATGCCATGGTAATGGCTATGCAACCGCCTGTCGAGTGGCCCACAACATGAGCCTGCTCAATACCGAGCGCATCCAGTATCGCCACGGCGTCGCGCGCGAGAAGATCGACGCTAGCCGGTGACTCGCCTCGTTTGGAGGCGCGCAACCCGCGCTGATCAAACGTAATCGACATGACGCCATCAAGTTCGGTACAAATCGACTCCCAAAAACTGGCCACACCACTCAAGCCACTCACCCAAAGCACCGGCGTGCCTTCGCCCACGACATTGCACATCAGTGTGGCGCCGTCCGATAGCGTGACTTCAAACGCACGGGCTGTTGACATCCTAGCGACTCCGCTCAATGGCGAGATCCGTTAAAAAACGGGGCTCGCTTCAGTTAATAAAATCGCTTTTAACTTCAGCTTAGAACTTCAGCTTAGAACTTCAGCTTAAAACTTCAATTTAAAGATCGCTTCCACTTCGACGGCGGCATTGCCTGGTAACGCCGAGACGCCAACCGCTGTGCGCGCATGACGGCCCCGCTCACCCATCAATGCCACCACCAAGTCTGACGCGCCATTGATCACGGTCGGCCCATCAGAAAACGGGGCCTGCGAGTTGACGTAGCCGTTAACCTTGACACACTGAACCACCCGATCAAACTGCCCATCAACAGCCTTATAGAGTGTCGCCAACAAGTTCTGCATGCAAATCCGTGCCGCCTGTTGTGCTTCGGCCACCGTTAGGTCAACCCCGACCTGTCCGACAAATATCATTTTGTCTTCGCGCGAACACGTCTGACCGGCCAGATACAACAAGTCCCCTGTTTGACAGTACGGCACATAGCTGCCCGTTGGCGTGGGGATGGCAATATTCGCAAATTCGGCAAAACTCACTGACTTATCCATGGTCGCTGCGCTCCTTCACTTCATTTTTGTTAAGTCTGGTAAATATTTGATCTCATCCTGACAATAACCGTTTATCGACGTATGGTTGCAGATTTGATAACTGTCCTTTCACACTATCCTACGCCTCGGCCACCGCACCACAACCGCACAACCACACAACCACAATCAAAAACCAAACGTAACCAAACCTAACCAAACCTAAGTAAGCGGACGCCAAACACACCTTGTAGGTACCAGTTTACAAAAGTTGGGATCCACTTTTTTTACGACGTATTAGACATCGACGTATTAGACATCGACGTATTAGACATCGACGTATTAGACATCGACGTATCAGACATCGGCTAACCCCCGGGCCCTACCTACGTATTCCCCATCTAATGCACCTCGATCCCATTGACGAACACCAAAACAGCAGCGAGGGCATTTTAGGCACATGGGCAGCAGCCATGGCCGGTGCAGCAATCACCCAAGCGTGTAATGGGTTGTATGACAATCATCTGCAGCGTCGCGAGATCCTGTCTGAATTAATTGACACTTGGATTGATTGAATTAATTGACTTGGCTTTGACTTGGCTTTGACTTGAATGCCTACTTGAGGCATAGTATTACTTAACACGGCCCACCCCTCTTCGTCGAAAGATGTACGGGTGGGTTTTCATTTTCCAAGTCAAGAATCGTGTCAACGACTTACCAAAAACCGTTCCTCCGCTTCGCTGAACAGTTGCAATTGCAGTTCCTCAATGGGCACGTGGGCTCAGGGTTAGCGACGAGACGACTGCTATGGACTACCTACGTCGTATCGGTTGTTACCGCTTAAGTGCCTATTGGTATCCCTTTCCGGATACCTCGCTGCAGCAAGACCCCATCTCCAAAAAACTCACCGTCGTCCCCTGTGCGCAGTGAACAATTCATTGAAGGCACGCGCTTGCAGGATGCCCTAGACCTTTACGTGTTCGACAAACGACTGCGGCTGTTGCTGCTCGATGCCATTGAGCGAATCGAAATAGCCGTCCGGGGGGACATTGCTCAACTGCTGGGCGAGCACGATGCGTTTGCACACACCAATCCAGCGCTATTACACGGGAACTTCACCAAAAAACTCAAACCCAAAACCGGTAAAACAGGCTACTCGGACTGGATCAAGAATTACAACGAGTTGGTCGCGCGTTCCAAGGAAGATTTCGTCAAGCACTACTGCAGTAAATACGGCGGGCCCTTGCCGATCTGGATTGCCGTCGAGCTTTGGGATTTTGGCCTGTTGTCGAATTTTTATCAGGGCATGGCCATCGGCGACAAAGAACAGATTGCCGCCAAATATGGCTTGCATAGCTGGAAGACCATGGCCAGTTGGTTGCGCACGATCAATCATGTCCGCAATATCGCAGCTCACCACAGTCGGCTGTGGAACAAGAACCTTGTCGATCAACCCAAAATGCCGGAACCAGGAGAAATCACTACCTTCGATCGGTTGATCGGTAACACTGAAGTCGCGTCACGTGTTTACGGCGTTTTGTGTATTCTCGCGCATCTGATGCAAAAGGTTTGCCCCAATTCTTCGTGGCAATGTCGTTTGAAGCAGATGATGAAAAATTTCCCGCACGTACCAAATGTCAGTGCAGGGGACATGGGATGCCCTCCTGACTGGACCGACCATGACTTTTGGTCTGACAAATTCATTGTGGCCCTTTGATCAAAGTGATGTGGCAGCGGCTGACGCTGGCCAATCGAGCGACACCCGCTGCTGGCCGTGGGTGCATTCAATGCGTATCTCGCCAATCGATACTTCACAATCGATACTTCAGCGCTAGGCACTTGAACCGGCACAAACGCCGATGGGCTCGTGAGCTGGCGGTGTTCGTGCTGCCAGCGCTTCACCATATTGAGGGCTAAGTCATAATCGCGTGCGATCTTGCAGACCACGGCATCAGGCTGTTCACACAGCTTGACGATACGGACTTTGAACGTTGGCGTAAATTTGCGTCTCTTGGGAATGGCCGGCTTAGGCGCTTCCATTGAGGGTGGGTTCGTGCGTATCCATACCCGCTGCTATCGGGCATGCTAGCCCCGCTAACAAGGTGTGTTTGGCGTCCGTTTACAAACTTAACCAAACTTAACCAAACTTAACCAAACTTAACCACGCCAACCAACCCGATACCCTCCTCAAAGGTTTAGCTGGTTGGTGTGTGGTTGTGGCGCAGTGTTTATTGGCGTGCTTACAAGGACGTGCGCTTCCTGAAACTCTGCGCAAGCAACGGCGTGTCGTTAGAATCAGGCTTAGGACGTGGCATCGTAAAGCTGCGAAACTTTGAGCGATGCCACGCTTGGCTCCCCACAGGTAAACGCTTCATGCGTTCTAGCACCAGCGAACACCCTTGCGCGTGGACTTCCCTATTGAGTTGCGGCCGAGTTTGATTTTGAGACAGCCTCGTACCGTGTCGATAACAGGCGTGATTACGGTGAAACTCGAATTCGAGCCCTTGGTTTGATCGACAATCGCGTGCACGCACTGGTCTTAACCGAAACTGCCACTGGAATCCGAGTTATTAGTTTGCGCAAAGCCAACCACCGGGTGATGCGACAGCATGAGCAAGTAACGGCCTGACGCTAAAACGATCTCCGACGACAACCCTGAATGGACAACGACCGATTTCAAGAAAGCGGTTCGCTACGATGCCGACATCATCGATGCGTTCAAGTCTGGCGGACCTGGCTGGCAAACCTGAATGAACAATGCCTGTGTCAGGCGTAGTACAAGCACACAACATAGTGCCATGTCGCAACCATCCGCCCCAAGGGATAAAGAACCAAATTAAACGCTGGAGACAACTTTTGTGAGAGGGGGAAGTTTGACGCCAGTCAAATTAAAACTGAAGTCAAAACCAAGGTCAAAACCGAGCTCAAACCAAAGTCAAAACCACTGTCAACACTGTTTTTCGAGGCACGCTGAGCACACTGAGCACGCCGAGCACGCTGAGTACGCTGAGTACGGTAAAAACTGTACGCACGGCAAACACGGCAAACACGGTACATATTGCTTGTTGGGGTCTTTCGCGCTAACTTCGGTGGGCACCTTTTAACGACTGGAAGCTCTAATGACAACCAATACCCCACAATACAGCCCCCTCGGTCACAGTGGCCTGTTGGTCCCGCGTTTATGGCTCGGCGCCATGATGTTCGGTGACCAAACAGACGAACACGTCGCCGGTGAGATGGCGGCAATGGCACGTGATGCGGGTTTGAACGCTATCGATACGGCGGACAACTATGCGGGGGGTGAGTCTGAACGCATCGTGGGTAAGCTCATTGCCAAAGACCGTTCGCGTTGGGTGTTGGCGACCAAAGTGGCTAACCCCATTGGCAAAGAGCCCAACGATCAGGGTCTTTCTAGGCGCTGGGTCATGCAAGAGATTGACAACAGCCTTAAACGAATGAACACGGACTGCATTGACGTCTACTACATGCATAAAGATGATGAGATCACGCCAATCGAAGAGACGCTTGCGAGCTTTGCGCGTTTGATTGAATTAGGCAAGATCCGTTATTACGGGATCTCTAACTTTAGGGGTTGGCGGGTGGCGCGAATCGTGGAGACAGCTCGGCGCATGGGCATTCCCCAACCGATTGTTTGCCAGCCGCCTTATAGCGCGGTGACGCGCTTAATTGAAACTGAAATCTTGCCGGCCTGCCAATACTATGGTGTGGGTGTGGTGGCTTACAGCCCGTTAGCACGTGGCGTGCTAACGGGCAAGTATGCACCCAACACCGAACCGGATCCAAACAGCCGGGCTGGGCGTGGCGACAAACGAATTCACCAAACCGAGTTTCGTCCTGAATCCATCGACGTTGCCGATGGGCTCAAAGCCCACGCCATGGCCCGTGGCATCAGTCCGACACAGTTTGCCATCGCCTGGGCGCTAAAAAACGGCTTGGTCAATGGCGTGATCGGTGGGCCGCGAACCCTCGAGCAATGGAAGGACTACATCGCGGCCTTGTCTGTCGAGCTGCTGCCCGAGGATGAGGCACTGGTGGACAGCTTGGTACCACCAGGCTATGCCTCAACCCACGGTTTTGTGGATCCGCAGTATCCGCTCAAAGGCCGCCTGCCGAGGTAAATCGTCAGGCCAGACGCCGGCAGATCGCGTCAGTGACTGCCGTGCAACTGGCTTTGCCACCGAGGTCAGCCGGCACGGCTGATGGGTCCTTGAGTGCATCTTCAACGGCCGCTTCAATGCGTAACGCCGATTCCAAGAGCGAGTCATCGCCATGGCGCTGACCCAACCAACGCAACATAAAAGCGCCGGACAAGATGGTCGCCAAGGGACTCGCGACATTCTGTCCGGCGATATCTGGGGCTGAACCATGGGCGCCCTGAAACAGCGCGTGGTTGTCACCGATTTCAGCTGAGGGGGCAAGGCCCAAACCACCAACAGTACCCGCCCCAAGATCTGAAATGATGTCACCAAACATGTTTTCTGCGACGATCACGTCAAAGTGACTGGGGCGCTTGACCATGTGAACAGTGATCGCATCAACGTAAGCGTAGTCAAGCGTCACGTCAGGGTATTGCTTGGCCACGTCTTGGCAGACCGCCCGAAAAAAAGCGTAGCTGCGAAGAATATTGGCTTTGTCGCAGATTGTCAGACGATGCGTCTGATCCTTGGGCGCGCCAGGTCGTGTGCCGCACAAGTCCAAGGCAAATTTGGCAATACGCTCAATGCCATGACGCGTCATCACCAAGGTGTCTGTCGCCACGCTATCTCGCAGAACCGTGCCACCACCGCGGCTGGCATACAAACCCTCGGTATTCTCGCGCACAATCACGTAATCAATGCTGCCAGGCTTTAAATCCTTTAAGGGCGAGAACGCCGGGTCATACAACTTGATCGGGCGAACATTGCCATAGAGGTCAAGCTTAAAACGCAGTTGCAAGTGAAGATCATTACCCACCTCTGTGCCATCTGGGTAGGTTGCATGGGGCAGCCCGGCCGCCCCATGCAAAATCGCATGCGCGTTTTTACAAGCAGCAAACGTATCGTCGTCAAGCACATGACCCGTGCGAAGATAGTGGTTAGCACCACCAGGCAGTTGTTCGAACTGCAGTTGCGTCTGTGACGTCGCCGCTTTAAGCACAGCAACAGCAGCTTGGCACACCTCAGGGCCAATGCCATCACCCTCGAGGGTTGCGATTTGATAAGTTTGCAAGGCTAGTCTCCTTTAGAAATGATGGCTTATTGTAGGGCGCAGATGACCCAACCCAAACAACCCAAACAACCCAAACAACCCAAACAACCAAACCGCCACTGCAAATCTGACGTGCCCTGAAAGAAATCATTTGGGCTAGTATGAATCCACAGGCAAGACCCTGCAACAGCAGCTCGCTGCAGTTAGACCCGCACTTTAAAACCCCCACTTTGAAACCCGTACTTTGAAAGCCCCATTTTAAAACCCCCACTTTGGATTGCTTGCGATGATCGAACCTTTCGTACTGCCTACTACCGACACGGGTGTCAATATCGTGGGCCGTAAACGCGGATCCGGTCCGCCATTGTTGTTGCTGCATGGCAATCCGCTGACGCAGATGAGCTGGGATCGCATTGCGCCTCGCTTGGCAGATGACTTCACGGTGGTGACCACGGACTTGCGTGGCTACGGTGACAGCGATAAGCCTAGGGGGCTGTCTGATCACAGTAACTATTCGTTTCGTCGCATGGCGCAAGATCAGGTTGACGTAATGCGTCAACTCGGCTTTGAACACTTCGCGGTGGCAGGACACGATCGCGGGGCGCGCACGGCATTTCGAATGGCCATGGATCACCCGGACAAGATCAAGGGCGTGGCGTTTTTAGATATTTTGCCTACGCATTGCGTGTTTCAGAACATCCAGGCGCAAATGGCCATGGACCTTTACCACTGGTGGTTCATGGCGCAGCCTGTGGGTTTTCCGGAAACGTTTTTAAGTGGTCACGAACGCTACTACATCACGACCAAGTTGATGAGTCAGGGGCCAGGCAAAGGCGGCTTCACGCCAGCCGAAACTGAAGAATACATTCGCGTATGCACCCCAGAAAACATACACGCCGTATGCGAAGATTATCGTGCGGCCCTACACATTGATTTACCCATGGACACGGCAGACTTCGAGGCCGGCCGCAAAGTGTTGCCACCGGCCCTTATTCTCTGGGGCGCCACGAGCCACACCGCGCTTCACCACGACCCGCGCATTGAGTGGCCCAAATACTGTCAAAACATCGTTGGCATGGCGGAACTGCCCTCGGGACACTATCCCAATGAGCAAGCCCCCGATGAGACGTATCAGGCGTTACGTGCTTTCTTTGCTGAGCATGCGAGGTGAAGTTGCGACGTGAGGGGGCGAGGTGAAGGGATGGACGCAAGCGAATCACTGAAGCTGTTGCACTGAGGCCGTTGCACTGAGGCCATTGCGCTGGACCATTCGCGCTGAAATACTTACGCCAAAGCGTTACTGCACCATCCCCATCATTGACATTTTTTCCACCCATTGACCGGTCAATCGTTGCATCTCGTCAAGCGAGCGGGCATAGGTCTGCGTTGAACGACCCACCGGGTCGTCAACCTCGGCTTGGTTTTCCCAATGACCCAATAGACGGGTTTTGTTCATGCTCAAGGGGTTTAATTTTTGTACCCGGGTCATGTGGTCGCGTGACATGCAAAGCACCAAATCAGCTTGGGTCAAATGCGAGGGCATCAACGCGCGCGATCGATGCTCTGTGATCCCATCAAACGCTCGTTCAAGCATCAAGGTCTGAATTGTTGGGTCGGCGGCGTTGCCATCAAGCGCCAACGTACCGGCAGACGTCACCGTGACTTGCTTTCCTTTGAGCGACTGCAACAAAAAATGCTGCGCGGCCGGGCTACGGCAAATATTTGCCGTGCAAACAACCAAGATCTTAAACATTGCCATGACCGTATCCTTGCCCAAATCCATTCATCTCAATTGGCGCCGGCGCGCATGTCGTGCCGAAAAGCGATTCCGCAACCAAGGCAGGAACCATGCCCCTAAAAGCGCTGCAAGCACCAGCCCCCCCAAAAACCACCACAGCCCTGTATTGCTTGTTGGGTCACTGCTTTTTGGCCCAGCCACAAACATTACCGCCACATACAACACCAAACCCAACAGACCCCCCAAAAAACGGGCGGTTTGGCTCCTCATCCGAAGTGAGCGGGCACTCATGGTCTCCTGCTCCACAAAACAACGATAACAAGCATCAAATCTCCGCCTTCAACAAGGGCATCACAATATAAGGCACTAGAGTCACTCCAGCCTATACAGTGACCGCGGTCACGTATTGCCCAATCACAAAAAGATCAGCATAACTCAGTCATTCAAATGTTGCTAAGGATGTCACGAGTTTGAGGGTACTGAATTTATAGGTACCTAGCATATGGATAACTGTTACCGATGCCAGCGTTTATAAACACGTCACCGCCAACAACAACAGCCGCACCAATACCCACACCAATACCCGCACCGATACCCTCATTACCATCTACCAAATCTAGGAAAATTTGTAACAAATGTCGTTTATTGGCACTACGTAAAGTCCTTTCTAATATGTAGATGCGTCTGAAACTGGTGGCTGGCAGCCTGTGTTGATGTGTGCAGCCACCGGGCGGTGTAGAGGTGGTGGGTAACGCATCAAGCGTTATCCACGAACTCTGCACTGCAAGCGCGTAGCGCTTAGGTGGGTACCCGGCTTTAGCCGGGCTGTGCACATCTGCACAGGCTTGGCAGTTGCTCCATTCACGCGCTTGCGCGCTGTCGTCGTCGGTTAATAGATTCAAACATCGCAGTCCGCGCTTTTTGCATTCGGTCTGCGGCTTCATTATCGCTCATACTCAAGGCATATTTGGTCAGATCCTCCATGGTGATGCCAGGCTTAAGTGTGCACATATCCTCTGACAGGCTGGTGAGTTTCTCGAATGGCGTTTGCATCCGGTTCTGTGGGTAGGTTTTGCGTACTTTGCCCTTTTTATCCACTACTTCAAGTGGGAAGTGGCAAGCACGGTGATAGTTCAAGTACGGGTTGAAGTGCTCGCGATGAAAGACGTTCATCAGTTCAGCATGCCGCTGTGGAATGTGGCTGTAGCCTAGAAACTTGCGGATGACCACGCCGTTTTTAGCCTCGACCAGGGCATTGTCGTTCGATTGCCTTGGTCTGGATTTGGTGAGTTCTATGTTGAGCTTGTTCAGTAGCTTGGCCACTGTCTTATTGATGTACTCCGAACCGTTATCGGCGTGTATGCCCAGTATCTCAAATGGAAAGGATTCGATAATTTCCTCTAAGACTGGCAACAAATAGGCTTCAGAGATCTTCTCGCAACTAGCCACAATCTCCCATTGCGTGACACAGTCCACAGCATTGATGTGATAGACACCCTTGGTGCCGTCGTGATCGCCTTGGTGCACACTGTCAATGCGAATAAAGCCTGCACGACCCTCTGGCTCAGGTGCCTTACGAACACCGATCGTGACCGCTTTGCTTGGGCGAGTTAGGCGCCACTTCACCCGCTGGCTCTGGTAGCGATCGGTGGCACGCAGGTTATAAATTTGCGCCACGGAAATATGGGACAGCCGCTCAAATGTATTGTCCTTGAAGACCATAAAGGCTCGCGTTAACAAATGCTTGATGGCCTGGCCACTCGGCGTGTCGTGCAACTTGTCCATCTTGGCAAGCAGCAGGATATCGGCATCGGTATAACGACGGTTAAAGCCTGCGACCGGCGATTTGCGCTGTCCCAAGGGCTGCTTATCAACAAAACGGGCAATCAGCTTGGTTAGGTGCTGCTTGCTATACCCAGTGATATGCACTAAATACCGCTTGAGCACACCCTTGTCGGGGCGGCTCAGGTGCGGGTAGTTAAATCGCTTCAGCATCCGCTTAACGTGGCTCTGGCGCTCAGTCTCACCCCCAAAAACGCGCGGGCTAAGCACCGCTGTCAGTTCCAGAAACTGGGCCAATTGCTCGATGCTGTCGAGCCTTTCTTCTTTCATGTCGATCACCATTTGGTAATGATCGACGACAAATGGCAAAACGCTTCAGACGCATCTCATGTTAGAAACACGAGACACCGTTCAGACGCATGTCATATTGGAATAGGCT
>Ga0208414_1000157_pt1 | contig 76367 bp, 70 predicted proteins | sample AntAceMetag02UKE_FD_184770 | JGI IMG/M metagenome (GOLD analysis project Ga0208414, IMG submission 184770) | Saline lake microbial communities from Ace Lake, Antarctica - Antarctic Ace Lake Metagenome 02UKE (SPAdes) (version 2) | ecosystem: Environmental > Aquatic > Non-marine Saline and... | reverse complement strand
TACTGGAACATGAGTGGCCTGATAGGCTAGAATATCAGCTGCCATTAAATTTGGATAAACCATTAAGCCAACGCTGACGTTTTCTTTATTCTTTCCAGCCTTATCTTTGAATTGAGTCATGCGGTTGAGCCATCCAATTCTACTTACGCAATTAAATATCCAAGCTAATTGTGAATGTGCAGCTACGCTTGATTGTTGAAATATAATTTGATTTTTATAGTCAACACCACAAGCAATAAAAGAAGCAAGGACTTCTATAATGCTAGATCTAAGATTATGAGGGTCTTGATCAACTGTAATTGCATGTTGGTCTACGACGCAATAGACACATTCAAATTTCTTTTGAAGATCAACAAAATTTTTAATAGCTCCTAAATAGTTTCCCAAGTGGAGAGTTCCGGTAGGCTGGACTCCTGAAAAAACACGCTGTTGAAACTTTTTCATGACTAATTCTAATTAATAGATATCAGATTAATCATAGAACCGACATAATTTTATTCTTAATATTTTTAATGTCTTCACTATTTGTTACCTTTTTGCCTTTACTATCAGTGATTTGGAAAATATCAAATATTTTTTCCCCTAAAGTAGATATTTTTGCTGATAAAACATTATGTTGAATCTCATAGATAGCATCTAATATCTTATATAATCGGCCCGGTTTATCAGAAGTTACCACTTGGACAGTTGTAGCTTTGCTGCTCAACTCGTTATCCACTGATACGGAAGACTCCAATTCTATGGGAGAAAATTTCTTAAACAGACTTTCTTTTAAAATTGTATCAGGCGACTCAATACTCTTGCCAATATTTTGTCTAATGAAATCTTTTTCCTCTTTTCTCGAAATAGATTGGTTTTTGAAATTACTAACCCAAAAGACATCTATAACTTCACCATTGAATAAAGAATTAATTTGAGCGCCTAATATATTCAATTGACTATTTGATATCCCTTTAACTATGTCTTTAAAAATACCGGGTCTAGTTTTTGTAATTATTACTAATTGGCTATATTCTTCATTAGTATTTTTATCAAAAGAAATATAATGATCCCATTCACCATTAGAGAAATTTTCATATTCCGTTAATAATTCTTTAATTAAATTAAAGCCCATATTTTGCCAAAATGCTAAAGGTATGTTTTTGCTTTGTAATTTTAAAAAATTAAGAAGTTTCGGTTTATCTCCACAAAAATTTTCAAATCTTACTATATTTTTTTCTGCAATTTTTTGAGAGCTTTGCTTGATATCAAGACCTTGAAATAAAAAATCTTTTGAACGATATAAAAGTTGTTTCAGTAGAGCTATTCTCCATTCAGTTAACCTGTCTGGTCCCACAGCAGCAATGTCGCAAATTGTGAACAAGTATAAAATATTTAATTTTTCTGATGTGTTAACAGTTTGAATAAAATTAGCTACTACTTCTGGATCTGTTGTGTCACTTTTAAAAGCTGTTTCACTCATCAATAAGTGATTTTCTATAACCCACAAAATTATATTTCTTTCACTCTCACTTACAGGAAGTCTTTTTAGAATTTTTGCTGTGAGTTCTTTGCCGTATATAGAATGACTTTTTGGGCCCCTTTTACCAATATCATGAAACAAGAGAGCAATATGAATTGCGGGTTTGTCAGTTAACTGTTCATAAAGTTCATTGTTAAAAGGCATCTTAATTAATTCGTGTAAATGATGAAGAGTAACTATTAAATGTTCATCAGTTGTATATTGATGGTAGATATCATATTGAACTTGACCCCAAACCCTCCCAAATTCTGGAAAAATAGCATTTAATATTCTTGAGTCATTTAAATGTCTCAATATCCTCACAGGATTTTTTTGACTTATAATGATTGATCTTATGATATCAAAATCTTTAGTTTTAAGCTTTGGTACAATTTTTTTATAATGTTCCCTTAATTGTCCTATAACTCTAGGATGCACCAAAATATCATTATTCAATGATTCATTTAATAGATTTAGCCAATTAGAAGACAAACTATTAAAACTATAATTTTTAAAATCTAAAAAACTTTTAGTAATTTTAAAATCTTTACTTTTATAATTTTTAACTTTAGCTCCTTGTTGAAATATTGTTGACGAAATTAATTCTTCTGGAAGTTTTGAGTAGAAAACATTTAATAATTGTGAAATTTTTGTAATACAAGAAAATAAATCTTTCATAAACTTTTCCACACCTAATTCTTTTTTTCTGATTTTGTATGCTTTATCTTTATATTTGAGAATTTTGGCGATCTTCAACTGATTTTCTATACTAACAACATCGCCTTTTGATTGATTGAGATAGTGATTCAAAGACCTAACTGTAATTAAAAATCTCCAACACGTTTTTAATTCATCAATTTCTAATTTTGCTAAAATATTTAATGGCAATAATTCTTCAATTTTACGAACATCAAATAAAAAACCACTTATCCATATAAGGGTATGAATATCTCTTAGACACCCAACTCCTTCTTTTATATTTGGTTCGAGAGTGCTTTTAGTTCCTAAGGCATTATCATGTCTTAAAAAAAGTTCTTCGAGTTTCTTTTTACTTAATTTAAGAGGATTCAGTCTTCCTATTAAAATTTTAATTGATCTTGTATGTTCACCAAATAGGTCTGTGCTGCCATATAAATAACGAGATTCTAAAAATTTAGTGAGTGTTTTAATATCTTGTTTTGAGTCATTAATTACCTGTTTAATTGTGAGATATGAAATACTAATATCTAATCCTGAATCCCAAAGAGTGTTATTTAATTGTGATATTAAATTTTTAATGAATTTATTTTGTCTTTTATAAATAAGGAGTAGGTCAATATCACTAAATGGCGCTACATCTTCTCTTCCGTAACCTCCTACTGCAATCAGAGTAAACTCTTCCTCTGAAGTGTCTAACGCACTTACGATTTCTTTGATTTGTTTATCGATAAATTTTGTATAATTTTTACTAAAAAGATAGCCATTTTTATTATTTTTAAGATCTATTATTAATCTATTTTTAGTTTCTAAAATAATCTTTTTATTTTTTAATCCTAAATTTTTCATCATTAAAAATGTAGCATTAGTAGTGCACTATATAAAATAAAAAAATTTTTAAATAGTTTTCACTTTGTAATAAAGTATATCATTAATAAAATAACTCATGATTGTAATTGCACTAATACTCATTAATTTAATCCTAATCTCTTTTTTTGATTTTAAGACAATTCTTATAATTTTGTTTTTTGAATTTTTGTCAGGCCTAATTAGTTTTGTATTCATAAAAAGAAAGTTTTTAGGCTTTTCTAAATTTCCTTCATCTCAAAGAAGTAATAATAGCAACATAGATGACATACAATTAGATAAGTATTATCAAAAATTAATGGATCATTTTGATTTTCCTATTTTTTTTTTAGATAAAAACCTAGAAATAAAAATTCAAAATAATCAATCGATCTTGTCTTATGGGCAAAATGTTCTATTACCTGTGACTTCAGTCATACGTGATTATGAATTTATTGAAAATATTGGAAAATTTAAAAAAAATTCAAAATTTAATAATTTTATTTGGAAAAAAGAATTACCTGAAATTAGGGTATACAAAGCACAGTTAAAATTTTTTAATAATTTTATTATTTTACAAGTACTAGACTTCACCCAAGAAAATAATTCAAAAAAAAATCAAGAACTTTATTTAACAAATCTCACTCATGAACTTAAAACACCTCTTTCAGTCATTATAGGCTACTTAGAGACTATTAATTTTGAAGAATTTTCATTAGAAGAAAATAAATATTTTATTCAAATTATAAATTCTAAATCTTTTGAAATGAAAAATTTGATAGATCAAATGTTAAAGCTATCTGAAGTTGAAAATTTAATAAAAACTAAAACTAAAATTAATGTTTTTGAAATAATTAATAGAGCAATTAATAACTACAGAGAGTTATTCAAAAAAAAGTCTATTATTTTAGTTACTGACATTGATATCATCAAAAACTTGTTTATTGATTTTACACCTAATGATCTTGATATAGTTTTGAATAATTTATTATCCAACGCTCTCAATTATTCTGAATCAAATACAACTGTTACTGTTCTTGCTAATTTAATTAAAAAAGAAAATCAGATTGAAATAATTGTAAAAGATCAAGGTATTGGAATATCTGATGATAATTTGACTAGAATTACAGAAAAATTTTATCGCGTAGATAAAAGTCGTAATAATTTAATTCAAGGCCATGGTCTGGGATTAGCTATTACTAGGGAAATTCTTGCTAATAATGGATGTCAGATCGATATTTCTAGTGTCTTAGGAAAAGGTAGTGACTTTAAAATAATTTTTTCATTGTCATAAAACCTTAACATTACTCTAATAAAATTTTAATAAATGGTGGCTATTTTAATAATCAATTAACAAATGATAAAAGGATAATAATAATTATGAATAAATTACACTTTTTAATTCTGGCTTTCAGTATTTCTTTTGCTGCTCATGCAAGAGATTCTATTAGTATAGTTGGGTCTTCAACGGTATTCCCATATTCAACAATTGGAGCTGAAAGATTTAGTGAAGCAGGAAATAAAGCTCCTACAGTAGAGCCAACAGGTACTGGAGGGGGAATGAAGTTATTTTGTAGTGGAATTGGAGAAAACTATCCAGACATAACTAATGCATCTCGACCTATGAAAGCTAAAGAGGCAAAATTATGTCTAGAAAACGGAGTAACAGATGTAATTGAAGTAATTTTGGGAAATGATGGTTTAACTTTTTCTAATAGCGTTAATGCTGAGAGACTAAGCTTAAAAAAAGAACATATTTTTTTAGCTATGGCAGCCGAAGTTCCAGTTGATGGCGCCATTGTAAAAAATCCTTTTTCAAAATGGAGTGAAATAGATAGCTCGTATCCAAGTTATGAAATTGAAGTATTGGTTGCCCCACCAACATCTGGGACAAGAGATGCTTTTGATGGTCTTGTGATGGAAGAAGGTTGTAAAAGATCAGGTTATATTGAGATCAAAGGTGATGACGAAGGTTGTACCGCATATAGAGAAGATGGTCGTACAATTGAAATGGGAGAGAATGATACACTTATAGTTCAAAAGCTTGCAGAAGATCCTGAGAGATTTGGTTATTTTGGGTATAGTTTTTTAAGTGCAAATCAGGATAAAATTCAAGGAAGCATTATTGATGGTGTTGAGCCAACTATGGAAACAATTCAGTCTTATGAATATCCCAATGCAAGACCGTTATTTTTCTACATTAAAAAATCACACATTGGTGTCATTCCCGGTATTAAAGAATACGCATCTTTAATGATATCAGAAGAAGCTATTGGAGAGGATGGTTATCTTACAGAATATGGGTTAGCCCCAATGACTGAAGGGTTAACTGATATAACTATTGATAATGTTGAAAACTTAGTAGCAATGGATTTAGAAAAATGTGCTAACAAGGATCACCCCCTTAAGAACGAACAGGGATTCGGATCAGCTTGCAAGTAATTAACCTTACAAAAAATTTATTAATAGGGGGCTATAAAAAGTCCCCTTTTTTAATATTTAAATTATATTAAGGTCATAAGAGTGTTTTATTCTGTATTAACATTATTTGTACTTTCTTTTATCGGTTTTTACTTAGGTAAAAGAAAGTCAATTAAGTTATCCCAAAATATCAAATTAGCTAGTCTGCCATCTTATTATGGCTACCTAGCTATGCTATATATTTTGATTCCAACACTAATAGCCTGGTTTGTTTTATTAGTTGGTGAAAATTTTGTATTAGAAAAATACCTTTTCTTAATATTGAAAGAATTTTTAATCTCTATGAGTGGAAGTGAAGTTCAGTTATTCTTTATTAAAATTAAAAATTTATCTGAAGGTGCTTCTTTTGGAAATGAATCGGATTTAGAGTTACTTGGCGCACAAAAAATTATTCAATTTAAAAATTTATTTTTATTATTAACATATCTGGTAATATTTTTAGTAACCGCAATAGCTCTATATTTAGTTAATAAAAAAATATCCCCAACTTTTAAAAGTCAGCGACATGTTGAAAAAATTGTTAATTTGTTTATTCAGCTATGCTCTTATATAGCCATACTTATTACTGTTGGAATTTTTCTATCATTAGTATTTGAAACAATTAATTTTTTTGGATATGTGAATCCCCTTGATTTTCTTTTTGGTATTAACTGGAATCCAAACAAAGCTTTTGTAATTGATAGCTCAGATGTAATTGATAAAGATATTTTAAAAGACGCCTTTGGTATTATTCCACTAATGACAGGAACCCTGCTAGTAGCTTTTCTAGCCATGTTAGTTTCTATACCTTTAGGTTTGATGTCTGCCATCTATCTTGCAGAGTATGCACCAAAAAAAATAAGGGACATTTCTAAGCCAGTGATAGAAATTTTGGCCGGCATACCAACAGTTGTATATGGATTTTTTGCAGCTTTAGTGGTTGCTCCAAAAATAGCAGATTTAGGCGAATATATCGGACTTGATGTTTCATCTGAAAGTGCATTAGCGGCTGGATTAACAATGGGCGTAATGATCATTCCATTTGTTTCGTCTCTTTCCGATGATGTTATCGGAGCTGTTCCACAAAGTCTTAGAGATGGGTCTTATGCTTTAGGAGCAACTAAGTCAGAAACAATTATCAAAGTCATTCTCCCGTCAGCTTTGCCTGGGATTATAGGTTCATTTTTATTAGCAATTTCGAGAGCTATAGGCGAAACTATGATTGTTGTAATGGCAGCAAGTCTTCAAGCTAATTTAACTATCAATCCTTTAGAGCCAACAACGACAATAACAACTCAAATTGTTACGGCGCTAACAGGAGATACAGAATTTGACAACCCTAAAACATTAGTTGCCTTTGCCTTAGGCTTAACACTTTTTTTCGCAACACTTTTATTAAATTATTTTGCTTTAAGAACAGTGAAGAAATACAGAGAACAATATGACTAATCTAGCAAAAAGAAAAAAAGCAGAATTAAGATTCAGATTCTATGGAATTTTTTCTGTGTTTTTATCATTACTATTTGTAGCTATACTTATTTTTAATATCTGTTCATCAGGTATTGGGGGCTTTTATAAAACCATATTCTTAACCTCAATTCACTTTGATCAAAAATTATTAAATCTAGAAGATAATGCTAGTGAAGAGCAAATTAGAAATGCTTCATTTAGAAAGTTGATCAAAAATAACTTTGATGAATCTTTTAAAGATTATTCTAAAGATGAAATCAAACAAATAAAAAAATTATTTTATAGGAAAATAGATATTGAGCTTAAAAATTTTCTTATCAACAACCCTGAATTTTTAAATAAAACTACAAAAGTAGAATTAACAGCCTCAACACATATTGATCAAATCCATAAAGGAAATTTTGACAGAACTGTTCAAGAAAAACATAGAAAAGTTAATAATTTCCAATTAGAAATTTATGATAAATTTGTAGAAGACCAAAAAGTTAAAAAAGTTTGGAATTCAACTTACTTTACTTCTGGGGACTCAAGAGATCCAGAATCGGCTGGTGTGGCAAGTTCTGTAATGGGCTCAGTATTTACTATATTAATTTGCTTTTTATTAAGTTTTCCTATTGCTATTTTTGCTTCAATTTATCTTCAAGAATTTGCAAAAGCCGGAAAAATAACGGATTTGATTGAAATTAACATAAATAATTTAGCTGCAGTGCCTTCTATAATTTTTGGACTACTTGGTCTTGGTATACTATTGAATTTTTTTGGATTGCCCAGATCTACAGCTCTAGTTGGGGGAATTGTTCTATCCTTTATGACCCTCCCAACAATAATTGTGGCATGTCGATCTTCTCTTCGCGCAGTCCCTCCATCAATAAGAGAAGCAGCCCTGGCGCTTGGTGCAACGAAAAATCAGGTAGTCTTTCATCATGTATTGCCTTTAGCTATGCCGGGAACGCTTACAGGAACAATTATTGGATTAGCAAGAGCCATAGGAGAAACAGCGCCTTTGTTAATGATTGGTATGGTTGCATTTATAATGGATATTCCTTCTAATCCTCTTGAGCCAGCAGTAGGCATGCCTGCACAAATATACTTATGGTCTGAAAGTTCTGAGAGAGGATTTATAGAAAAAACCTCTTCTGCCATAATATTATTATTAATGTTTTTGATTGTAGTTAATTTTGTATCAGTCTACTTTAGAAAAAAATATGAAAAAAAATGGTAAACGCAATTAATACAAAAAACCTTAATGTCTACTATGGAGATCAACAGGCAATTCATAATATTAGTTTAGATTTTCTTAAAAATAAAGTTACGGCTCTTATAGGGCCATCTGGTTGTGGTAAGTCTACTTTTCTGAGATGTCTTAATAGAATGAATGATGTAATTGATATTTGTAGAGTTGAAGGAAATATTTCTCTAAATGGTATGGATATTTACAGTAAAGAAATAGAAGTTGAGCATTTAAGAGAAAAAATTGGAATGGTTTTTCAAAAGCCAAATCCTTTTCCAAAGTCCATTTATGACAATGTTGCTTATGGACCTAGAATTCATGGCTTTACTGATAAAAAAGAAGAAATGGATTTAATAGTTGAAACATCATTAAAAAAAGCAGGTCTCTTTGAGGAAGTCAAAGATAGGCTTGAGGACATGGGTACCAGTTTGTCTGGAGGTCAACAACAGCGTTTGTGTATTGCGAGGGCAATAGCCATTAAGCCAGAAGTAATTTTAATGGATGAGCCATGTTCTGCTTTAGATCCAATTGCTACTTCTATCATTGAGGAGCTAATCACGGATCTTAAAAAAAGCTATACAATTATAATAGTAACTCATTCGATGCAACAAGCTGCAAGAGTTTCTGATAAAACTGCTTTTTTTCACTTAGGGAATTTGATTGAAGAAGGAGACACTTCTAAAATATTTACAAAACCTGATCATCAAAAAACTAACGATTATATTACAGGGAGGTTCGGATAAAATGAAACATGCAGATAAATTCTATGAATCACAATTAAATTCTATTAATGAAAAACTTGTCAAAATGGGATCTCTTTTAGAAAAACAATTTGCCAGTGCATTAGAGGTCTTAGATACCAGAGATGAACAATTAGCACAAAAAGTAGTAGATAATGATCATGAAATTAATCAATTAAATCATGAAATTAGTGATTTCGTTTTCCAAATAATAGCTATGAGACAACCTATTGCCGATGATTTAAGATTTTTATTTTGCACAATAAAAATTATTAGAGATTTAGAGAGAATAGGAGATCACATAACAAGTATTGCAAAAAAAGCTACTCGAGTAAGTAAAAATATACCATCAGAATTTACTGAAAAATTAACAAATCTTGGAAAGCAGGCTTCAGTGATGACTCATGACGCATTAAATTGTTTGTTTGAAAGGCGTTTATCTCAGGTAGCTAAAATAGCTAAAAGAGACGACATAATTGATGAATTACATGGAGAATTTATCTCTGATGTTTTGGCATATATGAAAAAACATGATGACTTTATCCCTGACTCTCTCTCTTTAATACAAATGTCTAAGGCTATAGAGAGAGTTGGTGACCACATAACAAATATAATGGAAGAGGTTCACTTTTTAATTGAAGGTCAATATTCCAGTGATTAAATAATTGAATAGTAAAATATTAGTAGTAGAAGATGAGGTCAGTATTGCAGAACTCATTAAGCTTCACTTAAATAGAAATAACTTTGAATGTTTGCTGGTCCATGATGGGGATGATGTACTTCCTACTATAGAAAGTTATATACCTGATTTGATTATTCTTGATTGGATGATCCCAAATATATCTGGCCTAGAGGTTCTCAAGAGAATTAAAATGAAATCAGAATATATCGAATTACCTATATTAATGCTGACAGCAAAAAATGCTGAGCAAGATAAAATATTAGGTTTTGAAAATGGAGTCGATGATTATCTAGCGAAGCCATTTATTCCTAGTGAATTGATCGCAAGAGTAAAGGCTATATTAAAAAGAACTCAGCAAAAGGACAAACGATCAGATTTAATTATATTTGAAGATATCTCAATTAATAAGAGTCAAAGAAAAGTATTTCGAAATAATAGAAAATTAAATTTAGGCCCGACTGAATTTAATATTTTATTATTTTTTATCCAAAACAAAAAAAAAGTATTTTCTAGAGATTTTATTCTAAACAGAATTTGGCCGCATGATGTTAATATTGATCTAAGAACAGTGGATGTTCATATTAGAAGACTTAGAAAAGAGTTAAATGCAAATGGCGAACAAGATTTTATAAGAACAGTTAGGTCGGCAGGTTATTCAATTGATAATGAAAATTAAATAACTCTTACTAAGCTTTATTCCTCTTCTTTTCTTCTAATTTTTTTTTAACTCGCCATCTTAAATTACTTCTAACGATATAGCCTAAGCAGTTTTTTGACCTACATCTACAGGAGTGCTCTTCAAAACTATCCATGTCATAACCATAATCGTAAGTTAATTCTTCACCTTTTTTGATGTCTTTTATGGCACTTATCCATATTCGTCCTCGTAGAATATCAGTTTCACAATTAGGGTCGCATGAGTGATTAATATATTTTGCTATATTCCATGGAACTTTACCGTTGATGTCATGAGTTTTATTAAGAGTAAAGATATAGACCGCACCGTTTGTTCCTGCTTTCTTATTTGCTTCAATATGAACATCTGCAATTAAATCCGATTTAGATTTTGTTAATTTGTCTCCAACATATTCAATAACTCTATCACCTGAAAGAATATCATATTTTGCAAAAAGACCAGATGAGTGGATAGATGAATTTTTCTTTTGATATAATTTTTTTTCTTTATCCATAATTTGCGAATGGCATACTGGCATATGTGATCTATAAATCAAAGTAAATCTTTATCTGAAAATTTTAAGAGATATTTAAATTTTATGATATTATTATTCATTGAATTTTTCTTTAAATATTCACGAGCCCGTTAAATGGATTATCGAAAATAGTTTTGATATTGATTTAAAATGGAATAAAAAACAAATAGAAGAACATTTCAGTAATAAAAAAAGTTTTAATATATTTTATAAGGATGAAAATGTTCTTAGGGGCGTTATTCTTGCCCATGAAATTTTTGATGATAATCAAAATTATGAATGTGAAATCCTACATTTAGGAGTGATGAAAAATTATCGAAAAATGGGTATAGGTTTTCAATTAATGCAATTTTTAGAAAAAAAAATCTGTTTAAATGAAAAAATTACCAGTATTTTTCTTGAGGTAAGCAAACAAAATAAAATTGCTATTAAACTTTATCAGAAATTAGGCTATAAATCTTATAGGGAAAGAAAAAATTACTATAAAAACTTGTTAGATATTAATGCTATTGGCGAGAGCGCTATCCTTCTTAAAAAAATTATAAATGAATAATACAAAAAGTTTTTTTATTAAGTCCTTTGGTTGTCAGATGAATGTTTATGATTCTGATAAAATGAAAGATATTTTTATATCTCATGGACTTAGTCCCACAGATGATTATAAGTCAGCGGATTACATAGTTTTAAATACATGCCATATTAGAGAAAAAGCTACCGAAAAAACTTATTCGGATTTGGGTCGTGTTCATAAAAAAGGAAAAACTGATCATAAGATTATTGTAGCTGGGTGTGTAGCTCAAGCTGAAGGAGATCTCATCCAACAAAGAGCTCCTTATGTAGATTTAGTTTTAGGACCTCAATCATTACAGCTCTTAGATACTTATTTATCTGGACCAAATCCTCATTTAAAAACAATTACCGAGTTTGATGCCATTGATAAGTTTGATACTCTGAAAAGATTCAAGACAAACAATCATTCTAAATCATCTTTTGTAACCATTCAGGAAGGCTGTGATAAATTTTGCACTTTCTGTGTTGTTCCTTATACAAGAGGTAGTGAATATTCCAGGAGCATCCCTGAAATTATAGAAGAAATAAAAAAGTTAATTGATCAGGGTGTGATTGAAGTGACCTTACTAGGCCAAAATGTAAATGCCTATCATGGACCAGATGAAACAGGAAAAGAGAGAGGACTTAGTTATCTCATTAACAAAATTTCAGAATTAGATTCAATTAAACGTATCGCTTATTCAACAAGTCACCCTAATAATATGACAGACGATCTCATCGAACTTCATGGTAACAATACAAAACTTATGTCTTGTCTACATTTGCCCGTACAGTCTGGCTCTAATAAAATTTTAAAATTAATGAATAGAAAGCATACAAGAGAATTGTATTTTGAAATTATCGAAAAACTTAGAAAGCATAAAACGAATATTGCACTTTCTTCTGATTTTATTGTGGGTTTTCCAGGGGAAGACGAGAAAGACTTTGCAGATACAATAGACCTTATCAATCAAGTGGGCTTCATGAATTCTTTTTCTTTTAAATATAGTCCTCGTCCAGGCACACCCGCAGCAGATAAGAAACAATTACCATTAAAAGTTCAAGAAGATCGATTAAAAATAATGCAAACTCTTCTTAATCAACAGGAGATAGATTTTAATAAAAAATTTCTTTCAAAAAGAGTGGAAGTTCTTATTAATAGCTCCGGAAAGTATAAGGGGCAAGTTAAAGGTAAATCTGAATTTAATCAAAGTGTTGCAATACTTGGAAATCCTAATATTATTGGCAATATTGTACCTGTACAGATCACTGACATATCAGTCCATTCCCTTATTGGAAAAGCAGAAATTTGAATATAGTCACTCCTAGTTTACATCAGAAACAGTTAGAATTTGAGAATAATCAATTCTTAGTTTCTCTTTTTGGTTCGCATGATAAAAATTTAAAGGCGCTTGAAGGCAAATTTCAAGTTAAACTCTATAATCGAGGTAATTTCTTATCCATCAAAGGTAAAAGAGACCCAGTTGAAAAAGCATACTTTATAATAGAAGGACTCTATAAACGTTTAAAAAATAAAGATATCTCCCAAGAAGATCTAGAACAAAATATTGATTTAGCAAAACCTGATTATATCAAAGAGCAAATCGAGCAGGATAATAAGTATATGATAGCTACAAAATCAAAAGCTATTTACCCTAAAACAAAAAATCAAGAAAAACTAGTACGAGAACTTCAGTCTAAAGATATTGTTTTTGCTATTGGTCCTGCTGGAACTGGCAAAACTTACCTGGCTGTCGCTTATGGCGTGAGCTTGTTTGTTCAGGGTAAAATCAACAGGCTTATTCTTTCTCGCCCTGCAGTAGAGGCGGGTGAAAGATTAGGATTTTTACCAGGCGATATGAAAGAAAAAATCGATCCTTACTTAAGGCCTCTTTATGATGCTTTATATGAAATGATGCCTGGAGAAGAAGTGGACCGCAGAGTTTTAAATAATGCTATTGAAATTGCTCCTTTAGCTTTTATGCGAGGAAGAACTTTAAATAAATCATTTATCATTTTAGATGAAGCTCAAAATACACTCCCAACACAAATGAAAATGTTTCTTACAAGATTAGGACAAGATAGTAAGATGGTCATCACCGGAGATCTAAGTCAAAAGGATCTTCCTGATAATGCAAAAAGTGGAATGTTGGATGCAATAGAGAAGTTAGAGAAAATTAAAGACATAGGCTTTGTTCATTTAAATAGTAGTGACGTCTGTCGTCATGGATTAGTAGAAAAAATAATTAACGCCTACGATAAGTAAAATTTATATTGAAAATAAAAAATAAAAAATTAGAGATTTCTTTTATAGGTGATAAAAATTTTAAAGAATTTTTTCAGCAATCAAAAAAACAATTAAATATTTTAATGACTTACTTTCAATCATTACACCATATAGAAGGCTTTTCAGAAATTTGTATTAAAATTGTTAGTGATCCAGAAATTAAAATGTTAAATAAAAATTTTAGAAATAAAAATAAAATTACAGATGTAATTTCCTTCGGAGATGTTGGTTTTTCAGGAGATATTGCAATAACAGAAAGCTATATTAAAACGAATAGTAAATATTCATCACAGAATTTTTTTATGTTATTGGTTCACGGAATGCTTCATCTATTTGAATATAGCCACTATGATAGAAATAATCGAGAAACTATGAGGATGTTAGAAAATATTTGTATGACAAATTTAGGTCTCAAAAAAACCCATGAAGTTTAAAAAAAATATTACTCTTAAATTATTAAAAGATCTTATCAAAGATGATGCTTTTAAAGCTGAACTAATTAATCTTATATCTGCTACCTCTGATACATCGGGAGCCGCTAAAACTGAAGAACGAAAAATTTTCAATAATTTATTAAATGTTCATAAGAAGATAGTTGATGATGTGATGGTTCCTAGAGGAGAAATTGTTTATATTGATGAAAATATTACTAAAGAAAAGCTCATTAAAATCATTAATAAAGAAGCCCACTCAAGAATGCCAGTTGTCAGGGGAGACCTAGATAACTGTTTAGGCATGGTGCACATCAAAGATTTATTTAAAAAAATTAATTTGAAGTCTTTTAAAATTCAATCCTTAATGAGAGAGGTAATTTATATACCTTCTACCACACCAGTTTTTCATTTATTACAAAAAATGAAAAAACAAAATACCCATTTAGCGATCGTAATTGACGAGTATAGTAGTGTAACAGGATTAATAACGATTGAAGATTTAGTGGAAGAGATTGTTGGAGAAATAGAAGATGAACATGACGGTGAAGAAGAACCCCTTTTTCATGTTGAGAATAAAAAACTGATTATGGATGCAGCAATGCTTATTGATGATTTTGAAAGAGAATTTAATACACAAATTCCTGAAAATCTAAAAGAAGATGTAGGGACTATCGGAGGTATTATTTTTAATTTAGCTGGCCGTGTTCCAAAAAAAGATGAGAAATTTAAAATTAATAAAAAGTTATCTTTTACTGTACATAAAGCATCGGCAAGAAAAATTTTAGAAGTTGTTGTTCACGGCGTGAAAGCTAAATAGTGTGCCCTCGACTAATCGATATTTATTTTTATTAGTACTATTATCATCAATTCTTTATTGTTTATCTCTCCCACCTTTTTCAGTATCTCCCCTTTATTTAGTTTCTTTTATTCTCATCTTTTACAATTATTTAAATAATAAAAATTTTAACTTAAAATTTCTTTATCTATATTTCTTACTCAATTATTTCATTTCTCTTATCTGGATATCCAAATCATTCCAAACCGGTGGGATAATGTACATCTTATTTGGGTTCATGATGGTATTTTTATTATCTAATGTATTGGCTTTATTAAATGTCATGGTTATTGGTTTTCTTAATCAAATTATAAAAAAAATAAATCTAAAAATCATTCTCATTCCTCTTTCTTTAACTTTAGTAGCAATCATAAAAGAATTTTTACTAGGAGGATTCCCTTGGAATCCATCATCTGTTATATGGGTCAATAATTTATATATTTTAAAAATAATACAGTTGATGGGTATTTATGGTGTAGGTGTTATTACGCACTTAATTATTGCTTTTGTACTTTATGCACTTTTAAATAAGAATAAAATTATCATAGTATTATCTACTATTTTAGTTTGTGGTTTCTTTGGGTTGCAATTTTTACCAATAAACATAACCGATGATAAAGTTTTAAATGAAAATTCTGACTTCTTATCAGTCCTAATCGTTCAGCCAAATATTAAAGACTCACTAGTTAATAATTCTAGTATTGAAAACTTAGAAATTTATGAAAAGCTTACTAGAGAAGCACTACAAGATTTTCCAAAATCAGACCTTATCATTTGGCCCGAAGGGTCATTAAGCTTAGATCTTAATAATAATAAAATCTTATTAAAAAGAATAGGTAACTTGCTTTCTGGTCAGCAAAAAATTATTTTAGGTGCTAATGCCATTGAAGACATGAAATTGTTTAATCGCATGTATCTTATTAATAGTAGCGGTAATGTAGAACAATATTATGATAAACGAAAACTTGTACTTTTTGGAGAGTATATTCCTTTTAAGGCCTCCAAAATTAGTAAATTTTTAAACAGAGGATTAAGTTTTTCTAAAGGAGAAAGAGATAATAATATTTACTTACCTAAGAATTTTAAGGCAAGTCCTATGATTTGTTTTGAATCAATTTTTGATTCCTCTCAAATTAAAAATAATCTATGCAAAACAGATTTTATTCTTCAGATTTCTAATGATTCATGGTTTGGCAATTATTTTGGGCCTAGCCAGCATTTTAAAAATTCACTTTTAAGAAGTGTTGAGCAAAAAATGATCTTAGTAAGATCTACTCCTTCGGGCATTTCATCAGTAGTTAATTTTAATGGTGAAATTATGCAAAAAATTGATAGTAATCAATCAGGCTTTATAAATTATAATATTTTTAAATCTCCTATAGTTAAAGAATGCAAACCATTTTTAAAAATAACAATCATCTTATTATTATTGTTTTATGCTTTTGGAATTACCTATGATCGAATCAGAAGGTAGATACTTCGGAAGAAAGCAAGGCAAGTCTTTTCAAAGATTATCACGTTTTCAAAATTTATTATTTAAACCTTCTAAATTATTTTTTCAAAAAATCATAAATCAAACACTAGTCCTAGAAATAGGAATTGGTGACGGAATTAAAATATCTAAGGATGCCTCTAGTGATTTGAAAAAAACTTTTATTGGTTGTGATATTTTTATGGATGGAATATTGCGTGCTGCCCGCCATCAATCAGAAAATAATTTAAAAAATTTATTTGTTTTTCATAATAATGTTCAAGATCTCATTCCTTATCTTCCAGATCATTCTTTAGATAATGTAAGAATTTATTTTCCTGATCCTTGGCCAAAAGCACGTCATAAAAAAAGAAGAACCTTTAATGAAGATCTCCTAAAGCAGCTTCTTCGAGTGATGAAGCCTGGCTCATGCCTAAATTTTGCTAGTGATCATGGAGACTATTTTTTGGATGCGATGATCTTAGTTTCTAAATTTGGCTTTAAAATCAAAGGAAATACTCCAAATATGTGGCAATATAGCATTTTTAACGCTATTAGCACTAAATATGAGAAAAAAGCCTTAGACAAAAATAGTAAATTATTCTATTTTAGCGTTCTTAAAAGTAATTAACCATAAGGTGGGTTAGCCCGCCTTTTTTTTTAACCAGAATTTATAAACATGTTGAACCAAAATGAAATATTAAAAGTTGCAGAAATAGTCTCGCAAGAAAAAGGAATTGAATTAGAAATAGTCATGCAGGCTATGGAAGAATCTTTTGAAATTATTGCAAAATCTAAATACGGATTAGAAAATAATATTAAAGCTGAAATAGATAGATTCACAGGAAATTTTAAACTCACACATATAAAAGATGTTGTAGAAACAATAGATCCTGTTTTGCAATCTAACCAACTTTTATTAGAGCAAGCAAAAAAACATGAAGCCGATGCATCTGTAGGAAGTCAAATTCGTATCGAGTTACCAGCAGTTAGTTTTGGAAGAGTAACAGCTAACATGGCAAGACAAGTAATTTATACTCGTGTTCGTGAAGCAGAAAAGAAAAGACAATATAATGACTTCAAAGATAAGGTCGGAGAAGTATTGTCTGGAATTGTTAAAAGAATTGAATTTGGAAATATCATAGTTGATTTAGGTAAAGCTGAAGGCTTCTTAAGAAAAGATGAATTAATTCCTAGAGAAAATTTTAAAAATGGAGATCGAATCAGAGCTTACTTTTTTGATATTAAAGAAGAAGTGAAAGGTCATCAAATATCTTTATCTAGAACCCACCCTCAGTTTATGGCAAAACTTTTTGTTCAAGAGGTTCCAGAAATTTATGAGGGTCAAATTGAAATTGTATCAGTTGCAAGAGACCCTGGTAGTAGAGGTAAAATAACTGTTAGAGCTAATGATAAATCTATCGATCCTGTTGGTGCTTGTGTTGGTATGAGAGGTTCTAGAGTCCAGGCAATAGTGAATGAATTACAAGGTGAAAAAATTGATATTGTTAATTGGTCAGAAGTTCAATCAAGGTATGTAATGAATGCTTTAGCTCCTGCTGAAGTTGCAAAAGTAAATGAATTTCCGAATTCTAATAAAGTAGAAGTAGTTCTTCCTGAAGATCAATTAAGTATTGCGATTGGAAGAAGAGGTCAAAATGTTAAATTAGCTTCAATTTTAACTGGTTTAGAAATAGATATTCTTACTGAAAAAGAAGATACGGAAAGACGTCAAGCAGAATTTAAAGCTGTAACTGAGCTTTTTGCTGAAAAATTAGATCTTGAGGATATGATAGCTCAACTCTTAGTTGTAGAGGGCTATAATAGTGTCGAAAAAATTAATAATGCTAATGTTGCAGACATTCAAAAGATTGAAGGATTTGACGAAGAATTAGCAATTGAGATTCATTCAAGAGCTTCACAATATGTTGAAAATGAAAAATTGGATTTACAGAAGTTAATTGATGAATCAAACATTGAAGAGTATCTAAAAACTATTGAAGAATTTGATAATAAGATTCTAAAGATTTTAATAGATGAGAATATCAAAACAAGGCAAGACCTTGCAGACCTTTCCACTGATGAATTAATTGGTAGAGACGGAATTCTATACAGAAAAATAGATAAAAATGTTGCTGAAAAGATTATTATGGATGCAAGGGAAATCTATTTAGATTAGTATTAGAATAATATATGGATAAAGATAAAAAAACCTCTACAACAACAAAGGTATCTAAACCAGCCATTAAGCCAAGTGCACCAGTTACAAAGTCTCCTACAGCACCTATTAGAAAAAAGTTAACCATTAATGCGTCAGGCTTTCAAAAGAAATTATCTTCCCTAGCCGTCAATAACTTATTAGAAGGAGAACCGGATTATGAAAAACTTCCTAGTTTATCCAAAGTTAAACGAGCAAGAGAAAAACAAAAAACCAAATACAAACCTTCTCTAACTAACACTTCTAAAATTGTAAGAGATGTTGATATACCGATTAAAATTACAGTTCAAGAATTGGCTAGCAGAATGTCAGAAAAAACAGGTGACATCGTAAAAGCTTTAATGAAAAGTGGAATCATGGCAACAGCTAATCAATATATTGATGGCGATACAGCTGAATTAATTGTTACTGATTTTGGACATAGCCCTCACAGACAAGCCTCAATAAGCCTCAAGGAAATTATTGCTAATTATCAAAAAACAAACCAATCAAATATAAAATCAAGACCACCAATTGTTACTGTTATGGGTCATGTTGATCATGGAAAAACTTCTCTTTTAGATGCCTTAAGAAATACTAATGTAACGGCGAAGGAGTCAGGCGGAATAACACAACACATAGGTGCTTATCAAGTTAAACATAAAGACAGTACTATAACTTTTTTAGACACACCTGGTCATGCAGCTTTCACGAACATACGTTCAAGAGGAGCAAATCTTACCGATATAGTTGTATTAGTTGTGGCTGCAAACGATAGTGTGAAACCTCAAACGATAGAAGCAATTTCTCATGCTAAAACAGCTAACGTTCCAATCGTACTAGCTATTAATAAAACTGATTTACCTGATGTAAATCCTGATAAAGTTCGAAATGATTTACTTACACATGAAATTGTTGTTGAGAGTTTCCAAGGAGATGTTTTAGAAACTGAAATATCAGCATTAAAAAAAATAAATCTTGATAAACTATTAGATAATATTCTTTTACAAGTAGGTATCCTGAATTTAGAGGTAGAATATAATAAATTAGCAGATGCTATTGTTGTTGAATCAAAAATAGAAACAGGCAGAGGTCCGGTAGCAACTATTATTATTAATAATGGAACTTTATCAGAAGGAGATCATTTTACCTGTGGCGCTGCTTTTGGAAAAGTTAGAGCTCTATTAAATGAGAGAGGCGATAAAGTAAAACATGCAACTCCAGGCATGCCTATTGAAGTCCTAGGATTTGATTCTATACCTTCTGCAGGCGATACTTTATATGCTATGCCTAATGAGGAAGCTGCAAAAGAAATTACTGAAAAAGTAAAAGAACAACAGCAATTAGCAAGCAAAGAATCCGTCAAAAAATCTTCATTAGAAGAAATGATGTCAAATATTTCTAAAGGAGATATTAAAAAATTACCAATTATTGTTAAGGCAGATGTTCAAGGATCTTTAGAAGCAATTGTTTCTTCTTTAGAAAAAATTGGTAATGACGAAGTAACAATCAACGTAGTTCATAGCGCTATTGGCGCAATCAATGAAAGTGATGTGAGTTTAGCGGGTGCTGCAGAAGGATTGGTTATAGGTTTCAATATTCGAGCCATACCCCAAGCTCGATCAATTGCAAAAAGAGATAAGGTAGACATTAGATATTATTCAATTATTTATGAATTAGTTGATGATATGACTAAATTATTATCAGGATTACTTAGCCCTGATACTAAAGAAGAAATTATAGGACATGCAGAAGTTAGAGATACTTTCAACTCTTCCAAATTAGGTACAATAGCTGGCTGTTATGTCACTAATGGTTATGTCTCACATGCAGCTAAAATTCGACTTGTTCGAGCTGGAAAAATTATTTATGAAGGCGAAGTAGGCTCATTAAAAAGATTTAAAGATGACGTGAAAGAAGTGAAAGAAAACTATGAGTGCGGAATATCTTTTAAGGATTATTCAGACATTCTTGCCAAAGATGAAATAGAATTTTATATTACTAAACAAATCCAAAAAGAATTATAACTTGCACAATAAGCCAAGTTTTAGAACCTTAAAAATTGAACTTACAATAAAAAGATTAATCGCTGAGTATGTAGTGACTCATAAAGAGTTTTTGATAGATTTTCCTTCACTTAGACTTGAAATTACTGATGTAAAAGTCAGTAAGGATTTAAGATTTGCTAGAGTTTTATTGGTTCATAATATAAGAGATACTGAGTTTGAAAAATTTAAAAAAAAATACACAAGAAAAATGCAAGAATTAATTGCAAAAACTTTAACTTCTAAATTTATTCCTAGAATTTCACTTTATGTAGATGAGCCTTATAAAGAATCAATTAAGGTCCAACAGCTCATAGACAAACTTTAAAAAATAAATTGAAACAAAATTTTATTTCAAGTGGCTGGTTGCCCATTAATAAACCTGAAGGAGTCGAATCTTTTGGCGTTATTAGAGAATTAAAATTTCGTTTCAAATTTAGTAAAATTGGTTTTGTGGGAACTTTAGACCCGCTTGCATCAGGACTCTTATTAGTAGCCGTTAATAAAGCGACTAAACTTATACCAACAATGCACTTAAAAATAAAAACTTATAAGGTAAGAATTTTTTTTGGTGCGCAAACTAAGACTCAAGATATAGAAGGCAGATATGTAGATTATAAATACCCCTCTCATGATATGAAGGAAAGAGTATCAAAGTTAAAATTTTTTATAGGAAATTATCAGCAAAAAATTCCAATATTTTCCGCTCATAAAATTAAAGGTAAGAATTTTTATGAATTAGCAAGAAAAGAAGAATTTTTAGAAGAAAGATTTAAACAGGTAAATGTACATTCTTTAAAAATTACTCACCAAAATACTAACTCCTTAGATATCACGATAGATTGTGAGACGGGATTTTATGTTCGTTCATTTGCAGAAGAGTTTGCTAAATCTTTAGGAGATTTAGGATTTGCGATGAGCATAATAAGGACTAAAATAGGTGATTTTAACCTATCTCATAGCATTGATTTTCAGAATATCCTTGATTTTTCCGACATAAATGATTTAGATAGCCAAATTATACCCATTTATTCTGGACGACATCCTGGATAGATGTGAATTAACTTTTTGAAAGGAGTTACGATGTCGAATTTAGATGCCTTAGAACTAAAAGATATAGCTAGAACAGATAAAGATACTGGTTCAGCTGAAGCTCAGATCTATTTTTTTACTAAAAAAATAAATCATCTGACAGAACATATCAAAATACATAAGAAGGATTTTCACTCACGAAGAGGCCTACTCATGATGGTTGGTAAAAGAAATAGATTAATGACCTATTTAAAAAATAAAAATGCTACAAAGTACGTTGAAGTAGCAGACAAATTAAAATTAAGAAAAAAGTAAGTCCTTAGAAGAAGGCAGAAAGAGTAATATTATTATGACTAAAATTGAACATAAATTTAAACACGGTGATTATGAGATCACACTTGAAACTAATAGAGTAGCTAAACAGGCAGACGCGTCTGTTTTAGTTTACTGTGGCGACACAGTAGTTATGGCAAATATTTGTGCAGCAAAAACACAAAAGCCAGATATTGATTTTTTTCCTTTAACTGTAAATTATCAAGAAAAGTATTACGCATCAGGTAAGATTCCTGGTGGATTTTTTAAAAGAGAGGCAAGACCAACAGAAAGAGAAACTTTAATTTGTCGTTTAGTTGATCGTCCTGTTAGACCTTTATTCCATAAAAATTTTAAAAACGAAACGCAAATTCAATTAACTGTTCTATCTTATGATGGAATTGTTGATCCTGATGTTATTGCATTGTACGCAACTAGTGCTGCTTTAGCTATATCAGGTCTTCCTGTTCAAGGAGTTTTAGGTGCTGCTAGAGTTGGTTATATTGATAACAAAATTGTCATTAATCCAAGTATCCAAGAATTAGAAAATTCAAATCTTGATCTTGTAGTAGCGGGTACCGATGAAGGCGTCTTGATGGTTGAATCTGAAGCAAAAGAATTGCCTGAAGCAACTATGCTAGAAGCTGTTAATGCAGGTCACGCTTTTTATCAAGAATTCATCTCAAATGTTAAAGATTTTGCATCTAAAGTTGATATTAAAAAGTTTGATGTCCCTGAATTACCTGAATTCTATGAAACTTTAAAAAGCGATATTTCTTCAAAAATATCTGAAGATATTAGAAGTGCATATAGCTTAACTGACAAACAAGAAAGAAGTCAAAAACTTGATTCTGTTAGAACTTCAGTTCTAGAGGGTATTGATGATGATCAAAAACTTGCTGCTATCACTATTATTAAGAATATTGAAAAAGATGTAGTTCGTGGTGACATTATTAAAAGTAAAAAAAGAATTGATGGCCGAAAACTTGATGAAGTAAGAAACATCACTTGTGAGTTAGATATTCTTCCAAGAGCTCATGGATCGAGTTTATTTACTAGGGGAGAAACACAAGCACTAGTTGTTGCAACTCTTGGAACCGGCGATGATGAACAAATGATAGATTCATTAGACCCGATGAGTAAACAGCATTTTATGCTTCATTATAATTTTCCTCCTTATTCCGTTGGAGAAGTTGGTAGATCTGGTTTTACAAGTAGAAGAGAAGTTGGTCATGGTAAACTAGCATGGAGAGCTATTAATCCAATGCTACCTTCCAAAGCTGAATTTCCTTACACTCTAAGAATTGTATCTGAGATTACAGAGTCAAATGGATCTAGTTCTATGGCTTCAGTTTGCGGAACATCTCTTTCGTTAATGGCAGCAGGAGTTCCGATTAAAAAACATGTAGGTGGAATTGCTATGGGCTTAATTAAAGAAGGCGAAGACTTTGTTGTTCTTAGTGATATTTTAGGTGATGAAGATCATCTAGGAGATATGGATTTTAAAGTAGCTGGAACAGTTGATGGAATTACATCTCTTCAAATGGATATTAAAATAACAAGCATTACAAAAGAGATTATGGAAATTGCTCTTAACCAAGCAGCTGGTGGCAGAAAACATATCTTAGGAGTTATGAACGAAGCTATCACTGAGACTAGAAGTGCATTTTCAAAACATGCTCCTCAAATAGAAACCGTAATGGTACCGAAAGATAAGATTAGAGAAGTAATTGGTTCTGGCGGTAAAGTTATAAGAAATATGGTAGAAGTATCAGGTGCAAAAATTGAAGTAAGTGATGAGGGTGAAGTAAAAATTGCCTCAAATAACGCAGAGTCACTTAATATGGCTAAACAAATGGTCATGGATATTATTGCTGAACCAGAAATCGGTAAGGTTTATAACGGTAAAGTTGTAAAAATTGTTGAGTTTGGAGCTTTTGTAAATTTCTTAGGAGCTAAAGATGGCCTACTTCATGTTAGTCAAATATCTCAAGAAAGAGTAGCAAATGTTTCTGATGTGTTATCTGAAGGTCAGGAAGTTCAAGTCAAAGTACTCGATGTAGACAGATCAGGAAAAGTAAAATTAAGTATGAAAGAAGTTTAATTAAACTTCCTCAAGACTCATACCAATTTTATTATAGCCGTTATCGACATATAAAATTTCACCAGTGACCCCTTTAGAGAGGTCACTGACTAAGTAAACCGCAGATTTTCCAATATCATCTAAAGTTAAGGCTTTCTTAATAGGGGAGTTATTGATTGTATAGCTATAAATCTGTCTTGATTTACTAATAACAGCACCAGCCAAAGTTCTCATAGGGCCGGCTGATATGCCGTTCACTCTTATTCCTCTATCTCCCATATCTACTGCTAAATATTTAATCGAAGTTTCTAAAGCGGCTTTAGCAACACCCATAACATTATAACTCTGCATATATTTTTTAGCTCCATAATAGCTAAGAGCCATAATAGAAGCATTGTCATTTAATAAAGGCATAAAAATTTTAGTAATTTCAGTTAAAGAAAAAGAAGAGATATGAAGAGTTTTTAGAAAGTTTTCCTTAGAAGTATTGAGGTACTTTCCAGAGAGCTCATTTTTATCTGAATAAGCAACGGCATGAACAATAAAATCAATCTTAGTATTGATCGAATTTTTTAATGCTTCAATAGATTCAGTAGATTCAACATCACAAGGAAAGACTCCTAAACAATCAATTTTTTGTGAAAGAGGCACCACTCTTTTTTTTAGAGAATCATTTTGATATGTTAAAAATACCTGAGCACCTTCTTTGCATAGATTGTCGGTAATTCCCCAAGCAATAGAGTGATCATTGGCAATACCTATTACAAGGCCTTTTTTTCCTTCAAGAAGTTTATTCATGGAATTTAGTTAAATATATAGATGCATTCGTTCCACCAAAGCCAAAGCTATTGGATAAAACTGAATTTACTTCAATATCATTCTTTGTTTCAAGAATGATATTCATATCTTTTGCATTTGCATCTAGCTCTGTAATATTGGCAGACTTAACTAAAAAATTATTATTCATCATTAAGAGAGAGTATATTGTTTCTTGAGCGCCCGTAGCACCAAGTGAATGCCCAGTTAAAGATTTAGTTGAGCTAATAGGGGGAATATTATCTCCGTACACTTCTTTTATAGATTGCAATTCAATCATATCTCCCACAGGAGTTGACGTTCCATGAGCATTTATATAATCAACTTTTCCACCTTGTGTAGCCATTTGCATACAACGAACCGCACCTTCTCCAGAAGGTTGAACCATGTCATGTCCATCTGAGGTTTGTCCAAATCCTTTAATTTCAGCATAAATAGTAGCGCCTCTTTTTTGCGCACTATCAAGACTTTCTACAACAACAACTCCAGCTCCACCAGCTATGACAAATCCATCACGGTTAGAATCATATGCACGAGAAGCTACTCTAGGAGTTTCATTATATTTACTAGAAAGAGCTCCCATTGCATCAAATAAGATAGACATTGTCCAATGAGTTTCTTCTCCACCGCCAGCAAATACAATCTCTTGCTGACCATGTCTAATTAAATCAAAAGCATTACCAATACAATGTAAGCTGGTTGAACAAGCAGAACTAATGGAGTAATTAACTCCTTTAATTCCAAAAGGAGTAGCGAGAGTTGCTGAGTTTGTACTCGACATCGCACGAGTCACCATATAGGGACCAATTTTTTTGACTGCTTTCTCACGAGCTATATCGAACGCTTGTTGCAATTGAAAAGTTGAAGGACCTCCCGATCCCATCACTAAGCCTGTATTAATATTTGAAACAAGAGATTGGTCAAGACCTGCATGTTCAATCGCTTCTTGCATTGCTATGTAATTATAGGCAGCACCTTCGCCCATAAATCTTAAAATCTTTCTATCTACTTTTTCTTCAATATTTATATTTGGCTTACCATGGACATGACTTCGCATCCCAAGTTCTTCATATTCTTTTTCAAAAGTAATACCTGACTTAACTTCTTTTAAGCTTTGCAGTACCTCAGATTTATTATTACCAATACATGAAACAATTCCATATCCAGAAATTACAACTCTTTTATTATTCATTAAATAATCCTACTTTTAAATCATTGGCATGATAGATAACTTTATCTTCATGGATGATTTGTCCATCACCATAACCAATAGATAAACCTTTTTTGTTCATTGCTCTTTTAATATTCACTTTATAAGTAATTAGTTTTTTATCTGGTTTTACTTCTTCAACAAATTTTATTTCTCCAACACCAAGAGCCCTGCCTTTACCTGGATAGCCAAGCCAACCTAAGTAAAATCCTAACATTTGCCATAATGCATCTAAGCCTAAGCAACCTGGCATAATCGGATCACCTAAAAAATGACACTTAAAAAACCATAATTCTGGATTAACATCCATTTCAGCAACTATTTCACCCTTTTCAAAAGACCCACCGGTTGTATTTACCTCTGTGATTCTATCAAACATAAGCATGGGAGGTGCAGGTAATTGGGCATTTCCAGCTCCAAAAATATTACTTTTTCCGCATTCAATAAGCTCTTCATAAGAGAAACTGGATTTATGGGTAAAACTATTCATAGGTGTGTTTACAATTAGATATTTTTAATTGTAATTTGTTTATATCTGAAGTCAAAAGATCAATTAATAAAATTTCATTTTTCATTTGAGGTATGTTTTTTGCAAGTTCAAGAATTATTTTACTACATGCCAGACTGGCAACAAAACCTGCCACAGGGCCAATCATAGCACTATTTAAACACCTGTGATTAGTCTCATCAATATTTGGAAATAAACATTTAAAACATAATGTCTCATCTGTTTTTATATGATCTTGTGAAAAAAATATTCCCTCACTGGAATTAATAGAAATAGAGCTATATGCAATTGATTTAGCTTTAGCGAATAATGAGCTATTAATTTTTGTTTGATAACTATCAGAGCAATCGAATATAAAATCAAGATTTTCAAAATTATTTCTTTTTAAGAATTCTTCAAAAGATAGAGGATGCTGAATAATTTTTGTTACACTATTAATGTTTTCTAAAACTTGTTTGGATACTTCAGATTTATAAACATTAATATCTTTCTTATTATAATTTATTTGTCGATGAAGGTTCGATAGCGATACTTTATCAAAGTCTAATAATGTAATTGAGCCTATACCTGCTCTGACTAAATATTGAGAAGCGATGGTCCCAAGGGCTCCAAGTCCAACTAATAATACATGTTTCTTAAGTAAATTATTTTGACCTTCCTCAGAAATTCCCGGAACTAGTAACTGTCTTCCAAATTCTTCTATAACTTGATTATCAGTTAGTTCCCGTTGATCCAAATCCACCTTCTCCTCTATCTGTTTCTGATAGTTGACTTACTTCTATTAAATCTACTCTAGTAAATTGTGTAACTATCATTTGTGCAATACGCATTTCATTGGTGACAATGAATTCGTTTGAACTGTGATTGATTAAAATTACTTTAATTTCTCCTCTATAATCAGCATCAATTGTACCTGGTGAATTTAATATGGTAATACCGTTTTTTAAAGCAAGGCCACTTCTAGGTCTTATTTGAACCTCATGCCCCATTGGTATTTCAAAATATAATCCAGTTGGGATAAGTTTTGTTTCTCGAGGTTTGATTTCTATATCTCCATCTGGAATAAATGCTCTAATATCCATCCCAGCACTATTAATAGTTTCGTATTTTGGGATAGATATAGAACTATTTAAAACCCTTATCTTCATTGTAGTAATTTTTTTAGTAATCATGAACATCCTTCATTACATGTTGAATAATTTTTTTTGCAAATTTTTTTTTTGTCAAATACCCAATATCTATCCAATTAAAGTTACGGTCCAATAGAAGACCATTATTTTTATTGCTAGAAAATATTTTTTTATTGTTAATTGGAAAATTTAGAACTATGTAGTCACAGTTTTTTTCAATCAATTTTTTTTTTGCATACTTTTTATAATTATTTGTTTCATAGGCAAAGCCTAAAACAATTTTTGGTCGCTTTTTCATGGAAGAAATTGAAAGTAAGATATCGGCATTTTTAATTAAACTTAAATTTAAAGTATTTTTTTTTTTAATTTTAATAGAACTTGTTTTCTTTACACGATAATCCGAAACAGCTGCATTAAATATTGCTAAATCTACATTAGAATGTTTCTTAGCTGCGCTTAGCATAGATTTTCCAGTGGTGGCTTCAATATATTTAACATAGGGAGAAATAATTTTTTTAGCAGTGATATGTCCATAAATACAAATTGTTTTAATTTTATTTTTGATAAGTTCTTCAATAATTGCCATACCCTGCAAACCCGAAGATTCATTGGATATGTAGCGAACAGGATCTATAAACTCTCTTGTTGCACCAATTGTAATAAGGGCTGATCTCAATTATTTAAGCTGATCTAATATTTCTGTTGGTTCTACTAGTCGACCACTTCCATATTCTCCGCATGCAAGAGATCCGGTATCTGGACCAATAAAAAAATGACCATTTTCTTCACAACTTTTAATATTTTTTTGAATTAAAGGATTTGCCCACATTTCCTTATTCATAGCAGGCGCAAAATAAATAGGTTTATTAGCGGCGATCATACAAGTTGAGGCTAGGTCATCACATATGCCATGAGCAAATTTAGAAACTATATTTGCAGTAGCTGGATAAACCACAATATGTGTATTACTTCTTGCAAGCTCTATGTGTCCAATATTTTGCTCCATATCTAAATCAAATAATTCAGAATAGATTTTTTTTTTACTAATACCTTCGATCAATAATTTAGAAATAAATTGAAAAGTATTTTTAGTAGCGATAATTTCAAAATCAATTTCTTTTTTTTGTATGATTCTAATAAGATCAAGAGCTTTATAACAGCCAACACTACTAGATATAATTAATAAAATTTTCATAACTTTTTAAATATATATATGCTGTTAGCACCCGAAAGAAAATCAATAGTTTTTTGATGTGTTAATCCTGTTGATTCTGCTTGTATTATGATGTTGTCTTGACTTGGAAAATTCTGAATACTTTCAGCTAAATATTTATAACTGTGTCTATCTTTTGCAACTATGCTCCCAATTAAAGGGAGCCATTTATTAAGATATAAATTAAATGGCTCTAAAAGTAGATCTCTTTTAGGTTTGCCAAATTCCATAAATAAAAAATAGCCATTTTTTTTTAAGCATCTTGTAATTTCACTAAAAGCTTTATTCCTGTCTTCAAAATTACGTACACCATACGTACAGGAAATAACCTGAAAACAATTTTTTTTGTAAGGCATTTTTTCTGCAAAGCCAGTCTCATAGCTAATGGATTTCTTTGAATTTTTTACTTGAGATATAGAATGCATTTCACTGACAGGGTCTATGGCAAATAAATTTTTTGACCTATTGAGTGAATAAAAAATATCACCTGTTCCACTAGCAATATCTAAAATATTTTCAGATGATATATGAAGATTTTCTATAAGGTCCACATAGTACTTTTTCCAAAGTCGGTGAGCACCTAAGCTCATGACATCATTCATTAAGTCATATTTTTCACTGGCAACTTTTTGAAAAATATCTTTTACATTGTATTTGATTAATTTATCTTGTTTGTGCATGCCAGAACTCCCAGAAGTAGAAACAACAATAAGATATTTACGTTCAAAAGTTAAAGAAAAAAAAATTATAAAGCTATTTAAGTCTGATAAAAAGCTTAGAAAAAATTTAACAAATAGCGATCTTGAACATATTAATAATAAAAAGATAATTAGAGTTAAAAGAATAGCTAAATACATTATTATTGAACTATCTAGCAAAAGATACTTAGTGATTCACTTAGGGATGAGCGGTAGATTAAAATTCCTACCCAGAACATATAAGTTAGAGAAGCACGACCACTTAACCCTAACTTTTAAAGATTTTCTAATCGTTTTTAATGATCCTAGGAGGTTCGGAATGGTATTCCTATTATCTAATTCAGAGGAGGTAAGCCAGTTTTTTAGTAATTATGGGTATGACCTTCTCCAAGACAAGGTCCCCATAAAAAAAATATATGAAAATCTTATTAAAAAACACACCTCTATGAAGCAAGTACTTCTAGACCAAAGATATTTTGTAGGTATTGGCAATATTTATGCAAATGAAATACTTTTTCTTTCTAGAATTTCGCCTACTAAAGCGGTCAATACTATAACTTTTCTAGAATTTACTCATTTAGTTAAATGTATTAAGAAAATCCTATTAATTGCTATTAAAAAAGGGGGCTCGTCTATCAATGACTATAAGTCCCCGGATGGAGTTTTGGGCAGTTTTCAGAATTTTTTTAAAGTGTATCAAAAAGACACAATTAAAATCAAAGGACAGTCCCATTTGGTAAAAAAAATTATTCAAAATGGAAGGTCAACTTTCTATTGCCCCACTTTACAAACATAAATAAAAGTATAGGTTACTAACGTAATTAAACTAATAACCTGTTAATAAAAAAAAATATGCCACAACACAAATCAGCAAAAAAAAGATTGAGACAATCTGAAAAGAAAAAAGCAGTAAATAAGAGCTTTAAATCTAACGTCAATACTGAAATTAAAGCCATTGAAAAATTGATTGATGATAAAAAACTAGAAGAATCAATAGCTAAATTACAGACAGTTATGTCTTTGCTTCATAAGTCAGCTAAAAAAAAGATCATGAATTTAAATAAGGCATCCAGAACAATCGCAAAAATACAAAAAAATATTTCAGCAATTTCTAAATAATAACTTGACTGCAAGCATTTTTTTTTCAAAATTTAATTAATTTTTATATTTTTCTTAACTCATTTCCATGATTTAATACCTCCACTTTAGAGGGAAGGACCTTAAAATATTGGAAGACGAAATTCATTTTAATGACTCAAATTTATCTTGGAATAATATTTCAAGTGAGCTTAAAAAATCTCTTGATAAAGACACTTTCCAAAATTGGATTAAGCCAATTGTATTTGAATCCTACCAAAACAATATTTTATCCCTTTCAGTACCAACAAGATTTTTAAGAGACTGGATAATTAAGAACTACGCACCAGTCATTAAGAGAATTTGCCTTGACGAAGGCTCATCAATTGAAAAGTTAACAATTATTGTTAAAGAAAAAAACGAAAGAGCTATTCCTGGAACAGAAGCCGTATATCAAGAAAAAGATGAAGATGAAGATACATACTACGATGATATATCTGCTCCTTTAGATCCAAAATTTACTTTTGATAATTTTATAGTCGGCAAACCAAATGAATTAGCATATGCAGCTGCACAAAGAGTTGCGGAATCAGAGGTTGTTAGTTTTAACCCATTGTTTTTATATGGTGGTGTTGGATTAGGTAAGACTCATTTAATGCACGCTGTAGCTTGGGCTATTAAAAAAAGAAGCCCTAAAAAAAATGTAGTCTATTTAACTGCTGAAAAATTTATGTATCAGTTTATTAAAGCCCTTCGTTTTAAAAATATTATGAGTTTTAAAGAGCAATTCCGATCAGTGGATGTACTGATGATCGATGATGTACAATTCATCATAGGTAAAGACAATACCCAGGAAGAGTTTTTTCATACTTTCAACACACTAGTTGATAAAAAAAGACAAATCATAATTTCAGCAGATAAATCGCCTGCAGATTTAGAAGGCTTAGAAGACAGATTGAAATCAAGACTAGGTTGGGGATTAGTTGCGGATATTCACCCTCTAACATATGAATTAAGATTAGGAATTCTTCAATCGAAGGCTGAACAAAAACAACTCACTCTATCTCCTGAAGTATTAGAATTTCTTGCAAATAAAATTACAAATAATGTGAGAGAAATGGAAGGGGCTCTTAATAGACTTGCTGTCCATGGTTCATTACATCAGTCAGAAATAACTGTCGAAATGGTGAAAGATGTTTTAAAAGATCTTCTCAGGACTAATTCAAGAAAAATAACAATTGATGAAATTCAAAAGAAAGTAACCGAACATTATAATATTAGGCTTTCAGACATGCACTCGCCAAGAAGATCTCGTTCAATAGCTAGACCTAGACAGGTTGCGATGTATTTAGCAAAATCTATCACAACCAGGTCTTTACCTGAAATAGGTAGAAAATTTGGTGGTCGCGATCACACTACAGTAATTCATGCCATTAAAACTATCGAAGAAATAATGGTTAATGATCCTAATCTTGCAGAAGATATTGAAATTTTGACAAGAATACTGCAAACTTCATAGTATAATGGAATTCCAATTAAGCAGAGAGGCTTTTCTAAGAGTCTTAAATCACGTTAGTTCAATCGTAGACAGTCGCTCCACCATAAGTATTTTATCAAATATTTATTTAAAATGTGAAAATAATCAAATTGAAATTAGATCAACTGATATGGATATCTCAATCAAAGAGTTTGTCTCTGCTGATTCATCTAAAAATGGTGAGGCTACAGTCAACTCAAGAATATTAACTGATATCATTCGCAAAACAAAAAAAAATACTATTATTAAAGTTAAAAATGAAGGCAATAGATTAATTATAAATTCTGAAAACTCAGTTTTTGAATTAAATGCGCTGTCAGCCGATGAATTTCCAAAATTCACACCATTAGACCAAGCTAATTCATTTGAACTCACTGTCGAACAAATTAAGAAGATTTTTACAAAAACAAAATTTGCAATTTCATCAGAAGAAACTCGTTATTATCTTAACGGTATATACTTCCATACTATTAAAAATGGTGAAAAAAATAATTTAATAGCCGTTGCTACTGATGGCCATAGACTTGCTAAAACCGAATTAGAAATAAACTCTTCGGTTTTAATTGAAGGGATAATTTTGCCAAGAAAATTTATTCTTCAACTTGATAAAATTCTAGGAGATTTTGAAGGTAAAGTTAAAATTGTATGCAGTGATACACAGGTAAGTTTTGAGGCAGATAATTTTATTATTATTAGTAAACTAATTGATGGAAAATTTCCTGACTACGGTAAAGTTATTCCTGTTTCTAATGATAAATTCCTAGAGATAGAAACAGAACCTTTCTTTAATGCTATTGATAGAATTTCCACAGTGAATCAAGATAAAACACCGACAGTAAAATTAGCTTTTGATAATAATAGTGTAAAAATTATGGCAAGCAGTACCGAGAGTAATAAAGGAGATGAAGAGGTTCCAGCTAATTATACCTCTAGCCCTTTAGAAATACTTTTTAATTCTAAATATTTATTAGATTTAAGGGACGTTCTAGAAAGTCAAAATATAAATCTGGAACTTTTAAATCAATCATCACCAGTGATAGTAAAGGATCCCGACGATACAAAGAGTATCTATATACTAATGCCTATGAGAGTTTAGTTGCTTCATTCTAAACTAACGGGCATAAAAATTTTCAATTACAGAAATTTTAAACAAAAATCATTATCCTTTTCAAATAAGCATACTTTACTCAAAGGTAAAAATGCAGTTGGTAAAACTAGTATTCTTGAGGCAATTTCTTTCTTATCGCCCGGTAATGGTTTCAAAAAAGATCTATTAGAAAATATTATCAATTCAGATTCTATGAATGACGGAGCGAGCATTAATTTATTTTTTCGTGATGAAGGTGTGGAGCAAAGTTTAAAGATAATTTTTCAATTTAAAGAATCAAAACTTCATAAAAATTACTTACTTAATGATAAAAAAATATCTCAGCAGGAATTAATGAATATTTTTCAGCTTTTTTGGTTTTCAGAGTTAGATAAGGTTTATTTTATTAAAGATAAGCAGTATCAACGCAACTCTTGTAATAGAATAATTTGCTATTTTAATTCTGAATTATTTAAACTCTTAAATCAATATTCAAAATTAAGAAGAGAAAAAAAGAAAATTTTTCTGACAACTCAGGATTGCTCATGGTTAGAGTCGATCGATCAACAACTTTTGCCTGTTGTAAAATCTATTATGGATATTAAATATGACTTTATGGTGAAATTTAATTCATTTATGATTGATCATCCCAATACCTTTTTTAACTATTATCTTAAGTATGATTTTCAAGAAATAACTGCTCATGACTTTCTTGAAAAATTTGAATCGGAAATGAAAAAAGAAAACGAATCTAAAGGAGAAAGTCCTCTTAATAGCCTTTATGATCCTGCGAAAGCTGTTTTTTCATTATCTCATGAAAATACTCCTATAAATCAACTGTCTTCAGCTCAATCTAAGTTGCTTATACTAAGTTTTTTTCTCGATATGGCGACCTTTCTGAAATTAATGCAAAATAAAATTACTATTTTTTTAATAGATGAAATCTTTGACAATTTTGATATAGTAAATCTTCAAAAAGTTATTGAATACTGTGCAAAAAACAACTTCCAGTCTTTTTTCTCATCAACAGATAACTTCACTATCAAAGACGAAATAAAGGATTTAGAAATTATAGATATTACATGACAGATAATTATTCAGCATCATCAATTAAAGTTTTAAAAGGACTAGAGGCAGTTAGAAAAAGACCGGGTATGTATATCGGTGATACGGATGATGGTTCCGGCTTACATCACATGATCTATGAAGTTTTAGATAACTCTATTGATGAAGCTCTTGGCGGATACTGTGATTCAATTGAATTAATCATTAATAAAGATGGCTCAGCTACTATTATAGATAATGGAAGAGGTATACCTGTTGATATGCATAAAGAAGAAAAATTACCTGCTGCAGAAGTCATCATGACCCAACTTCATGCAGGTGGTAAGTTTGATGATAATAGTTATAAAATTTCAGGTGGACTTCATGGTGTAGGTGTATCAGTTGTCAACGCTCTATCAGAAAAATTAATTCTTACAATTAGAAGAAATGGAAAAATTTATTCTATGGAGTTTAAGGATGGAGCAACTTCAAAAAAATTAAAAGAAATTGGTTCCATGAAAAAATCAGAAAGAACCGGAACGATGGTTCAGTTTTGGCCATCAAGTGAAGTATTTACAAATACAACTTTAGTATTAAAAACACTTGAACATAGAGTCAGACAGTTAGCATTTTTAAATTCAAACGTTAAGGTCATCTTGTCTGATATGCGTCAGCCAAAAGCCGAACCTATTATATTTCATTATCAGGGAGGCTTGACTTCCTATGTCCAATATTTAAATAAAAGTAAATCGACATTAAATAAAATTATTCCTTTCATGGGAGAAAGTAATGGAGTGAAAGTTGAAGCCGCTCTCCAGTGGAACGATGGGTATTCAGAATCAATGCTCAGCTTTACAAATAATATTCCACAAGGAGACGGAGGAACCCACCTTCAAGGATTTAGGTCTGCGTTAACAAGATCTTTAATTGGTTACTCTAATAGTGTTGCAACTTCCAAAAAAAATAATGTTGTCTTAACAGGAGATGATGCGAGAGAGGGGATGACTTGTGTTTTATCTGTCAAAGTACCAGATCCAAAATTTTCATCTCAAACTAAAGATAAGTTAGTTTCATCAGAAGTAAGACCAATAGTAGAAAAAATTATTTCAGAACAGTTAAGTCAGTGGTTAGAACAAACACCAGGAGAAGCCAAAAAGATTGTTGGAAAAATTGTTGAGGCAGCAAGTGCTAGAGATGCAGCAAGAAAGGCTAGAGAACTTACAAGAAGAAAAAATGTTTTAGAAGGCTCTACTTTACCCGGAAAACTTGCCGACTGTTCAGAAAAAGATCCAGCTCTTTCCGAGCTATTCATTGTTGAGGGAGATTCTGCTGGAGGTTCTGCAAAACAAGGAAGAGACAGGAATACCCAAGCCATTCTTCCATTAAGAGGAAAAATCTTAAATGTTATTAAAGCCAGAGAAAATAAAGTTTTAGAAAATAATGAAGTGTCTAATCTTATAACAGCAATTGGAGCTAGTCATGGCTCTAACTTTACTTTAGATAAAATGCGCTATCATAAAATTATTATCATGACAGATGCTGATGTTGACGGAAGTCATATTCGAACTCTACTGCTCACATTTTTTTATCAGTTTATGAGAGAAATTATTACATCTGGAAGACTTTATATAGCTCAACCTCCTCTCTATAGAGTAAAAAAAGGAAATAAGGAAAACTATCTATTAGATGATAAAGAACTGACAAAATACTTATTAAATAACAATCGTGATGAATTGGAATTTAGTCTATACAACAAAGATAAAAAAATTAATTTAAAAGAAGAAGAGCTTAATCAGTTTATAGATTTGTCAGCAAGAGCTAATTCTGCTTATCAAAATCTTGATCTTTCTTACTTGGATTTACAATTCTTTGACCAAGTTATTAATACATCTTTATTTATGGAGGATTTTAATCCAAAAGATATAAACAAAAATTCTTTTAAAGGATTTTTATCTAATTTAAATTCTATAAAAAAAGACGAAGGTTTAAAATTTACATTTCAGAATCTTATTAGTAATAATCTAATATTTCTAGAGGAAAAAGATGGTTATCAGAAAATTATTAAATTACCGTTAGATAAATTAGTGAATATAAGAAATTTTATTTTATTTGAAAATATGAAATTAATGAATGAAAAAGGATTTGATAAATCTACAGATATACGTTTTGGTATCACTAAAACTAATTCAAATGAAATAATTCCTTGTTATGGTTTAGTTGAATTTTTCAATATTTTATTTGAGATGAGTAAAAAAGGTCAGGCAATTAATCGATACAAAGGTTTAGGAGAGATGAATCCTGAGCAACTATGGGAAACAACTTTAGATAAAAATAATAGAAAATTAGTTCAAGTAAAATTAGACGATGTCACTAATACGGAAAGCGTTTTGATTAAACTTATGGGTGATGACGTTACTGACAGAAGAAACTTTATTGAAGAAAATTCAATTAAAGTAGCTAATTTAGACATTTAATTTGCTTCAGAAAAATACTTTTTTATTTGTAAATTCATCAGATTTCACGCTCATCAGGTTTATTGCTTTTATAGGACAGGCCTTAGCTTTAATTATTACTTATAATATAGTTGAAGTTAGTAACTCCATTATTATTGCTTCTAGCTTAATTGCGGGATCACTCCTCATTAGTAATACATTCACTTACTATTTGTTAAAAAGAGGAGATAGAGTTTTATCTGAAAATCAGATTTTTTATTTTTTATTTTTTGATATTTTACAAATTTCTTGTCTGATAGCTATTAACGGTGGTTATACAAATCCATTTATCTTTATAATTTTGGCACCACTTGCAATTTCAGCAACATATCTTTCTATACAGAAGATTTTAATGATTGTGAGTTTATCGTTAGTTTGTTTTGCAATTATTTTTAATATTTATATAGAGTTGCCTGAAAATATTAGACCGATATTAAATGATAATTATAGCTTGGGTATCATGATATCACTTTTTACAAGTAGCATTTTTATGGTCTTTTACCTTTATTATTTCTCATTAAATTACAAAAAAACACAATCGGCCTACCAACTAGCAAGTACACAACTTCAAAATGAAAAAGAATTGCTCAAAGTTGGAGGTCTGGCTGCAGCTGCCGTTCATGAGCTGGGAACGCCGTTAAATACGATTAATTTAATTGTTAATGATTTTGAAAAGGACATCAATCTAAATAAGAAGTACGCAAGTGATATTAATACATTAAAAGAACAATTAGATAGGTGTAAAGAAATTCTAAAAGATTTATCGACTAATCCTCAATCTAAAGAACTTTCAAGCGAAGTGACAGACATGTCTTTAGATGCATATGTTCAATCTTTAGCTGAAAAATACCATCAAAATTTTAATAGTATCAATATGGAGTATAGATCTGACGAACTATCAAGAAATATTGTGATATCCCTTACCCCTGAATTAAATATTGCGATGACTAATATCATTAATAATGCCATTAGTTTTGCTAATAAGAATATTATTGTGATTTCAGAGGTATTTGATGATTATTATATTATTAAAATAAAAGATGATGGACCAGGTTTTGATAAAAAGTTTATAGCTAATTTTGGAAAACCATTCTATTCTACGAGATCAAATAACACCTTAAATATGGGATTAGGTCTTTTTATTACGAAGCAAATGATTGAAAATCTTGAAGGAAACGTTGAAGTTATTAACAATAATGGAGCAGAAGTTGTATTGAAATGGAAGAAATAAAAGAAATTAAAGAATTAGAAGAAATAAAAGAAAAAAGTTTATTTATCATAGAAGATGACAAATCTTTCCGCGAGAGATTAACAACCTCATTTCAGAGAAAAGATTTTATTGTGACTGCAGCAGCTTCTAAAAAAGAAGCTCTAGAAATATTAGCTAAATTTTCATTTAATTATGCAATTGTAGATCTTCGGTTAGGTGATGGTTCTGGATTAGATGTCATTAAAGTAATTAAAGAACAAAATCCAACATGTAGAACCGTTATGCTGACAAGTTATGGGAATATTGCGACAGCAGTTTCTTCTGTAAAACTAGGTGCTGATGATTATTTGCCTAAGCCGGCAAATATTGATGATATTGAAAAATCATTAATGTCTCACACAGGCACTTTACCCCCTCCACCTGAAAATCCAATGTCAGCCGATAGAATAAGATGGGAACATATTCAGAGAGTTTTTACTCAATGTAATAGAAATGTTTCTGAGACGGCTAGACGTTTAAAAATGCATAGAAGAACTTTGCAAAGAATTTTAAATAAACACGCACCAAAAGAATAGTTCTTTTAGGTTTTTTTATTGACTCGATAGGCTATCCTATAAAAATGATTACAGATCCTAGGTTAATTTTAGTTGATGGATCTGCTTATATTTTTAGAGCTTATTACGCGCTACCTCCTATGACGAATAGTTCTGGTATTCCAACTAATGCTGTTTACGGTTTTTGTAATATGATGCTCAAACTAATCGATCAATATCATGACGATAAAATTATTATAGTTTTAGATGCCGGAAGGAATACATTTCGAAATAAATTATATTCTGAATATAAGGCTAATCGCTCTGAAGCACCTGAAGATCTCATCCCACAATTTAAAATCATTAGAGAAGCGATCGATGCTTTTGGCTTAGACGTTATTGAGAAAAAAGATTTTGAGGCAGATGATATTATTGCTTCGTATGCAAAATATGGAGAAGAGAATAATATTAATACTATCGTTTACAGTTCTGATAAGGATCTCTTTCAACTGTTAACGGGAACAATAAAGATTATTGATCCTATGAAAAACATTGAGATAGATGAAGAAAGGGTTTTCGAGAAATTTGGAGTTACACCTGATAAAATTACAGATGTTCAGGCTTTAATTGGAGATACCGCTGATAATATACCAGGTGTTCCAGGAATAGGACCTAAAACAGCTTCAAAATTAATTAATGAATTTGGAAGCTTTGAAAATCTTCTCATTAAAAAAGAAGAAATCACAAATGTTAGAATTAAAAATCTCATTCAAGAACACGAGGAACTGGCAAAAATAAGTCATCAATTAGTTATTTTAAAAAACGATCTAGAGTTACCTATAGAGATTAAAGATATAAAAGCCTTCGATGATTCTCCTAAATTAAATGATTTTTTTAAAAAGTATGAATTTAAGTCACTTATTAGATCAGAACTTCACGAGACTAGCCCTCACTCACCACCAATTAAGAAAGAATTTAAAGCCATCACAGATATAAAAGAAATTAAAGAATTCTTAGTCTTAATGTGCAATGAAGAAGTTATCGCCTGTGATTTAGAAACAGATAGTTTGAATGTGGAGGTGGCAAATATTATTGGAATTTCAATAGCCTATAGTCAAGACGCTGTCTATATACCTTTTATATCTCCTGAAAATATAATAAATAAAAAAGATCAGAAAGAAATTCTCATCCTTTTAAATAATTTATGTGAGGATGAATCTATTATTAAAGTTTTCCATAATGCTAAATATGATTGTGTTATTCTTAAGAGATACGGCGTTAAGACCATATCTTTTCAAGATACCTTACTAATGTCATATTTTATTAATAATGGCTTAACCAGACATAATCTAGAGGATCTATACTTTTATTATTTTGGAGAAGCTAAAGAAAAATTTAAAGACGTGATGAAAAATGAATCTAAAAGAAATTATAAAGATTTTTCTGAAGTGCCGCTTGAATTTGCTACCAATTATGCCGCCTACGATTCTTATGCAACTTTACAATTATTTAATAGATTAAATCCACTTGTAGCACAAGATAAGAATAATTGGATCTATTATGAGGTGGATAAAAAATTAAGTTTGGTACTTCAAGATATGGAAAGTGTAGGTTTTAAAATTGATAGACCACTACTTTCAAAGTTGGAATTAGAAATTGGAAAAGAAATTCATAAAATAGAAAAAAAAATATTTTCTATCGCTGGTGAGGATTTTAATGTGGCATCACCCAAACAGCTCACAGTAATTTTTAAAAAATTAGAAATTAATGTTTCCAAAAAAACCAAAGCAGGAGATTTTCAAACAAATGTATCTGTTTTAGAACAGTTAGAAAGCGAAGGGATTGAGATTGCTACACATATTTTGCAATGGAGACAGTATTCAAAACTGCATTCCACCTATACTTCTTCTTTAGCAGATCATGCCGATAAAGGAGATAGAATACATAGTACATTTAATATTGCTTCTACAATTACTGGGAGACTTAGTTCTTCAGAGCCCAATCTTCAAAATATACCTATTAGATCCGAGGTCGGAAAAAAGATAAGAGCAGCATTTATTGCAGATAATCATTTTAAATTATACAGCCTAGATTATTCACAAATAGAATTAAGAATTTTATGTGAAGCTTGCCAAGATCCTATTTTACTGGAATCTTTTAAAAATAATATTGATATTCATGAAAGTACAGCCCAACTAGTATTTAATAAAAAAGATATTAATCCAGATGATAGGCGAATGGCTAAGATTATTAATTTTGGAATTATATATGGTATCAGTGCATTTGGACTCGCTAAACAGCTGAGTGTCTCTAATCAAGAAGCAAAATTATTTATAGAAAATTACTTTAAGAAATTTCCAAATATTGAAAATTTTATGAAAAGTTCAGTTGAGAATAGTAAGAAAAATGGATATATAGAAAATTTATTTGGTAGAAAATCTTTTATTAAAAATATTAATTCTAAAAATTTTATGCTGAGATCTTATGCTGAAAGGTTAGCGATTAATGCCCCTATTCAAGGATCTGCATCCGATTTAATTAAAATAGCCATGATTAAAATTGATACTGAAATCAAAAAACAAAAATTAAAAACTAGAATGATTTCACAAGTTCATGATGAATTATTATTTGAAGTGCACAACAAAGAAGAAAAATTTATTGAAGAGATTATAAATATTATGGAAAAAGGTCATGAAGAGTTTATCAAATTTGATACTCCTATTAAGGTTGATAGTGGTAGCGGTAAGAACTGGTCAGAGGCTCACTAAATCACCAGGAAGAATTAGGTTCTTTTAGAAAAGTAATTTCCTCTAATGTGGATTGTCTTTGTAATATTTCGTTGCGATGGGGGTACCGTCCAAACCTTTTAATTACTTTAGTATGATCATCCCATGACTTTTTGATTCCTAAATAATTTGGATGATCCTTTAAGAATACTTCCCCTAGTTGTTGTACAAATAAATGATCTTGCATTTCTTCACTATGCACAAGCGGCAAAAGATAAAATAACCTCTCAGTTAAATCCAGTTCTTCTAAGTATTCTCTATCCACACCTTCTGTTACTAGCAATCTTGATTTGGTATCTTGGGCGTATGATCTAGAGTTATTCCGAAAAAGATTTCTAGAGAATTGATCTAGTAATATTATGAGGGCTAGGCTACTTTTTGAGTAATCCTGCCAGTTATCATAATCGTTTCGAATAGCCTTCTCTAAATCATCCATAAAAAGATCATTTATTTTTTTGTCGTATTCATCGTTTTTGGACCAGTGATCTTTTGAGGTCGAGTCTTTAAACCAAAAATCTAATATTTCTTGATATTTTTCTTTTGGCACTAAAAATCTTCATCTGGCTTATTAAAAGCTAGCCATTTTTCAACCTCAATATGACCTCCAATGTGATTATCATCTATAATGATTTGAGGAAAAGACCTTACATCTGGAAATTTTTCAAAAAAAACCTCTCTGGTAAAATCTTGATCTAACATAAGAATTTTAGGGCCGAATTTATTTAAAATGATTTTTGCTTTATTGCAATTCACACAGTTTTCTTTTGAGTAAATTTCTACTTTCATTTAGAAAGCATCGTCAAAAGTCAGTGCTCTGTCAGTTGGTTTTTGATATTCCGATACTCTTTTTTCAAAGAAGTTTGTTACTCCCTGAACATCTAAGGCTCTCATAAAGTCAAAAGGATTTTCAGTATTAAATACTCTGTCAAATTCAAAAAGATCTGCAATGCGATCTGCTACTGCTTCAATATACTGGCACATCATTTCTTTATTCATTCCAATAAGATCTACTGGTAATGCATCTTTCACAAACTCTTTTTCAAATTCTACCGCTTCTCTGACAATCTCTTCAAACTCTGATTGAGCTACATTGCCTGAGATTAAACTTAATTCTCTAACGTCTGAATCTGTCAGCGTTCCACTATTATATTTATCTCTAAGGGTTTTATACATTAGGGCGGAGAAACTAAAATGCATACCTTCGTCTCTAGCGATCCAATCATTAGATAGAGCTAAACCTGGTAGTAATCCTCTTTTTCTAAAATAATAAATTGCACAAAATGATCCAGCAAAAAATAATCCTTCTACTAAACCAAAAGCAATTAATCTCGTTAGTAAATTTTGTTTTCCATTAAGCCATTTTGCAACCCATTGTCCTTTGTGATTAATACAAGGCACATTTTCAATCGCGGTAAATAATTTTTGTTTTTCTTGGGCGTCTGTTACATACGCTTCAATTTGTAGACCATACATTTCGGCATGAGTTGTTTCATTTGCCATTTGTACGGTAATAAAACATCTTGCTTCTGGAATAAGAATTTCATTATAAAATCTACTAGCAAGGTTCTCATTGATCATTGCTTCTGAGTTTGCAAAATAAGCCAAAACCTGTTTTATAAAATGCTTTTCACCCTCTTTTAATGTTTTTAGATCTCTTAAATCATCTTGAAGAGATACTTCTTCTGTCGTCCAAAATGTTTGAATATGTTGTTTATATCTATCCCAAATATCTTGATGCTTGATTGGAAAAATTGATTTAACGCCTTTGGATATCATTTATTTAAAATCTATTTATTACCTTTAAGCGCTGCATGTCAAACAATCTTCTGGTTCATTATTTTGGGAAGCTTTTAAGAATTGATCTTTAGCTTGTTTTTCTGAAGAAACAGTGACTTTAACCGCATCAACGGCTGATCTACTTCTCAAATAATACATTCCTGTTTTTAGTCCTTTTTTCCAAGCATACATATGCATAGAATTGACTTTTCCAAAGGTAGGGCTTGATAGCCACAAGTTCATAGATTGAGTTTGATCAATAAAAGGTGCTCTATCTGCAGCCATATCGATTACTGTTTTTTGAGATGTTTCCCACACAGTTTTATAAGTCTCCTTAAGATCTTCTGGAAAGTCTGGAATATTTTGCACAGAACCGTTTTCTAAAACAATATTATCTCTCATTTCTTTGCCCCACAAACCTCTCTTAGAAAGTTCTTTCACTAAATGTCTATTAACTAATAAAAATTCTCCCGAAAGTGTTTGTCTTTTATATATATTAGATGTTTGAACCTGGAATGTTTCTGTATTTCCTAAGATAATACCAGTAGAAGCTGTAGGCATGCATGCAGTTGTAAGAGAATTACGAACCCCATGTTCCATAACTTGTTTTCTTAGTGTTTCCCAATCCCACATATTTGAAGGAGCTGTATTCCATAAGTCAAATTGGAATTTTCCTTCTGATATGGGAGAACCTTTAAATGTCGAGTAGGGCTCTTTTTCTTTTGAGAGTTCCATTGAAGATTCAACGGATCCAAAATAAATTGTCTCAAATATTTTGATGTTAATTTCTTTTGCTTTCTCTCCATCATGAGGAATACCCATTAAAAAAAAGACATCAGCCAAACCTTGAATTCCTAATCCGATTGGTCTATGAAGACTATTTGATCTCCCTGTTTTTTCTGTAGGATAATAATTGATATCAATCACTCTATCTAAATTTTTTGTAGCAAGTTTTGCTGTTTCGTAAAGATTTTGGTAATCAAAAGATTTATCTTCTTTGACGAACTTTGGAAGAGCGATAGATGCAAGGTTACAAACCGCAGTTTCTCCTTTTTCTGAATACTCAACAATTTCAGCACAAAGATTAGAAGATTTAATTACCCCGATATTTTTTTGATTTGACTTTTCATTGACGGCATCTTTGTAAAGCATATAAGGCTGTCCAGTCTCGATTTGAGCCTCAATAATTTTAGACATTAATGTTCTAGCTTTCATTTTAGTAAGATGAGGTAGTTCATTTTCATACTTTGTATAAAGCTTGTTAAAGTCATCGCCGTAAGTATCGGATAAGCCAGGACATTCATGTTCGCTCATTAAAGTCCAATCAGCATCATCTTCAACTCTTTGCATAAATAAATCAGGTATCCATAAAGCATAAAAAAGATCTCTAGCTCTAAATTCTTCAGACCCTGTATTCTTTCTCAGTTCGAGAAATGCTTCAATATCAGCGTGCCAAGGCTCTAAATAAATAGCAAAAGAACCTTTTCTTTTTCCGCCACCTTGATCAACAGATTTCGCTGTCTCATTAAATATTTTAAGAAATGGAATAAGCCCATTAGACTTACCATTTGTAGATTTAATTCTACTTCCGCCAGCTCTGACATTATGAGCGTGTAATCCTATACCACCTGCAGTTTTTGATATTAAAGCGCAGTCTTTAATCGTATTAAAAATACCCTCAATAGAATCATCTTCCATTGCAATTAAGAAACAAGATGAGAGTTGTTGCATCTTTAAACCACTATTAAATAGAGTAGGTGTTGCGTGAGTATAAAATCCATTAGAGAGCATGTCGTATGTTTTTTTTACTACATCAAAATTAAATTCATCACTTGAAACTGATAGAGCTACTCTCATCCAAAGATCTTGAGGTCTTTCAATTGTTCTATTTTCAAACTGTAGTAAGTAGGCTCTAATTAATGTAGTTAAAGCAAAATAATCAAAAAGATAATCGCGGTCGTAGTCAATCATAGATTCAATGGCTTCAGCATTCTCTCGAACTTTTTTGTAATAAGTCTCATTTAAAAGACCATCGTTGAAAAGATTTTTGCTTGCAATGACAAATCCTGGAGTTTCTTTGTGAAGAGAATTAGCTTTTATTCTTCCTGCTAAGTAAGAGTAGTCAGGATGTTCAACTGTTAAGGCTGCAGCTGTCTCCGCTAAGTAGTTATCAATTTCTGTTGTTGTAATATCGTTGTATAGTCCCTGAATAGCTTTTTGTGCAATAATGATAGGATCTATTTCTAAGCCAGTCGATAAAACTGAAATTCTATTTGTTATTTTATCTAATGAAACAGCTTCCTGCAGTCCATCTCTTTTCAAGACCATCATGGAAGAAACTCTGACACCGGCCTGTTCTTTTAATTGATCAGTTTTATATCTCTGTGAAGATCTTTGCTCACGGTAGAGAACATAGGCTCTTGCAACCTTATGATGTTCTTCTCTCATAAGCGCTAATTCAACTTGATCTTGTATATCTTCAATGTGAATCATGTCGCCATCAGCAATCCTTCTTGTGAGAGCCGAGGTGACGGTTTCTGATAACTTAACTACAGTTTTATCAATTTCTTCATTATTTCTTATGTCTGTTTGAGCAAGAAACGCTTTTCTTATAGCATTGCCAATTTTATCAGATTTAAAAGGTGTGATTGAGCCATCTCTTCTTACAACGCTAAGGCTAAATAGGTTGATACTATTAGAACTTTCATTATTTTTACTCGTACTACTAGTGTCTGAGATTTCTTCCCTAGTTTTTAAATTGTTGTTTTGTTCCATGGCGCAACCTCAAAAATTAATAAAATAAGCAAAATACACTAGATCTAGTGTGCTTTGCCTAATGAATATACTACAAGTAGTTTTTGTTAGTCAATAGTTAAACTAATTTAATTCTTAAAATTAAGTTAATTCAATCAATTAATTAGAATTATACCCACATGCTCCAGGGATTTATTCACAGATTATCGATGAGATTTTCAACATTTAATTGAGATCTCATAAAAGCATTGCAATTCATGAAGCTTAGCATTTTTAGATTCGTAAAATCTTAACGCTAAAATGTGACCATATAGAGTAATGTAATCTAATAGTGACCTTGATAAGGTTTTCCCATGAAAAAAATATTAGGAGTTGGCACTGCGTTGGTTGACATCATTGCGCAAGTAGATGATGAGGTGATTGTAAAGTTAGGACTCAATAAAGGGTCTATGTCGCTTATAGAGGAAACCCAGATTTCTCAAATTAGAAAATATTTTAATAATCCAACTATTACTTCTGGAGGGTCAGTTTGTAATACGATTCATGAACTAAATCATTCCTCTCATGAAGCTTCGTTTTTTGGAAAGGTTAATGACGATGATTACGGTCATGCTTTTCTTAAAGATATGGAAGAAGCTAGAATACCGTTCTTAGGAATCAAAGAAAAAGATTCTTTACCCACAGGGTGCTGTAACATTTTAGTAACTCATGATGGTGAGAGAACTATGGCAACTCACATTGGCATAGGCTCACAATTGAGTGTCCAAGATATAAATAAAGAAATATTTCAAGGAATTGATCATGTTTATATGGAAGCTTATTTATGGGACCACGATTTAACTAAAGCGGCATTAAAAAAAGTTGGAGAATTATCCAAAGAATTAAAATTTGAATTATCTTTTTCTTTATCAGACCCATTTTGTGTAATGAGAAATAGACTAGAATTAGAGGATTTTATTTCCAGCAATGTGGATTTAGTTTTTTGCAATTTAGAAGAAGCTAAAGAATTTTCTCAGTCTGAACACATGTCTGACATCGCCCAATACTTCCAGCATATAAATAAAAAATTTGTAATGACTTCAGGTAAAGAGGGAGGTTATTTCTTTCATGAAGGCGAAGTGGTCCATGAGGAAGCTAAAATAGTCCAAAGTGTTGTTGATACTACTGGTGCAGGAGATAATTTTGCAGCTGGCTTCTTAGAGAAATATTTACTAAGTAACTCAATCAAGGAATCTTTAGAGCATGGTCATAACAAGGCTTCATTAGTGATCCAGCAATTGGGCTCAAGAATTAAACACAGTTGATATAAAAAAATTACTTGCAGTATAATTTCTTACTATATATCTTTCGGCTATGAATGATTTTAAAGTAAAAGATATCTCCGAGCATCAATTCGGTAGACAAGAAATTGAAATAGCGGAAACAGAAATGCCAGGATTAATGGCCATTCGTGAACAATTTGGCAAAGCTCAGCCCCTTAAAGGAGCGAATATTATGGGTTGCCTCCATATGACAATTCAAACAGCCGTTTTAATTGAAACACTAGTAGCTCTCGGAGCAAAATGTAGATGGAGTTCTTGTAATATTTATTCCACTCAAGATCACGCTGCAGCGGCAATTGCTGAAAGCGGAACGCCAGTTTTTGCCTGGAAAGGTCTTAGTGAAGAAGAGTTTTTGTGGTGCATTGATCAGACTATAGAGGCTGATGGGTGGGTACCCAATATGATTTTAGATGATGGAGGAGATTTAACAGTTAGAATTCATGAAAAATATCCTGATCTATTAAAAAATATTAGAGGATTATCTGAGGAAACTACAACTGGAGTTCACCGTTTAGAACAGATGGTAGAAAAAGGAGAGCTTAAAGTTCCGGCCATTAATGTGAATGACTCAGTCACAAAAAGTAAATTTGATAATTTATATGGTTGCAAGGAGAGTCTAGTTGATGGCATTAGACGTGGTACAGATGTAATGATGGCAGGTAAAGTTGCTGTTGTGTGTGGATTTGGAGATGTAGGTAAAGGAAGTGCCGCAAGCCTTCGTGGTGCGGGCGCAAGAGTCCAAGTTACAGAAGTAGATCCTATATGTGCTTTACAAGCGGCCATGGAAGGTTATGAAGTAGTGACTATGAATGACGCAGCAAAGTATGCTGATATTTTTGTTACTGCTACTGGTAATACAGATATTATTACTCAAGACCATATGAGAGATATGAAAGACAGAGCGATCGTTTGTAATATTGGTCACTTTGATAATGAAATTCAAATTGAATCTTTACAAAATTATAAATGGGAAGAAGTTAAACCTCAAGTTGATCAGGTGACTTTTCCTGATGGAAAAAAATTAATTATTTTATCTAAAGGGAGATTAGTTAATTTAGGAAATGCTACAGGACATCCTAGTTTTGTGATGAGTGCTTCTTTTTCAAATCAGGTATTAGCTCAAATAGAGTTATGGGAAAACCATAGTAAATATGAAAACAAAGTTTATGTTTTACCGAAAAAATTAGATGAAATGGTAGCTATGTTTCATTTAGATAAAGTGGGCGCAAAACTTACTGAATTAACAAAAGACCAAAGCGATTATCTTGGTTTAGATAAAACGGGTCCTTTTAAAAAAGATACTTATAGATATTAAAAATGAAAAGAGATTACATTTTTACTTCAGAATCAGTTTCCGAAGGACATCCAGATAAAGTATCGGATAGAATTTCAGATATGGTTGTGGACCACTTTATTAGCAAAGATCCTTTTGCGCGTGTAGCTTGTGAAACCCTTACAACAACTAATAAAGTAGTTTTAGCGGGGGAAGTAAGAGGCCCTGTAGAAGACGACAAGGAAGAAGTTATCGAAAAAGTCAGAGAATGTATTAAAGACATTGGTTACGAACAAGAAGGTTTCCATTGGAAAAATGCTGAAATTTCGTATTTTCTTCACGAGCAATCTAGCGATATTGCTATGGGCGTAGATTCAGGATCAAATAAAGACGAAGGTGCTGGTGATCAGGGAATTATGTTTGGTTATGCTTGCAAGGAAACGGATGACCTTATGCCGGCGCCCATTTATTATTCTCACAAAATTTTAGAACTCATGGCACAAGGAAGAAAAGATGGATCCTTAAAAGGCTTAGAGCCTGACTCTAAAAGCCAGGTCTCATTAAAATATGTCAAAGGAAAACCTCAGTCAGTTACTTCAGTTGTTATTTCAACTCAGCATCAAGAAGGACTGAGCCCACAAGACATTAAAGAGCTAGTTACACCTATTTTAAAGAAATCCATACCCGCTCATCTGCTAGAAGGTTTAGTGGATGATGAATTTTATGTTAATCCAACTGGTAATTTTGTTATTGGAGGTCCAGATGGAGATACAGGTTTAACCGGAAGAAAAATCATAGTGGATACTTATGGTGGAGCCGCACCACATGGCGGAGGAGCATTTTCAGGAAAAGATCCTACAAAAGTTGATCGATCGGCAGCTTATGCTGCAAGGTATCTTGCAAAAAATATTGTAGCAGCAGATTTATGTGCTGAATGCACAATTCAATTATCTTATGCAATTGGTGTTTCTAAACCATTATCAATTTACGTTAATACAAACGGAACAAATAATATTGATGAAGAAAAAATCGAAAAAATAATTCCTGAATTAATGAATTTAACACCCAAAGGAATAAGAGAAAAATTACAACTGAATAAACCGATTTACGAAATAACATCAGCCTATGGACACTTTGGAAGAAAATATGATTCTCAAAAAGGTTTCTTTTCTTGGGAAGCTTTAGATTTAGTGAAAGCTCTCAAATCACTATCTTAATTGAATTTTTCAAAACTAATTCACTCAGAAAATGAACTTCATAGCCTTGTAGGGCCTTTATCGAAAGATCTATCAAATGGAGATCTTATCTTTTTGGAAGGGGATATGGCATCAGGTAAAACAACTTTGATTAGAGAAATTATATCTTTAGTATCCAAAGCAAAAAAAAAATCATTTCATTTTCAGGGAAGTCCCACTTACCAAAAAGCTAATACCTATAATTTTAAGGACTTAAATATATTACATTTTGATCTGTATAATATTAAAGAAGAAGATCAAAGTGATCTTGAAGACTATATACAAGATCATTGTATTTTAATGGAGTGGCCTCGTAAAAAAATGAAAGAAAAGTACCTCCCTGAAGCTTTATTTATATCAATATCAATTAAAAATAATGCTAGAATTTTTAAGTTTCATACTCATAGTCAAAAATGGTTAAAAATAATAAAATTAATTTAGATAAAATAAAAAATTATTTTCTGGAAAAAAATATAAAAATACAATCTTTCAAAAAATTTAATTCAGATGCTTCAAATAAAGAATTTAGGTTATATGAATCTTTAACTGATAAATATTTAGTACTATCATTTGTCAATCAACCACAGGATTTCAAAAAATATATTAATGCCACAAAAGCTTTTGAGATAATCGGGATACCAGTACCTGAGATGCTTTACTCCAATAATTCAACAGTAAGTGTTGTTATGAATTACCTGCCAAGTAATAATGCTACGCAATATATCAAATCAAGATATCTCAAGACAATTCTTCTTGAGGCTTCAAGCCATTTAGTTAAATTAAAAAATAATCAATCAAAATTTAAAGATATTTCTCTTAGACCTAAAAATGCTTTAAGTAAAAGTGCTGTTTGGGGAATAAGCCTTTATGTTAATTATTATAAAAAAAAAATTGATGGTTATGATTTTATTTTAAATCTTTTATTAAAAAATTTAAAAAAAACTTTTAAAAAAATTAGTATTTATCAATCAATTTTAACCCATGGAGATTATTTTCTTGATAATTTAATTTTTTATAAAAAAAAAGTTTGGGTGATTGATCATCAAGATTTAAGTTATGATCATCCTTTACTAGATATTGCTTCTTTAGTATTTGATGCAAGAAGAATTTATTCAAAAAAAATGACAAATGATATTCTTGATTCCTATCTTAAAAATATTAAGCCTAATGAAAAAAAAGCTATGACTGATGATATCCATCTTGTTAGTTTAGCGAGAAATTTGAGAATTTTAGGCGCCTGGATTTATTTAAATAAAAAAGGAAAAGCAATTTATTTAAAAAATTTTAAACAAAATACATGGCATCAAATTAATCTACATATCGATCATTTAAAACTATATGAACTGAGAGATTTATTGGGAATTATCCATCAGGAAACATCCTAGTTATGAATATTTTAATATTAGCTGCAGGTTATGGTAAAAGAATGCAAGAATTTACGGAGAATACCCCTAAACCCTTACTGCCATTTAGAAAAAAAAATCTTCTTAGTTATGCACTTGATATGGCTCAAGCTATCCAAGAGGAAGACATTTATATTAATGTTCATTATCAATCTGATCAAATTATTCGTTTTGTTCATGAAAATTATCCAAATGTAAAAATTTCAGACGAAACTTCACAAATTCTTGATACTGGAGGCGGAATAAAAGAAATTTTATCAAAAGGTAAAGATCTTTTAATTTTTAATTCAGATAATTATTGGCAGTTAGACTTTCTTAGCGATTTAAAATCAGGAATAGATTTTTTTAGTAAAAATTCACAGATCACTAATCTTCTTTTTACAAACCCCAGTAAAGAAATTTTTGATCTGCACCAGAGTAACCTAAATCAATTAATAATTCCTTCTGATAACTATAATACGCAGTTTCAAGGATGCCATCTAATAAGAGAAAATTGTCTTAAGAACTATCCAAATGTCTTTCCTTTGCAAGATCAGTGGAGACAGGCTTCAAAAGATCAAACAATATATGGTTTTTCTTGTAGTGCTCATGTTACTCATGTTGGAACAAAGGAATTATATTTGAAACACTCAGGTTAATACCTATATTACTCCTATGTCTATTAAACAAATAAGTGACTCTGAATTTAAAACAGAAGTTATCGATAGTTCAAAACCTGTTCTTGTAGATTTTTGGGCTGAATGGTGTGGACCTTGTAAAACTCTAGGCCCTATCCTTGAAAAATTATCTAGTGAACTTGAAGGTCAGGTAGAGATTAAAAAAATTAATATTGATGAAAATCCTGAAACGCCTACAAACTTTGGAATAAGAAGTATCCCGACAATGATCCTTTTTAAGGATGGAAAAATTCTTGACTCTAAAATAGGCGTGAGTGGTGAAGAAGATATTAAAAATTGGATTTCCAGTAAAGTTTAAGTACTTATGTCTGAATTATCAATTGACCTAATCTGGGAATTGGATAAAGGTGAAATGAACACAGGTAAGTACTCTAACGTTCATCAAGTGATCTTTACATCTGAACATAAAATTATTTCCGATTCTGCTCCAGATTGGGGAGGGAGTGTTTCGAACACTAATCCTGAACAAACATTGGCAGCATCTCTTAGCAGTTGTCATATGATGACTTTTTTGGCTTTAGCGGCAAAAATGAAATGGCCAGTTGTAAGTTATAAAGATAAAGCAATTGCATTTCTTGGGAAAAACTCCAAAGGAAAAATGGCTGTTACAAAAATTCAATTACAACCAAAAATAGATTTTTCTAATGGATTTTCCGTAGATAAAAAAGAGATGGCAACAATGCAAGATAAAGCACATCGATATTGTTTCATAGCAAACTCACTTTCAGATGAACTAGAAGTAATAATTACTTAATTATCCAATGAATACAGATCTTAGTAATAGTATATTAAAAACAGATTTAAATTCTGATGGTATTTTAAAAGTTGTTTTGAATAATCCTAAGAGTGGAAATACTTTATCTGAGAAAATGATGTCATCTCTTCAAATAGTTTTAGATGCTGCTGCTATTGATAAAAAAGTTCGAGTTATCATAATTGCGTCTGAAGGTTCTGTATTTTCTGCAGGGCATGATCTGAAAGAGATACGTGCTGAACGTTTGAATTCAGATAAAGGAAAATCATATTTTACTCAAGTTTTATTAAAATGTTCATCATTGATGCAGTCTATTGTTAATAATCCTAAGCCAGTCATTGCAGAAGTGGCAGGAATTGCAACTGCAGCAGGTTGTCAATTAGTGGCAAGTTGTGATTTAGCTTATGCGAGCACTTCTGCTCGATTTGCAACCCCTGGAGTAAATATTGGATTATTTTGCTCAACACCAATGGTAGCTTTGTCTAGAAACATATCTAATAAACATTCGATGGAAATGCTTTTAACGGGCGAACTTATCTCATCTCAGAAAGCTTCTCAAATAGGATTAATCAACGAAAGCGTGAAAGACGAAACACTTCAAAAATTTGTTTTAGAAAGAGCAACTACTATTTCTAAAAAATCAACAATGACTCTAAAGACTGGCAAAATAGCTTTTTATAAACAGTTAAATATGTCTTTACCTGAAGCTTATCAATACGCTTCAGGAGTCATGCTTGAAAATATGCTTCAACTCGATGCGGAAGAAGGCATTGATGCCTTCTTAGAAAAACGATCCCCTAATTGGCAAGATTAATTAATGACCAACCCTTACAATACTAATCTTGATAAAAATTCTGCAAACTATCAGCCATTAACACCTATTTCATTTTTAGAAAGAGCGGCTGATGTATTTCCAAATCATACGGCAATTATTCATGGGTCATTGAAACAAACATATAGCGATTTTTATTTACGTTCAAAAAAACTCGCCTCTGCATTAATAAAAAAAAATATTTCTAGGGGTAATACTGTATCGACTCTCTTACTTAATACACCAGCCATGCTGGAAGCTCATTACGGCATCCCAATGTGTGGGGCAGTTATACACGCCATTAACACAAGAATAGAGGCAAGTGCAATAGCGTTTCAACTAGATCATGCGGATTCAAAAATTCTTATTTTTGATAAAGAGTTATCGTCTTTAGTGAATGAATCCTTATCTCTAGTAAAATCATTACCAATTTTAATTCAATATAATGACACTCAGTGTGATTACAATAACACTAATGCATCGGTCAATCACGAAGTGATAGATTATGAGAATTTTCTAGAAACAGGAGATGATGATTTTCAATGGTTAATGCCAGAAGATGAATGGGATGCTATATCTGTTGGTTATACATCTGGAACAACAGGAAATCCAAAAGGAGTTGTTTCTCATCACCGAGGAGCATATTTGCTTGCCCAAGGTAATGCATTAGTAGCTTCGATGGAAAAGCACTCTGTTTACTTATGGACACTACCTATGTTTCACTGCAATGGCTGGTGCTTTCCATGGACTATGTCTACAATTATTGGCACACATATTTGCTTAAGGCAAGTGAGAGCAGAGTCTATATGGAATGCTATAAAAGAAAATGATGTAACTCATTTATGTGGAGCTCCTATTGTGATGTCCGTGATATTATCTTTAGAAAATAAAGATCAGTACAAATCAGATAAAGAAATTAATTTTTTTACTGCTGCAGCGCCACCCCCAGAGTCAGTTTTGATTGACATGAAACATGCGGGATTTAATGTGACCCACCTTTATGGTTTAACGGAAACTTATGGACCAGCTGTAATTAACGAATGGCATTCTGATTGGAATGCTCTAGATTCTTCTTCTCAAGCCACATTGAAAGCTCGTCAGGGTGTCCGCTACCTTCCTCTTGAAGGTCTGGATGTTCTAGATCCTAAAAATATGAAAGCAGTTCCTAGAGATGGAAAAACTATCGGAGAGGTAATGTTTAAGGGAAATATTGTCATGAAAGGATATTTAAAAAATAAAAAAGCTAATGATGAAGCTTTTCTAGGTGGTTGGTTTCATTCGGGTGATTTAGCTGTTCTCCATGAAGATGGATATATTCAACTTAAAGACCGCTCAAAAGATATTATTATTTCAGGAGGAGAGAATATTTCTTCTATTGAAATTGAAGAAGTCTTATCTCAGCATCCCAATATTATTTCAGCAGCTGTCGTGGCAATGTCAGATGAAAAATGGGGCGAGAGACCTTGTGCTTTTATAGAGATGAAAACAAATGCTAATATTACAGAAGATGAAGCTTCTAATTGGTGCAAAGCTAAATTAGCGGGATTTAAAGTTCCTAAAAAATTTATTTTTGAAGCTATACCGAAAACTTCAACAGGCAAGGTACAGAAATACATCTTGAGAAAAAGGGCTGAATCGATCTTTTTGAGCAAGTCAGTATGACTGAAAAATCATTTTTTGATCATTTAGAAGTTCATGTCCAAGATGTCCCTAGATATTGTGATTTTTTAGTTCAAATATTTGATGGTGGTGAATTTAGAATTATAGACGACAATGGAACGAGTATGTTTAAAAGTCCAGAAAGCTTATTTATCGAAATTAAAAAACAATCATCTTTATTAGAATCTATGAAAGCTGGATTTTGTCAGCCCTGCCTTAGAAGGATAGATGCAAAAAAATTTATAGAACAACAACTTAAATGCACCATCATAGAACAAGCTAGTAACGAAAAGGGTAATGTGTATTTTTTTAAGGATCATGAGAATATTACTTGGCATTTTAAAGATTATCAAGATAGAGACTCCTATACAAATTGGTAGGTAATGAACAAAATTAAGATTGATAGTTATATGCATGGAGTTCACTTAATTGGCCATGGGGGATTTGATAAATTAATTTACAGAGACGACTTACCTATTCCTATTCCTAATGAAAATGAAGTTTTAATTCAAGTATCTGCGGCAGGTGTGAATAATACAGATATTAATACACGTCTAGGATGGTATTCAAAAAAAATTATTCAAGAGACTAATCAAGGTGGCGACAAGGGCTTCCAAGAATTAGAAAATGATTCAGGGTCTTGGAGCGGAGAAGGTTTAGCATTTCCTATTATTCAAGGTGCAGATGTTTGTGGTCATATTGTTAAAGTTGGAAAATCGATAGATGATTCTCGCATAGGGGAAAGAGTAATCGTGAGAACGATGCAAAATAATTACTTAGGAATGAAAACAATGGGTAGTGAAATTCATGGAGGTTTTGCTCAATATACTTGTGTGGATAGCAACGAAGCATTTTTAATTAATTCTAATTGGACTGATATTGAACTTGCTTCAATTCCTTGTTCTTATTCTACAGCTGAGGGTATGTTGCAAAAAGCATCTGTAAAAAAAGAAAATGTTTTAATCACAGGAGCTTCTGGTGGAGTGGGGTCGGCGGCTGTTCAATTAGCAAATTTAAGAGGCGCTAATGTGTTTGCTCAATGTTCTCAAGAAAAATCAGAAGATTTAAAAAAAATAGGAGCCTATAAAACAATTAATAGAAATGACTCTTTGATAAAAAATTTAGGTGAGAGCTCTATAGACTTAGTGGTGGATTTAGTTGGGGGAAATCAATGGCCTCAAATTTTAGAAATTTTAAAACCTGGTGGCAGATATGTTACTAGTGGAGCAATAGCCGGACCTATAGTGGAACTAGATTTAAGAACTCTTTACCTTAAAGATTTAACTTTTTATGGTTCTACATTTAATAATGTCAGTATTTTCAATGATTTGATTGAGTATATTGAGCAAAATAAAATTCAGCCTTTAGTTGCAAAGACTTTTCCTTTAAAAGATATAAAGCAGGCACAAATAGAATTCATGGAAAAAAAATTTATTGGTAAGCTCGTCCTTATCCCTTAGAAATTAAATAATGGTAGATATACAAGAACCCGGTCAAAAACATTTAACAGATGTTGTCATTATTGGAGCTGGTCCTTGTGGAATTTTTACAGTTTTTGAATTAGGGCTTTTAGATGTTAAGGCTCACTTAATTGATAATCTAGATAAGATAGGAGGTCAATGTGCTGAGTTGTATCCAGATAAAAACTTATATGACATTCCTAGTAGGCCGGCCTTAACAGGACAAGAGTTAATTGATGATCTTGTCAAACAAGCAGAACCTTTCAAACCAACTTTTCATTTAAACCAAATGACATCAGAAATAATTTTAAATGAAGATTCCATATTGGTAAAAACAAATGCTAATACCACTATAGAATGTAAATCTATAGTTATTGCTGCTGGAGCAGGATCATTTGTTCCGAGAAAATTACCAGCTGCAGATATTCAATCTTTTGAAGGAAAAAATATTTTTTACTCTGTCAAAAACAGAAAAGAATTTATGGATAAAAAAATTATTATTGCAGGGGGAGGAGACTCTGCTTTGGATTATGTTTTAGGTTTTAAAGATATCGCAAATTCCATTACTTTAGTTCACAGACGCAAAGAATTTAAAGCCGTTCAAGATTCAATTAATAAGGTTATGACTATGGTTGATAACCAAGAAGCTAATTTCCATATGAGTACGGTTAAAAAATTAATAGATAATAATAAAGGACAAGTTAATGTTGAATTAGAAGATGGTACTCAGATTGAAAATGTTGACGCAATTTTTCCATTTTTTGGATTAAAAATAGAACTTGGACCTATTGCTAACTGGGGATTAAACTTAGAAAGTAATTTAATTTCAGTTAATACTGAAAATTTTGAAACTTCAGTTCCTCGTATTTTTGCCGTAGGAGATATTTGTCATTATCCCGGAAAGTTAAAACTGATATTAAGCGGATTTCATGAGGCTGCTTTAGCTGCAAAAAAAATATTTCATTATTGTTATAGTGATAAAAAGTATGTATTTCGTTACACTACATCATCTAGCGAACTTAAGAAAAAATTGGGTGTGAGCTAACAATAAGAGCTTTGTTAGATCGGGAGTTAGAAGACATTCCAACTTATGAAATTTCTTAAAATAAAAAATATTCCTACTACTCAATGGAGTTCAGACCGTCCTTTAAATTTTAAACCAAAAATCAAAACTCTTTTTTACTTAGTGTTTGGACTAACTATCTTTGGATTCGGTGAATCTCTATTAATTCATTCAATGATAGGACTTAGTCCATGGCTAGTTTTTGCAGAAGGCATAGCTATTAATCTTAACTGGTCAATTGGCTTTGCTACTTTTGCTTGCAGTGTTGGAGTTCTATTGATTTGGCTACCACTCAGGCAACAACCTGGAGTAGGCACAATTTTAAATATCATCATCATTGCTGGCACTATTGACTTGTCTATATATTTATTTGATTTTTCAACAAGTAGTTATTTTATAAACCTAATAGTAGGTTCTTTAGGAGTAATATTAGTTGGACTGGGAAGTGGTATTTATTTAACAGCAAATCTAGGTCCTGGTCCACGAGATGGATTGATGACTGGTCTGCAGCGAGTTACCCAATATCCAATTGCTTGGGTAAGAGTATCTATAGAAGTGTCTGTAGTTGGCGTAGGCTGGATACTTGGTGGCACAGTAGGATTAGGTACATTGCTTTTTGCTTTTGGTATTGGACCGGCAGTGGCTTTTGGACTTCATTTTGTTGCAAAAGTTAATAAAAAAAATTAATTATAATCTAACCTTTTGCATACCAACCGTTATCAACATAAAAAGCATTTCCATTCACAAAACTAGATTCATCTGAAGCTAGATAAAGCACTGCAGATGCAACTTCTTCCGGATTACAAAGCCTACCTTGAACTATTTTTAAATCGGCTTCATTCCATTTTTGACCTAAGGCATCAAGTTCATCAATTTCTCTGAGTCCATGATCTGTTTTTACGAATGCGGGACATACAGCATTACATCTGATGTTATTGTCTCTATATTCTACAGCAATTGATCTTGCTAATTGCAAAACAGCGCCTTTTGTCATGCAATATAAAGACTCATAAGCAAAACCCTTTTCTCCTCCAATGGAAGATGTAATAACTATTGAACCACCCCCATTCTCTAACATATGCGGAATGACTTTACTGCAAGTTAAAAAAGCAGAACGAACATTGATATCCATTAAACGATCATAATCATCTTCCGTTGACTTATGTAAAGGCTTTACAATGATTGTTCCTGCATGATTAAAAAGAATATCAATTTTATTGAATTTTTTTATGACAGCTTTAATAGACTTGGAAACTTCTGCTGATTTTGAAACATCAGTTCTAAAAAATATGGCTTTACCTCCATTTAAATTAATTTCTGAAACTATTTCATTTCCGGCTTTCTCATTAATATCTAAGATTGCTACTTTAGCACCTTCTTTACAAAAAAGTTTTGAGGTTGCTCCTCCTATTCCGGAAGCACCACCTGTTATAATTGCAATCTTATTTTCTAATCTCATCTCTCGATAACTAAATAAAACCATTGATTTTATTCAATATTCTCTTTCTTTCAATTGTTATATAATTATGTAAAATTTAAACAGGAATAACAAGGAGGAATGTTAAATGAAATTTAACAATAGAATAATAATACTTATGTCAGTAATTTTTTTATTTATTGCACATACTATTAAAGCTGAGGATTCAAAAGATCCTATAAAGATGACACTTCATGATTGGACTGGTCAATTGATCACTACAAATATCATGGCAGAAGTTCTTAAAAAAGCTGGAAACAATATTGAATTAGTTCAAGCTGATTATCTAGCTCAATTTGCTGGCCTTCAAACTGGCGATCTTCATTTAGCTATGGAGATGTGGGAAACTACTGGTCGTGATGCAATGGACGAATACACAGCCGATGGTCGTGTAGTAAATATTGGATCAACAGGAATGGAAGGAATTGAAGAGTGGTGGTATCCATCTTACATGAAAGACGTGTGTCCTGGTCTTCCAAATTGGGAAGCTTTAAATGATTGTGCTGAGGCTTTTTCTACAGCAGAAACTTCACCAATGGGAAGATATCTAGGAGCTCCTGTTACTTGGGGTGGCTTTGATGATGAAAGAGTTGAGGCTCTTGGATTGGATTGGGAAGTAATACATGCAGGAACAGATGCTGCATTGTTTGCCGAACTAGAATCAGCTTACCAAAGAAAAGCACCTATTATGTTGTGGGTTTATGCTCCTCACTGGGCACCTGCAAAATTTGATGGCGAGTGGGTTGAATTTCCAGAATACACAACTGAATGTTACACAGATCCATCATGGGGTACGAATAAAAATTCTGCTCATGACTGTGGTAAGCCGAGAGGTCCAATATGGAAAGTTGCTTCAAGTCAATTAGAGGAAAAGTGGCCAAATGCATATAAAGCAGTTGAATCATTTACTCTTAGTAATGATGAGATGGGCAGTATGATTGTAGCAGTTGATTTAGAAGGCGGCACTGTCGAAGGAGTTGTGGCAGAATGGATGGCTAACAACAAAAGTAAATGGGAAAGCTGGATTAAGTAACTCTTACTTAATTTATTTTTTATCTAAGGGCTTAATAGGCCCTTAGATTATTTTAAATGTTTTATAAGAAAAATCATTCTCAGGTAAATTTTTTTTTTTTACTAACTTTAACTTTTATATTTTACTTATACGGAAAAGAATGGTGCTCTTATTTAGGAATAGAATGGGCTATTAAATATCCTAAGCAGTTCATCTTCCCTTTAAAAATTTATATCTCTAGTTTTGTAAAGTGGCTTATGAATGAAGCTCATTTTGTAATTTTTAGCTTCAAGGATTTAACAAGATCTATTTCATGGATAATAGAACAACCTTATCAATTTATACTTTCTTTATTTGCTAAAGGTTTTTATAAAGGTCAAGGTCAGGAGGCACAGCTAATCTTACCTCCTCTTAGTTGGATTGCCGTAACAACAATTATTACAAGTCTAGCTATTTACACTAAGGATAAAGTATTGGTGGCTTTAGTTAGTTTATCGTTTTTTTATCTCGCAGTATTTGGTCAATGGAATAGTGCTATGATTACTCTTTCCTCAATTATTATTTCAGTGCCCATAGGAGTTTTATTAGGATTAAGTTTAGGCATAGCATCATATAAATCAAAAATAATTGAAAAAATTATAAGGCCAGTTTTAAGTTTAATGCAGACCATTCCTGTTTTTGCATACCTTGTTCCTATTTTGGTAATGTTTGGGTTTGGTCCTGTTTCAGCATTAATTGCGACTGTTATCTACGCCATGCCACCAATGGTTCACACAACAATATTAGCTCTAAAAGGTGTAGATCCTCAAATTAAAGATTTTGGATTAATATCAGGCTGTACTAATAGACAACTAATGTGGAAGGTTTTAATACCTTCCTCTAAATCAACAATTATGGTGGGGGTTAATCAAGTTATAATGCTTTCTTTCAATATGGTTATTATTGCATCTATGATTGGAGCTGGAGGTTTAGGTTATGATGTTTTGACATCTTTGAGAAAACTAGACATTGGAGGAGGTGTTGAATCGGGTTTAGCTATAGTAATTTTAGCCGTAGCACTCGACCGCTTAAGCCAAGCTTATGTAAGATTAAGACCCGACAGTAAATCTAAAAATCAAAGTATCTTTAAAAAATATGGACTATTACTCATATGCTTAACAGTAATGGCTGCCACTTATCTTATGGGATTTGTTAGTGAATTTATCAAAAGCTATCCTGAAGAATTATCAGTAAGCACCTCAGTTTTCTGGGAAAATTCCATGCGTTTTATAAATGTTAATTACTATGATTTATTAGAATCAATAAAAGTATTTTTACTAATTTTTTTTCTCATGCCTATTAAAAAATTTTTTATAGCTATTCCTTGGCCCTGGATGGTGACAATAATTACTATCACTGCTTGGCACTATGGAAAATTCAAATTATCAATTTTAACTTTTTTACTTTTAATGTTTATTGTTATTTCCGGATTATGGACAAAGGCTATGATTACAATCTATCTCTGCGGTTCCAGTGTTATCATTGCATGTCTAATAGGAATTCCTTTAGGTATCTTTGCGGGGTTAAATAAAAAAGCAGATAGAATTTTAACTGCATTTGTAGATACACTGCAAACACTTCCCAGTTTTGTTTACCTGATACCTGTTGTAATGCTTTTTAGAGTGGGTGACTTTACGGCAATGATTGCCGTTATTCTATATGCTCTAGCACCGGCTATCCGTTACACCGCTCATGGAATTAAAAATATTAACAAAGAATTAATAGAGGCAAGTTTGATAAGCGGATGCACTCCGAGACAATTACTTTTTAAAGTTCGTTTGCCCTTAGCTCTTCCTCAAATTTTGTTGGGAATCAACCAAACAATTATGTTAGCTCTTTCCATGCTAGTAATTACAGCCTTAGTAGGCACTAGAGATCTTGGTCAAGAAGTGTATATAGCTTTAACAAAAGCAGATATTGGAAGAGGACTCGTTGCAGGATTATGTGTTGCTTTTATTGCTATTATCGCTGATAAAATTATTGTAGCATCCAGTAATCGATTGAAAATTAAATACGGAATAATGTAAAATGGACACGGATCACTCTAAGTTAATAAATTCTCTTAATATCTGGTCTGGCCCAATTGAAGTCAAGGTGCTGGGGGGAGGTATTACCAATCATAATTTTATCGTCACAGATCAAGAGAAAAAAACAGTAGTTCGTATAGGTCAGGATATTCCTGAACATTTAGTGGTTCGCTCAAATGAATTAATGGCTAGTCAGGCCGCGCATAAAGTAGGGGTTAGCCCTAAAATACTTCATCATGAAAAAGGAGTTTTGGTTTTAGATTTTATTGAAAGCATAACTTTTGACCCAGGGCTTGTAAGAAATAATATTAATAGAATTATCCCTTTAATTAAAAAAGTTCATCAAGAGATTCCCCATCATTTAATTGGAGCTCCAATGATTTTTTGGGTATTTCATGTTATCAGGAATTATGCAAATTTTTTACAAGATAAAAAAAGTAAATATATTTCTTTAATTCCAGAACTTTTAAAAAACTGTAGCAATTTAGAAAAGCTTTCTTCTCCACACGAGATTGTCTATGGACACAACGATTTATTGGCAGCAAATTTTTTAGATGATGGTTCTAAATTATGGTTAGTAGACTGGGAGTATGCGGGCTTCAATAGTCCTCTATTTGATTTAGGGGGCTTGGCTTCAAATAATGATTTAACTTCAAAAGATGAAACTAAATTATTAGAAGAATATTTTGAAAAAAAAATAACAGATAAATTATTAGAGCAGTACTATGCAATGAAGTGCTCATCTTTATTAAGAGAAACTATGTGGAGTATGGTTTCTGAAATTACCTCAAGTCTAGATTTTGATTACCAGCAGTACACGAAAGATTATCATTTAAAATTCCAAGCATCTTATGATAGTTTGAGTAAATAAAATGAAATCTAAATTACCAAATTCTTCTAAAATAGTAGTTATTGGGGGTGGAATTATCGGCTGCTCTACCGCATACCACTTAGCCCATATGGGTCTGGAAGTTGTGTTACTGGAAAGAAAGAAACTCACCTCTGGAACAACTTTTCATGCAGCTGGTTTAGTTGGACAGCTTCGTACGAATGCAAATATTACACAACTTTTAGGCTATTCTGTTGATTTATATAATAAGCTGGAAAAGGAAACTGGTCTTGGTACTGGATGGAAAATGAATGGAGGTCTACGACTTGCCTGCAATCAAGAAAGATGGACCGAAGTTCAAAGGCAAACAACAACAGCGCATTCTTTTGGTTTAGAAATGGATTTATTATCACCCAAAGAGGCTCAGGATTTATGGCCTATTATGGATATTGGTGATGTCGTGGGAGCTGCTTTTCTTCCGACCGATGGTCAAGCAAATCCATCAGATATTACTCAGGCTTTAGCTAAAGGCGCTCGCTCTCAAGGAGCAATTATTATTGAAGAAGTGGAAGTTCTAGATCTAATTAAAGACAACAATCAAATCAAAGGATTAAAAACCTCTCAAGGAGATATTTCTTGTGAAAAAGTGATATGTTGTGCAGGTCAATGGACTAGAACTTTTGCTGAAAAATTCGGCATCAATGTCCCGCTTGTTCCTTTCCAACATCAATACTTAGTAACTGAGAAAATTGAAGGTGTTCAATCCAATTTACCAACATTGCGTGACCCTGACCGTTTAATTTATTTTAAAGAAGAAGTTGGAGGACTAGTTATGGGCGGCTACGAGCCTAACCCAAAAAGTTGGGCAGAAGAGGGCATACCTAAAGATTTTCATTATACTCTTCTTGATTCAGATTTTGACCACTTTGAGGAATTAATGACTAATGCTCTTGGAAGAGTTCCTTTATTAGAAACCGCCGGAGTAAAAGAGTTAATTAATGGTCCAGAAAGTTTTACCCCAGATGGAAATTTCATTCTAGGTCAGTCATCTGAACAAAATAATTTTTTTGTCGGGGCAGGATTTAATGCATATGGAATAGCTGCAGGCGGAGGTGCGGGAATGGCTCTTGCAGAATGGGTAGCTAAAGGAGAACCTCCTTATGATTTATGGCCTGTTGACATAAGACGATTTGGAACTCCTCACCAAGAAACAGACTGGGTAAGAAAAAGAACTTATGAAGCATATGCAAAGCACTATACGATTGCTTGGCCATTTGAAGAACACAGTAGTGGCCGCCCTTATAAAAAATCACCTATTTATGAAAAATTAAAAGAAAATGGCGCTTGTTTTGGTGAAAAACTAGGATGGGAGAGGCCCAATTGGTTTGCCCCTAAAGGCGTAGAGGCAAAAGATAAATATACTTATGGTCGCCAAAATTGGTTTTCCATTGTAGGTGAAGAGCATAAAGCAGCCCGCGAAAAAGCAGTCATCATTGACCAAACTTCATTTGCAAAATTCCTCATAACAGGCAGTGATGCCGAAAAGGCTTTAAGTTATATTTGTGCTAATGATATTTCTAAACCTGTTGGCTCCTTAATCTACACCCAAATGTTAAATGAACGAGGAGGGATAGAGGCTGATTTAACTGTAGTTCGATTAGGTCAAGAAAGTTTTTATTTAGTAACAGGTACAGGTTTTATGACTCATGATTTCAATTGGATCAAATCTAATATACCGACTGACTATAATGTACAATTAGAAAATATAACTTTTGCTCATTCTGTTTTTTCACTAATGGGACCAAAATCAAGAGAAATACTCCAAGCCTCTTCAGATAATAATTTTGATAACGAAAAATTTCCTTTTGCAACATTTCAAAATATTTTAATTAATAACTGTCCCGTCAAGGCCTTACGCATTACCTACATGGGCGAATTGGGATGGGAGCTACATTTTCCAATTGAGCATGCAGAAAATATTTATGACTCTCTTATGAAAAATGGTGAGCCATTAGGTTTAGTAAATGCAGGATATCGAACTATTGAAAGTTGCAGATTGGAAAAAGGATATAGGGCTTGGAGTTCTGATATTGGTCCAGATCATACTCCTTTAGAAGCAGGCCTTGGATGGGCTGTGAAACTTAAAAAAGATATTAATTTTATTGGAAGACAGTCCCTCTTAGATCAAAAGAAAAATGGTATCAAAAAGATATTTACAACTTTCACCTGTGATGATCCTGAAATTATTTTATTAGGCAGAGAAACCATTTACCGAAATGGAGAAAGAGTGGGATGGTTAAGTAGTGGTGGTTTTGGATATACAATCAATAAACCAATAGGGTATGGCTATGTGAGATCTGAGGATCCGATTGATCAAAATTATGTCTTAGAAGGGTCTTATGAACTAGAAGTAGCTACTAAAAAAGTCAAATGTAATGTTCATCTTCAGTCTTTATACGATCCACAAATGAAAAAAATTAAAGCTTAACATTCTTCTAATATCGAGTTAGTTTATTCAACTTAATAATTATGAAAATTCTAGTAGCAGTTAAAAGAGTCATCGACTATAACGTCCAAATTAGAGTCAAGTCAGATCAAACAGGTGTTGAGATGGATAATGTAAAAATGTCAATGAATCCGCCTGATGAAAATGCTGTTGAAGAAGCTTTAAAATTAAAGGATTCTGGAATAGCTACTGAAGTAGTTGTTGTTTCTATAGGGCAGGAGAAATGCCAAGATACAATTAGATCAGCAATGGCTATGGGAGCTGACAGAGGAATTTTAATTAAAACAGATGTTTCAATTGAGCCTCTTGCGGTTGCTAAAATACTCAAAGCAATTGTTGAAAAAGAACAACCAGATATGGTTCTTTTAGGAAAACAAGCTATTGATGATGATTCTAATCAAACAGGACAAATGCTTTCTGCCTTGCTGAACTGGCCCCAAGGTTGTTTCATTTCTAAACTAGGAATAAACGATAAAACGATCACTATCACTCGTGAAATTGATGAAGGTCTTGAACATTTAGAAATTCAATTACCGGCTGTCGTAACTTGTGACTTAAGATTAAATGAACCAAGATTTGCATCTCTTCCTAATATTATGAAAGCTAAGAAAAAACCTTTGGACGTGATTGCTATTGAAAATTTAGAAATTGATATATCGCCTAGAGTAAAGTTTTTAAAAGTAGAAGAACCTCTGGCTCGTAAAGGTGGAGTGATGGTAGCTGATGTGAAAGAATTAATTCAAAAATTAAAATATGAGGCAAAAGTAATTTAATGAGCGTTTTAGTAATTGCCGAACATAATAACAAATTTCTCAAAGCTTCAACTTTAAATACAGTCAAGGCAGCCTTAGAGATAGATGCGGAAGTCCATGTGTTAGTTTGTGGTTTTAATAATGATGAAGTAGTGAAACAAACCTCAGCGATTGAAGGAATTATTAAAGTCTTACAAATTAATGATGATTTAATTGAACATCAATTAGCCGAGCAGCTATCCCAAGTCTTAGTGCAAATTTCAAAAAATTATACTCATATTCTTGCACCCTCCACAACATTTGGAAAAAATTTCATGCCACGGGCAGCAGCTATATTAGACGTTTCACAAATATCAGATATTTCAGCTGTTGTGTCAGCAGATACTTTTATTAGGCCTATTTATGCGGGAAACGCTATTGCGACAGTTCAGTCATCAGATCCAATTATGTTTATTACAGTAAGACCTACTTCTTTTGAGCCTGTAGAATCATCTGGGGGGAATGCAATGATTGAAAAAATTACTTTTAATCCTGAGGAAATAAAAACAAAATTTGTTAATAGAGAAGAAGCCCAATCTGAAAGACCGGAATTAGGTAATGCCAGAATTGTTATCTCTGGTGGAAGAGGACTTGAAAGTGCTGATAATTTTAAACTTTTAAATGAAATAGCGGATAAATTAAATGCTGCAGTAGGAGCATCTCGGGCAGCTGTCGATGCCGGATATATTGGAAATGAGTGTCAGGTAGGACAAACAGGTAAAATGGTAGCTCCTGAACTTTATATTGCTGTTGGTATATCGGGTGCAATTCAACATTTAGCAGGAATGAAAGAAAGTAAAATTATCGTAGCTATTAATAAAGACGAAGACGCCCCTATTTTTGCTATAGCAGATTATGGTCTAAAAGCAGATTTATTTGAGGCACTGCCTGAATTTTCTAAAGAATTAGATCTTCTAAATAATATCGCAAAATAGGAATTAATATTTTAAGATAAAATCTTGTCTGAAAATCAACAAATTCAAAGAGAAGAAATGCAATACGATGTTGTTATTGTTGGCGCTGGTCCAGCTGGTCTATCAACAGCTATTAAATTAAAGCAGCTTAATTCTGAAACTTCAGTGTGTGTAATTGAAAAGGCAGCAGAAGTAGGGGGACATATATTAAGTGGTAATGTTTTTGAAACAAAAGCACTGGATGAACTCATTCCTTTATGGAAAGAAAAAGGAGCTCCGCTAAAAACTAAAGTCAATTCCGAAGAGTTTTTATTTTTAAATAAAAAAAATAGTTGGAATATTCCAACTTGGTTACTTCCAAAATCACTTAAAAATCATGGTAACTATATAATCAGTCTTGCAAATTTATGTCGATGGTTAGGGGGGCAGGCAGAAACTTTAGGAGTAGAAATTTTTCCAGGATTTGCAGCTAGTAAAGTAGTTTACAATGAAGATCGCACAGTTGCGGGAATCCAAACGGGAGATATGGGCGTTAATAAAGAAGGAAACCCTAAAGATACATTTGAACCAGGAATAATTTTAAAAGGTAAGGTAACGGTATTTGCGGAAGGGTGCAGGGGCCACCTAGGAAAAGAGTTAATAGAAAAATTTGATTTAGATAAAAATACGTCACCTCAGCAATATGGGATTGGCTTTAAGGAAATCTGGGAGATTGATCCTGCATTGCATCAAGAAGGAAAAGTGATGCATAGCGTGGGTTGGCCACTCGACCCAAAAACATATGGAGGTAGTTTTTGCTATCATGCCGAAAATAATCAAATATTTATTGGTTATGTCATAGGCCTAGACTATCAAAACCCCTATTTATCGCCTTATGATGAATTTCAAAAATTTAAAACTCATCCAAAAATGAGCTCATTATTAAAGGATGGAAAAAGAATTTCTTATGGAGCGAGGGCTTTAATTGAAGGAGGGCTGCAAAGTTTACCTCAAATGTATATGCCAGGTGCCTTACTTGTTGGCTGTGATGCAGGTACTTTAAATATGCCAAAGATTAAAGGTTCTCATACTGCTATGAAGAGTGGCATGATTGCAGCAGAAACTATCCAACAACATCTCTATGGAAAAGAAGATTTATCAAATTACGAAAAACTTTTTAAAGACTCATGGATTTATAAGGAGTTGTATGAAGCAAGAAATGTAAAGCCAAGTTTTAGATGGGGTTTAATCCCAGCCTTAATTTTTACTGGTATAGATCAGTTAATTTTTCAAGGAAAGCTTCCCTTTACCTTAAAGCACAAGCATGCAGATCATGAAACTTTACATTTAGCTAAAGATTCAAAAAAAATTGATTATCCAAAGTATGATGGAGTAATAACTTTTGATAAACCATCCTCAGTTTATTTAACCGGGACCAATCATGCTGAAAACCAAGTTGTTCATCTACAACTCCAAGATCCTGATTTACCTATAAATTATACATTAGAAAAATATGATGAGCCCGCTTTAAGATATTGTCCAGCTGGTGTTTATGATATTCAATATAATAAAGAAACTAAAAAATCAGAATTTATAATCAACTCTCAAAATTGTATTCACTGTAAAACTTGCGATATCAAAGAGCCTTCCCAAAATATTAATTGGATTACGCCAGAAGGCGGTGGCGGTCCAAATTACGCAAACACATAATGAGAATAAAAAAAATTCTAATTTATTTATTTTGCATAATAGTAATTATTATCGGGATTATTCAATTTATTAATTTTAACAATGAAAAAACCAATCTCGAGGAAACAATTTCCCTAGAACAGGCTAATATCATGATTTCTAAGGGCGAGACTTTGTATATGTCAAACTGCGCAAGTTGCCATGGTTCTCAATTAGAAGGAAAAAAAAACTGGACATCGGGTAAGGATGAAGATGGTCAAAGTCTACCACCTCCTTTAAATGGAGAGGGTCATAGTTGGCATCACTCCCCTGATCAGTTATTTCAAATAATTAGGTATGGCTTTAAAATCTATAATCCTAATTATCAGGGTAAAATGCAAGGTAACGAGACACTGAGCGATGAAGATATTTGGTCAATTCTTGAATATATGAAATCTGTTTGGCCTAAAAAAATAAGAGATCAATATAAATCTTTAGTGAAACATTAATTGCTCAGCCACTCAGGCTTCATTGCTAAAACAGACTCGTCTCCTTGAATAATTGTTTCTGCCAAAGAATTAATTTTTGGTAATAAGTGAGTGATATAAATATCAGCACTTACGAGTTTGGCTTTCATAAAATTACTAGGATTTTTTGAATTACTTATTTCCTCTGAAGCTTTACTTCCTGATCTCACCATCATCCATCCACCACATACATAACCGAGCATCATTAAGTAGTTAACACCTGAAACGGCAGAACGTTTCTGATCATTAGAGGTTGATAATAAGTGATTAATAACATTTTCAGTGGTTGATAGTGCGTTGATCATAGTTTTGGCAGATTTACTAACTATAGAATTTTCCTCAGTAGACAAAGTATCCATTTCGACTTGAATTTCATTTAATAAAAGTCTGACTGACTTCCCTTGATCACGAATTGTTTTCCTAAAAACCAAATCATTGGCCTGAATAGCAGTTGTTCCTTCATAAATCGGAAGAATTCTAGCATCACGGAAATGCTGAGCAATACCCGTTTCTTCAATAAAGCCCATCCCTCCATGAACCTGAATAGCCTGAGAAGTAATTTCTAGAGAGCGCTCTGTTATCCACCCTTTAATAATAGGAACTAATAATGATGATCTTTCTTGCCAATAAATATCTGAATTATCTAAATGATTAGCCATGTCCATTGTAAATCCGCCGTATATTGAAAATGCTCGCATAGCTTCAATTTCAGATTTCATGACAGACAGCATTCTTAAAACATCCGGATGATGAATAATAGAATCCCCCTTTTGACTATCAATAGGTACGCCTTGAACACGGTCATTGGCATAATGAACAGCTTGCTGAAAAGCTCTCTCAGAAATGGATAGACCTTGAATGCCCACAGCAAATCTTGCATGGTTCATCATTTCAAACATAATTTGTAAGCCATTATTTTCTTTGCCTACAAGATAACCGATTGCTCCGTCTTTTTCACCAAATTGTAAAACGGCTGTCGGAGAACCTTTGACTCCTAATTTTTTTTCTATAGATAGACAGGTCACATCATTGCGATCACTTAAATTACCATCGGGCTTAACATTAAATTTAGGTACTAAAAAAACAGAGATACCTTTTACTCCCTCCGGTGCGTCTGAAGTCCTAGCTAAAACAAGATGAATAATATTTTCAGCCATATCGTGTTCTCCGTATGTGATATAAATTTTTTGTCCAGAAATTCTATAATGATCTCCTTCCTTAACGGCTTTTGTTTTAATAGCTGCTAAATCAGTTCCAGCTTGAGGCTCAGTTAAATTCATTGTTCCAGTCCATCGACCTTCAATTAATGGAGGTATAAATAAATTTTGTTGATCTTCAGATGCTGATTTCTGAAGAGCGTAAACCAACCCTTGTGTTAAAAGATGACAGAGAGCCAAAGACATATTGGCAGAATGCCAAATCTCATTAACAGCAGCTGCAACAATAGTAGGCATTTGTTGACCACCAAATTTTTCCTGGGCCTCTAAACTTGTCCATCCACCTTCGCCTAAAGCCTTATAAGATTCTTTAAATCCCGGCGGAGTTGTAACACTTCCATCTTCATTTCTTTTTGAACTAATTTGATCACCTGTATGATTTGACTCAGAAAGCAAAATAGAAACCTTATCTGCCTCAATTAATACCTGATGAATGAGGTCGTTCGTGACCTCCTCAAACCCTGGTAATTTATTAATTGCTTGTAAATCAATGATTTTATTGAGTACAAAATCTAAATCTTCTATAGGTGCTTTATACATTTCAAATAGAAACTTACTTGAAAAGAGATAAAAAAAATAGTTTTTTTGATTTATTTAGGAAAAAAATTTCTTCGAAAACAAAGCAGTCTTTGATAGGTTACCCACCTAAAGACAGGAATTTTTAATACTATCAATGATCAATGAATACTTAAATCAATTTGGATTACTACCAGTCCTACTCATATGTCTTGGGGTGATTTATTATTTTGCCCGACAACAAAAGAAGAAAGAACCTACAAATGAAAGTAAAAGAACCTATAAAATTCTAATTTATATATGCGGATATATTGTTTTTGTATCAGTACTGTATATTATTTTTGGAAGAGATTGGCTTTAGTGAATGTCTAAATTTTATAAAAAAGTTGTTGTAATTGGAGCTGGTACTATGGGTTTAGGAATTGCTGCCCATTTAGCAAATTCAAAAATCTTTACTGTCTTATTAGATTTGCCTTCTCAAGGAGGCGATAAAAATTTAATCGCAAATAATGCAATTACAAATATTAAAAAATCCGATCCTCCATTATTAGTAGAAAAAAATTGTCTTAAATACATTCAGGCAGGAAATCTTGATGAGGACTTCCATCATGTTGGTGACGCAGATTGGATTATCGAAGCAGTTGTAGAGAGAATTGATATTAAACATACTCTTTATAAAAAAATTGAGGATACAAGAAATTCACAATCAATCGTTTCTTCTAATACGTCAACAATCCCTTTAGCTATTTTAACAGAACAGATGTCAGAAGAAATGAAGAATAATTTCTGTATTACTCACTTTTTTAATCCTGTTAGATTTATGCGTTTATTAGAAATTGTTGAAACGCCAAATCTTAATCAGGACAAAATAAAAATCTTAAAAGATTTTTGTGAAAATCAATTAGGTAAGGGTATTGTGAACTGTAAAGACACTCCAGGTTTTATTGGAAACCGCGTTGGTGTATATGCTATGCAAGTAGCAATGTATGAAGCTCTGGAGAGAAAGATACCTGTAGAAATAGCTGACGCTTTGTTTGGGCGACCAATGGGAATTCCTAAAACTGGAGTGTTTGGCCTATACGACTTAATAGGAATTGATCTCATGAAAGATGTCCTCAAGAGCTTTGAGAAAGAATTGTCAGCAGATGACCCTTTCATGAAAGTTGTCAAACTCCATACTATTGTAGAAGGTCTTTTATCTAAAGGTTTTACTGGAAATAAGGGAAAAGGAGGCTTTTATGAGAATCAAACCATAGATGGCAATGAATTCACAAAGGCATTAAATTATGAAAATTTTGAATACTACGATTTTCAAAAAGTAGATTTGGAATTAACCCATAAGGTTGAAAGAGGAGGCATTAAAGCTCTTTTAGATGATGACAGTCAATATGGTGATTATGCTTTTAGTGTATTTTCAAAAATTGTAAATTACTGTGCTTATTTAATTCCAGAAGTCACAGAAAGGCTCATAGATATTGATGATGCAATTCGTATGGGATTTAATTGGTATAAAGGTCCATTTGAAATGTTACAAGAATATGGACTGAAAAAATATATTGATAGAGTGGAAAAAATTTCAACAGTCCCTGATTTCTTATTGCAAACTTTAAAATCCCAAGACAATCCTTATAGTTCTAAACAGTCTTCTTATTTCCATTCATCAAAAGGACTAACAAAAATTGAAAGAGGAAAAGATACTTATCGTTTAGGTGACCTACAGAAAATTTCTAAACCTCTTATTCATAATCAAGCAGCATCAGTTTGGATGTTAGAGGACCATTCTTTTAACCAAAATATTTTATGCGTGGAATTCCATACAAAAGCTAATGCTTTAAATGGTTTAGCTATGGAAATTTTATACGAAGCAGTAGAACTAACAGATAAACATAAAGCTGATGGTCTTGTTGTATATAATGAAGCAATGAATTTTTCGGCTGGAGCAGATCTCAATACTTTAATAGGATTAGCGGATGATGAAAATTGGCAGGGTATTGATTTATATTTAAGCTCTTTTCAAAATACTTGCAGTTTAATGAAGTACGCGCCATTCCCAACAATTAGTGCTGTTTCTGGTCTTGCTATTGGAGGAGGGTTTGAAGTTGCCTGTCAAAGTGACCGAATGGTTGCTCATATGAATAGCACATTGGGCTTAGTTGAAACAGGAGTTGGTTTGGTTCCGGGTGGAGGAGGTTGTAAAGAATTATTATGGAGATGGGTTCAAGATCCTAAGTTTCAAAATAATCATGATGATGCCGCATTAGAAGTTTTTAATATTATTGGCTATGGCAAGATAGCCACTTCACCAATCCTAGCCCTCCCATTAAAATTTATAAGAGAGCAAGATGTAGTGGTTGAAAATAGAGACCGACTTTTATTTGAAAGCTTTCAGCTGATCAACTCATTAAAAAATTCCTATCAAGCACCGCAAAAACCAGCTTTTCGACTCAGCGGAATTTCTGTTAAACAACAAATGCACGAAGTCCTTAAAGAGCTTGAATCTCAACATATTATTGCAGGTTATGATGTTGATATTGGTCTCTATTTGGCAGATGTTTTAAGCGGAGGGGCTAATTCCAAATCTACAGATTTAAGTGAACAAGATTTATATGATTTAGAAAGAGAGTCTTTGATTAATTTGATCCAATCTCATAAAACAAGAGATAGAATTCATAAGATGTTATCAACTGGCAGAAAGTTAAAAAACTAATGAATAGCTTTGATACAGGAATGGATCAAACAAAAGCCAATTACGTACCTCTTACCCCTTTAAGTTTTTTAGACCGTATCAAAGATGTCTACCCCGATTATGAAGCACTAGTTTATAAAGATCGTCATTATACCTGGAAGCAAGTTTATAATCGCTGTATTCAGTTTGCGAGCGCCCTAAATAAAATAGGAATTGGTTTAGGTGATACGGTTTCAATTATGGCTGCAAATACGCCAGAAATTTTTGAAGCTCATTATTCTATTCCTATGACAGGAGCTGTAATTAATACAATCAATACTAGATTAGATGCAAAAACTGTCGCTTATATTCTCGATCATAGTGACGCAAAAGTTTTGATAGTCGATCGTCAATTCCATGAGATAGTAATAAAAGCATTAGAACAAATTGATCACGATATAATTATAATAGATATTGATGATAAACAGGCAGGATTACAGAATGTCAATCCAGTAGGAGAGCTCGAATATGAAAGTTTTCTAAAAACAGGAGATTCTGATTTTGAATGGATAAGACCCCAGGACGAATGGCAGGCGATAGGTTTGAGCTATACTTCTGGAACAACCGGTCAGCCTAAAGGTGTTGTGTATCATCATCGCGGTTCTTATTTAATGTCAATGGGAAGTGTTACTGCATGGAATATGCCTAATAAGCTAACTTACCTTTATACGGTACCTATGTTTCATTGTAACGGTTGGGGGTACCCTTGGACGCTTGCAATGTTACATGCAAAAATAATTTTTATTCGTAATATTGTTGTCAAAGAAATTTTTCAATTAATCACAAACCATAAAGTTACTCATTTTGGTGGAGCTCCTATCGTACTAAATATGATAGCTAATGCCCCTAAAGAAGAACAACTTCCTATCCCTAATAAAGTTTATGTTATGACAGCAGGCGCACCACCGCCAAGTTCTATCTTAAAAAAAATGCACTCCTTAGGTTTTGAAGTAATGCATGTTTATGGTTTAACTGAAACTTATGGTCATGTAGTTCATTGTGCTTGGAATGAAACTTGGGACGAACTAGATCAAGATAAACAATCAGAATTAAGGTCTTTTCAAGGAGTGAGATACCCGCACACAGAAGAAATAGCAGTTTTAAACCCTGAAAACTATACTCCTGTTCCAAACGATGGAGTTACTATGGGTGAAATCATGATTAGAAGTAACACAGTCATGAAAGGTTATTATAAAAATCCTGAAGCAACTAAAGAAAGCATGAAAGAAGGTTGGTTCCATTCTGGCGATTTGGCAGTAAAACATCCTAACGGTTACATACAAGTTAAAGATCGCTCAAAGGATATTATTATTTCTGGCGGTGAAAACATTTCTTCAGTGGAAATCGAAAATACAATAACTAAGCATCCCTCCGTATCCCTCGCAGCTGTTGTAGCAAAACCAGATAACAAATGGGGTGAAACACCTTGTGCATTTATTGAGCTTCATGAAAGTCAAACATTAGATGAGGAAGAATTATCAAAATTTTGTAGGGAGCATTTAGCAGGATTTAAGATGCCTAAGACCTTTATTTTTTGTGTTTTGCCAAAAACCTCTACTGGAAAAATTCAAAAGTTTGAACTTAGAGAACAGGCAAAAACAATTAAATAGATGCTAATTGAAGTTAATAGTCATCAAGTCTTTGCTGGAACAGGTGGTAAAATATTCGATAGTAAAAAACCAGTTATTATTTATTTACATGGTAGCGGTTTTAGTCATATTGCTTGGGTTCCGTTAGCTGGACAGTTTACACAAAGCGGATATAGCGTCTTAGTTTTAGATTTTCCAGGACATGGAAATTCTGAGGGTAAAGCTTTAAGATCTATCGAAGATAGTGCCCTTTGGTTAAAAGAGTTATTGAAAAGAATGGAATTAAATAAAGTTTCACTAATAGGTCATTCCCAAGGAGCTTTAACAGCTTTAGAGTTCAGCTCATCTTTTCCAGACATGGTATCTAAACTATGCTTAATGAATACTTCTCATTCTATGCCAGTACATCCTGATTTAATTAAAATGGCCGAAACAGATGATAATAAGGTGATCGATCTAATGCTTAAGTGGTGTTACGCAGGACATAGCGGAGACATTATGACAGAGCATGGTCAAATAATGACAAACAAAAAGAGTATTGATGTTGCTAAAATGATTCTTAGCTCAAAGAAACTCAGTGACGTGCTGGCAATAGATTTAAAAGCTTGTGATAATTATTCTAATGGAATGAACTCTGCAAAAAAAATAAACTGTCCTACTATGATTTTATCAGGCGATAAAGATAAAATGATTTCAATAGAAAAAGCAAAAGAGCTTCATCATAATATTGATGGTTCAAGGTTAGAGGTAGTTCATGAAGCAGGACACATGTTAGCCTCAGAAGAAGTTGTCCAAGTTAGAAAAGTTTTATCTGATTTTTTTAAATTAAGAGTTGATTAAGCTTTAATTTTTTCAGATTTATTGTAATAAACTTCTAGACAAGTTGAGCAAATGAGACCTTGTTCTTTTTTAAATTCTTCATTCTTTTGAGAGTTGAGTAA